>Ga0302230_10001237_pt1 | contig 17216 bp, 10 predicted proteins | sample II_Palsa_N2_1_FD_193523 | JGI IMG/M metagenome (GOLD analysis project Ga0302230, IMG submission 193523) | Peat permafrost microbial communities from Stordalen Mire near Abisko, Sweden - II_Palsa_N2_1 | ecosystem: Environmental > Terrestrial > Soil > Palsa > Peat permafrost | place: Sweden... | reverse complement strand
CCGGACCTGGCTGAGAATGCTGCGCAGGCCGTAGCCGAGTACCGCGACGACCACGCCGATAATGCCCAGGTTGATGTGCTGACGCTGATAAAGCAGCAGCAGCGATAGCGTCAGCACCGACAACGATAGTAAAAGAGGGCTGCCACTGTGCACGAAGCGGACAAATAATGAGGGCTTTCCTTCGACCACGACGGCCGGCGATGAACGCCACGCTACGACCGCGAATAGCAGAAACGGCGCATCGATTATGACGTCGTAATAACTGCCGATGTCGGGAGCCACACCCAGCGCCACATGGTGGTTGTAGTACGCGGCACAAACGGCATACAGGCAGGCGTAGCTTGCCAGCGTGCGGAACAGGTGCCGGTCCGAAGTCCCTTCGGATCCGAAATAGCGGATCAGGGTGGTGACCGCGAGAAAGGCGTTTTCCAGGTCAAAGGTGTACGCGATCATGGTCGCGGACTGGGCGCTCACGGCACCCTGCAGCGTGGTCCACGAAAATGTCAGCGCGAAATACAGATAGCCCAGCACGATGGCGAGCAAGCCGTCGATGCTCCGTTGGACGCCATTGCTGCGGTCCACGCCGATGGTGGCTACGACATACGTAATCGCACGCCGTACAGGATGTACAGCAGCATGCTTTCGCCCGGCACCTGGCTCGGATCGGGAACAGCGAGGTCCGCACGCAGGCTGCTGAACATGCCGAGCGCCCATAGCAGCAGGCTGAGCGCCGCCAGACTCCAGCCCCGTGCCGGTGCAAAGCCGCCGATCCAGCCGCGACGAAGCGCAACCGCCGCCGCCAGCAGCGGCGCGGCAATCAGAAAAACATACGAAGACACCATCGCGTCGGCCGACCCCAGCCAGATGGCGGACAGGTGCAGCAAAACAAACGCAATGGCTAGCAGCACCTTCATTTTGAGCCAAACACCCCCTTTATGTTCGCCACGATGACATTAGTACAAATCCGAATGAACAACGCGCACGAACTACACAAAAGGGGCCGCAAATGCGGCCCCTCTTTTACTCAACCGAGGTGTTGGCGAATCAGAGCGCCGCGATCAGCGCATCGCCGAACTCGGAGCACTTCACTTCCTTGGCGCCGTCCATCATGCGGGCGAAGTCGTAGGTCACCGTCTTGGCGGCGATCACCTTGTCCATGGCTTCGATGATCTTGTCGGCCGCCTCGTTCCAGCCCAGGTGACGCAGCAACAGCTCGCCGGACAGGATCACCGAACCCGGGTTGACCTTGTCCTGGCCGGCATACTTCGGCGCCGTGCCGTGGGTTGCCTCGAACACCGCGTGGCCCGTGACGTAGTTGATGTTGCCGCCCGGCGCGATGCCGATACCGCCCACTTCCGCCGCCAGCGCGTCAGAGATGTAGTCACCGTTGAGGTTCAGCGTGGCGACCACGTCGTACTCAGCCGCGCGGGTCATGATCTGCTGCAGGAACGCATCGGCGATCACGTCCTTGACCACGATCTCCTTGCCGTTGGTCGGATTCTTGAAGCTCATCCACGGGCCGCCGTCCAGCTCGACCGCACCGAACTCGTTCTTGGCCAGGGCATAACCCCAGTCGCGGAACGCGCCTTCGGTGAACTTCATGATGTTGCCCTTATGCACCAGTGTCACTGACTTGCGGTCGTTGTCGATGGCGTACTTGAAGGCCGCGCGCACCAGGCGCTCGGTACCTTCCTTCGATACCGGCTTGATGCCGATGCCGGACGTGGTCGGGAAGCGAATCTTTTTGAAGCGGTCGGGGAAGTTGTCCTGCAGCAGCTGCAGAAACTTCTTTGCGTCGTCGGTGCCTTCCTGGAATTCGATACCGGCGTAGATGTCTTCGCAGTTCTCGCGGAAGATCACCATGTCCACCGCCTCGGGCTTCTTCACCGGCGAGGGCACGCCCTTGAACCAGCGCACCGGGCGCAGGCAGGTGTAAAGATCCAGCTGCTGACGCAGCGCCACGTTGAGCGAACGGATGCCGCCGCCGACTGGCGTGGTCAGCGGACCCTTGATCGAGACCAGGTACTCGCGGCAGGCTTCGACGGTTTCATCGGGCAGCCAGCTGCCGGTTTCGTTGAAGGCCTTTTCGCCGGCCAGCACTTCCATCCAGTGGATCTTGCGCTCGCCGTTGTAAGCCTTGGCCACAGCCGCGTCGAGCACACGCACCGAAGCGCGCCAGATATCGGGGCCGATGCCGTCGCCTTCGATAAAGGGCACGATCGGCTGGTTAGGCACATGCAGCGTACCGTCGGTAATGGTGATCTTGCTGCCGCCGCTCGGTGGCGTGGGCTTGTTGTCAGACATGGAAATCTCCGGCTGGTGAATCAGGACCTGCAAAAACGTCAGAACGACATGGCGCCGTCCCGGGCAAAGACAAGACGCCCATTTTCGCCCGAATGGACCGCGCTGACCATGGCCGGCCAAAGCACGCGTACAGTTGCCCCTCAGCGCGAGGGGCGCCGGCTTTTATCGTTTGAACAACGGCGAAATAGCACCGAGCCTTTTGGTTTCGCTGGCAGAACGGAATAAAAGGCAAAAAAAAGAGCGCGGATAATCGCGCTCTTTTTATTTCTAACTAAAAAACCGGCATCAGTTAATGACTGACGCAGGTCTTTCACACCATCGGCAATTACTGACCGGCGGTGGATGCGCTGGCCGGAGCAGCAGCCGTGCTGGCCGGAGCCGCAGCGGTGCTGGCCGGAGCCATGGCCGTACCAGCCGGAGCAGCAGCCGGAGCAGCGGTGCTGGCCGGAGCCATCGCCGGAGCGGCGGTTGCGGCAGCCGGCGGGGTCGAATCAGCCGGAGCCGAAGCGGAGTCGTCGCTCTTGCCGCAGGCGCTCAGGGACAGGACGGCAGCCAAGGAGGCGGCGCAAATCAGGGTGCGGGTCATCTTCATAAGACATCTCCATTTTACAGGGTTGGAAGGAAATTTTTTTACATCTGACCGGTTTTGAGCCGATCGGGGTCCATATAAGCTGATCACGACGGGCATCAAAAACGGCTTCCATGCATTCGGCGCTGCCGCAAAACTGCCAGGCAACCATGTACAGGCTATCACCTGTTGTCACTCTTGTAGATGGTGACCTGCTCCAGGATAAAACCTTTCTGATTGTGCAAGGTGTGGCGCGGGCGGCAAATGATCACGTTAAAGAGCAGGGATGACAAGGGGCATGCCGGGCTAACGGTTCAGCGAGGAAGTGCACAAGACCCAACGTCGACGATGAACGCGCTCAGTGATACCCGGTCTGCGGTTAACGGTTTGTGAGCGATGCCGGCTGAAAAAGCGCCGCTCCAGCATCCGCACGATAGGGCCGAGCAACCGGCCCGCCGGCATCGACACCGGAAACTTGCGCGGGCTCAGGCACTCGCCCGCGCCAATCGACGCGAGCGGGCATGCTCGCGCCGGCGCGCACGCCATGCTTTCCAGCGCGCGGCGAGGCACGAGAAAATCACATACAGCGCCGGGGTGCTAAGCAGCGTCAGGCTTTGCGAGATGAGCAGGCCGCCAATCATCGCAATACCCAGCGGCCGACGCAGCTCCGAGCCCTCGCCGAGGCCAATGGCCAGCGGCAGCGCCGCAAGAATCGCCACCATCGTCGTCATCATGATCGGGCGAAAGCGCACCAGGCAGGCTTCGCGCACTGCTTCCAGCGGCGACATGCCGTGTTCTCGCTCGGCCACCAGGGCGAAGTCGATCATCATGATCGCGTTTTTCTTGACGATGCCGATCAACAGCACCAGCGCGATCTGCGCAATCACCGATAGCTCGGTGTTGGTCAGCCAGAGCGCCAGCAGCGCACCTGCGCCAGCAGCCGGCAGGGTCGACAGAATGGTTACCGGGTGAACCAGGCTTTCGTACAACATGCCGAGCACGATGTAGACGGTGATGATGGCGGCGGCCACCAGCCACAGCATGCCGCTCTGCGACTGCTGGAAGCGCCGGAAATCGCCGCCGATGTTGAGCTTCATGTTGCCGGGCATGCGCATGTCGCTGGCGGTCGCCTGGATGATCTGCAGCGCCTCGCCCTGGCTGATGCCCGGCGCGAGGTTGAAGCTGAGATCCATCGTGGTCTGCTGGTTCTCGTGCGTCACTTGGGTGGGCGCAAGACCGGACTGCTGATGCGCGAACGCGGTCAGCGGAATCATCTGGCCGCTGGTCGACTTCACGTAGGTCTTGTCCAGCGAGGCCGGTGATGCAGTCTGGTTCGGCAGGGCGTTAATCACCACCTTGTACTGGTTGAGATCGGAATAGATCGTCGACACCTGGCGCTGGCCGAACGCATCGTAGAGCGCGGCGTCGATGGTGCCCAATGACAGGCCAAGCCGCGAGGCCTTGTCGCGATCGACGACGATGTCCTGCTCCAGGCCCGCGTCATCGACATCGCTGCCGACGTCCTTGAGCTTCGGATTTTTGCGCAGCTCGGTCACCAGCTTGGGCAGCCACAGCTGGAGCTGGGCCAGATCGTCGCCCTGCAGCGAGACCTGATATTGCGCGCCCTGATTGGTGCCGCCCCCGCCAAAGCTCGGCAGGTCCTGGATCGGACGCAGACGCACGTTGAGGTCGGGATAGCGCGCGGCCTTCGCGCTAAGCCGCGCCAGCGCTGCGAAGGTGTCGTCGGCACGGCCGTCGGCGTGGCTTTTCAGCTGGATATCGAAAAATCCGCTGGCGCCCTGCCGGCCACTGCCCAAACGCGAGCCGACGGTGGCCACGTCCTTGTCCTTGAGCAGCATGTCGATCAAGCGCTGCTGGCGGTTGACCGAATCCTGGAACGACACGGTGGCGCCTGAAGACGCCCGGCCGCGAATCAAGCCCGTATCTTGCGCAGGAAACAGGCTTGCCTGGACCTGGGTAAACATGAAAATGGTGAAGCCGATCAGCAATAGCGGGGTCAGCGAGAGCAGCAGCGCATGACGCAGCGAGAAATTCAGCGCGCGTCTGTATACCCCCAGCATCCGGTCCTGCATCACTTCCAGCGCGTGGCCCAGGCGCGAGGGCTTTTCCGGCTCGCTATGACCCTTCAGGAACAGACCGCAGAGCGATGGCGTCAGCGTCAGCGATACCAGCGCGGATATCACGATCGCCGCCACCAGCGTCATCGTGAATTCCTTGAAGAACATGCCGGTGATGCCTCCCATGAAAACTAGGGGGATAAACACCGCCACCAGCGAACCGGTGATCGAGACGATGGTGAAGCCGATCTCCCGCGCACCGGCCAGCGCCGCCTCTTTGCGCGTCATGCCCTGATCGATATGCCGCACGACGTTCTCGATCACCACGATGGCGTCGTCGACCACAAAGCCGATCGCGACCACCAGCGCCAGCAGGGTCATGTTGTTGAGCGTATAGCCGAGCACGTACATCACCGCCGCGGCGCCGGCCAGCGACAGCGGCACCGCCAGCGTGGCGATCATGGTCGGCGCCAGCCGGCGCAGGAACATGGCCATTACCAGCACGACCATGGCCAGGCTGATCAGCAGGGTCGCCTGCACCTCGTGCAGCGAGGCGCGGATGGTCGGCGTACCGTCGAAATACGGCGTCAGCCTGGTGCCCGGCTGCAGGAAGCCACGCAGTTCCGGTATCGCCGCCTTGACCCGATCCACCGTGCCGATGATGTTGGCATCGGACTGCTTGTACACATACATCAGCACGGCCGGTTTGCCCTGAAACCAGGCGGCCTGATAAGCGTCTTCCTGGCCATCGTAAACCTTGGCCACATCCGACAGGCGCACCGGCACGCCGCCCTGGTTGGAGATGATCAGGCTGGAAAAATCATCGGCGTTATGCAGCGCATCGTTCGCGGTCACCGCCATGGTCGTGTGGCCGTCAGACAGAAAGCCCTGCGGCGAAGTGACGTTGGCGGCGGTCAGCGAATTGCGCAGGTCGTCCGGCGACAGGCCCTTGGCATTGAGCGAGCGCAAATTGACGTCCACGCGCACCGCCGGCGTGGACGCGCCGGCAATATCCACCGACGACACGCCTTCGAGCTGGCGCAGCCGCTGCGCCAGCAGCGAGTCGGCCACGTCGTATAAATCACGCGCGGACTGCGTGTCCGAGGTCAGCGCAAAGGCGATGATCGGATCGTCGTTCGGATTGGCCTTTTCGTAACTGGGCGGATTGTTGAGACCAGACGGCAGATCGGACTGCGCCGCGTTGATCGCCGCCTGCACGTCGCGCGCGGCGGCGTCGAGATTGCGGCCGCCGTCAAAAATCATGAACACCTGGGTGCTGCCCAGCGAGCTGGACGAGCGCAGCGTATCGATGCCGGTCACCTGGCCCAGATGCCGTTCCAGCGGTGCGGCGACGGTGGATGCCATGGTCCCTGCGCTGGCGCCGGCCTGACTGGCCTCCACGAAAATTACCGGCACCTGGATGTCCGGCAGCGCCGCCACGCCAAGCAGGGCGTAACAGATCACGCCGACGACGAACACGCCGATGGCCAGCAGCGACGTGCCGATCGGACGACGGATAAACGGACCGGAGATATTCATGACGCGGAGGCTGCGCTAGCGGACGGGGTGGCTGCTGGGAAAGTAGTCACTTCTCGTGCTTGATTGAAACAGGAAATGACTGATCGCGCGTTGTTTCCCACCGTTGCTTCCTGCCCGTTTCCCACTTCCCATTTCCAACCACCCACTAACCCACCCGCCGTGGTTGAACCTGCGCCTGCGCCAGTGCACGGCGTTCGCGCCGCGCCGTCATCCAGTCGGAGAAACGCTCCATGTGCAGATAGATCACCGGCGTGGTGTACAGCGTCACCAGCTGCGACAGCAGCAGGCCGCCGACGATCGAGACGCCGAGCGGTCGCCGCAATTCCGAACCGATGCCGTTGCCCAGCGCCAGCGGCAGCGCGCCGAGCATGGCCGCGGCGGTAGTCATCATGATCGGGCGGAAACGCAGCAGGCACGCGCGACGGATCGCTTCACGCGCGTTGAGCCCGGTGCGTTTCGCCTCGATCGCAAAGTCGATCATCATGATCGCGTTTTTCTTGACAATGCCGATCAGCAGCACGATGCCGACGATGCCATCCACCGACAGGCTCATGCCGCACAGGATCAGCGCCAGCAGCGCGCCCACGCCGGCCGGCGGCAGCGTCGAGATGATCGTCAGCGGATGGATGTAGCTTTCGTACAGCACGCCCAGCACGATATAGATCACGATCACCGAGGCCAGCAGCAACAGCACTTCATCGCCCAGGCTGTTGGAGAACTCCGCCGCCTTGCCGATGAACTGACCGCGCACCTGGGCGGGGAATTTCAGCTGCTTTTCGACATCATGAATCGCATCGACGCCCTGCGACAGTGAATAGCCCGGCGCCAGATTGAACGACACCGTGACCGCCGGCAGCTGCTGCGAATGACTCACCACCAGCGGCGCCGTGGTGACCTGCGACGTCGCCAGCGAGGCAATCGGGATGATGCTGCCGGTGCCGATGATCACGCCGGTGTTGGCCACCGCGATGCCGGTGCTGGTGGACGAGTTGCTCGATGCCGCCTGGCCGAAGGTGGTCGCATTGCTGCCGGTCAGCGCACCGTTGCCGTTGCTCTTTACCGCCAGCTGGTTGAGCAGGGCGGTGCTGTTGCGGAACTCCGGCGCCACTTCCAGCACTACGCGATACTGGTTGAGCTGGGTGAAGATGGTCGAGATCTGGCGCTGGCCGAACGAGTCGTACAGCGTGTCGTCGATGGTCTGCACCGGCACGCCGAGACGGCTGGCCTTGTCGCGATCGATGGTGAGTTTGAGCGCGGTGCCCTGATCATTCAGATTGTTGTCGACGTCGGCCAGCTCGGGCCGCTGACGCAAGGCCTGGGTCATCTGGTTGGCGAAACCGGACAGCTCGTCCGAGTTCACGTCCGACATCGAGTACTGGTATTCGGTGGCGGACACCTGGCTGTCCAGCGTCACGTCCTGCACCGGCTTCAGGTACAGCGCCACGCCGGGAATGTCGGCCGCCGCCTGCTGCAGATTCGCTACTATCGTGTCGAGATTCGTGCGATCGCCGCGATCCTTCAGCACGATGCTGAGCTGGCCCTGGTTCAAGGTCGGATTGACCGAGCCGGCGCCGATAAACGCCGCCACGCCGGCCACACCGTCGATCTTTCGCAGCGCGTTGGCCACCGCCTGCGTGCGCTGCTCCATCTGCGGAAACGCCACGTTCTGGTCGGCCTGTACCACGCCGGTGATCATGCCGGTGTCCTGCTCGGGCAGCAGGCCCTTGGGAATGATGACGTATAAAATGATGGTGATGACCACGGTAACGCCGGCCACCACCAGGGTCAGACGCTGGTGGTCAAGAATCCAGTCGAGCGAACGCTCGTAGCCGCCGACGATGCGTGTCCACGTATTCTTGGTGCCAGCCGCGGCATGACGCTCGTGCACGTCATCGCTATCGGGCAGTTCGTCGGCCTTCAATAGATAAGCGCACATCATCGGCGTCAGGGTCAGCGACACCAGCATCGAGATCACCACCGCGATGGTCAGCACCCAGGCGAATTCGTGGAACAGCCGGCCGGTGACGCCGGGCATCAGCAGCAGCGGCAGGAACACCGCGACCAGCGACACGGTCAGCGACAGCACGGTGAAGCCGATTTCCTTGGCGCCGACCTCCGCCGCCGCCTTGCCGTCCATGCCCTGCTCGATATAGCGCACGATGTTTTCGATCATCACGATCGCATCGTCCACCACGAAGCCGGTGGCGACCGCCAGCGCCATCAAGGAAAGGTTGTCCAGCGACATGCCGGTGAACGACATCACTGCAAAGGTGCCCAGCAGCGACAGCGGTACCGCGACGGATGGAATGACCGTCGCCCACAGCCGGCGCAGGAAAACAAAGATCACCGCCACCACCAGGCCGATGGTGATCAGCAGGGTGAGTTCGACATCGTGCACCGAGGCGCGAATGGTCACCGTGCGGTCGGCAAACACATCCAGATGCACGTCAGCTGGAAGTACCGCCTGCAGCTGCGGCAAGATCTGCCGGATCGACTGCACCGTCTGCACGATGTTCGCGCCCGGCTGGCGGCGCACATCCAACAAAACAGCTGGCTTGTCGTTCGCCCAGGCCGCAAGCTGGTCGTTCTCCACGCCATCGACCACGCTGGCGACGTCGGACAGGCGCACCGGTGCGCTGTTGGTGTAGCTGATGATGGTGCTCTTGTAATCGGCAGCAGTCGCCAGCTGGTCGTTGGTACCGATGCTGTAACTCTGCGCGACGCCGTTGAGCGTGCCTTTCGGCGCGTTGACGTTGGCCTCGGTGAGCGCGCTGCGCACGTCCTCCATGGTCAGACCGAGGTTGGACAGCTGCGCCGGGTTCACTTGTACACGCACGGCCGGCCGCACATTGCCCGCAATCGATACCAGGCCGACGCCCTGCACCTGCGCCAGCTTCTGCGCCAGGATCGAGTCGGCGTAATTGTTGACGTCGCGCAGCGGCAGCGTATCGGAGGTCAGCTGCAGGGTGAGAATCGGCGCATCGGCCGGGTTGACCCGGTTATAGACCGGCGGATACGGCAAGGTGCTGGGCAGCGTGCCGCGCGCCTGATTCAGCTCGGACTGCACGTCCTGCGCCGCGATGTCGATATCGCGATCCATGTCGAACTGCAGCACGATCGTCGACAGGCCCGCCGATGAATCGGAGGTCATCATCGACAGCCCGGAAATCTGGCCGAGGTTGCGCTCCAGCGGCGTGGTTACCAGCGAGGCCATGGTCGCCGCGCTGGCACCCGGATACTGCGTGGTCACGACCAGGCTCGGCGCCTCGATTTCAGGCAGCGCCGACACCGGCAGCTCGCGGTAACCGAGGATGCCGAGCAGCAGCACCGCCACCATCAGCAGCGAGGTGGCAATCGGTCGGCGGATGAAAAGGCTGGAAAATCCCATGGGGTGTCGGGCCAGTTATTTAAAAGCGGGAAATAGAGACTGGGAAACGAGGCACATCACGGTCCTCGAAACTTTCCAGGGACGGCGGCAAGCCGGAACAGAGGCGTGGGTAAATGCGCCGTTGCCGTGAACCATCTTTTCCCGTTTATATGTTTCCATTGCCCGCTCGAACTTACCCACCACGACGACCACCGCCCTTCGATCCGTCCCGCTTGGCTTTCAGCAGATCGGCCTCGCTCGGTGCCGGCGGCACTTCGCCGGGCTTCAGCGCGGTGACCTTGCTGCCGGGCTTGAGCCGGAACTGGCCTTCGGTCACGACCTGATCGCCCACGGCCAGACCCTTGCTGATCATCACGTCGCTGGCGCCGACCTCGTTGGACACGGTGACCGGCTGCATCTTGACCGTCTTGTCCGACTGCAGCTGATACACGTAGTCGCCGTCCGGTCCGCGCTGCACGGCCTGCGCCGGAATCACCAGGCCGCTGGCGATGGTGTTGACCTTCAGCTGCACATTGATGAACTGCCCGGGCCACAGGCTGTTGTCCACGTTGGGAAACTGCGCACGCAGCTTGAACGTGCCGGTAGCGGTATTGACCTGATTGTCGATCACCTGCAGCACGCCGTTGCTGGCAATCGGCTGACCGCCGGTCTTGTCCAGCGCCGTGGTCTGCGGCTGCACGCCGTTTTTCATTGCGTTGCGTACGGCGTCCAGATTCACCTCGGGCAAGGTAAAGGACACATAGATCGGATGGATCTGCGTCAGCGTGACAATAGCCGTCGTGGTGGTTACCACGTTGCCCGGATCGACGCTGCGGATGCCGGTGACGCAGTCGCATGGCGAGATGATCTTGGTGTAATCGAGCTGCACCTTGGCCGACTTGACCGCGGCCTGATCGGAAGCCACCGTGCCGACGTTCTGCGCCACGGTATTTCGGTAGGTATCCATATCCAGTGCAGCCACATAGCCCTGCGCCACGAGCGCCTGATTGCGCTTGAGCGTGCTTTGCGCCGTCTCCAGCAGCGCCTGGTCGCGCTTCTGCGCCGCCACGGCCTGATCGTAGTTGGCCTGATAGGTGCGCGGATCGATCTGCGCCAGCAGCTCCCCCTTTTTCACCGACTGACCCTCGGTGAAGTTGAGCGTCATCATCTCGCCGCCGACCTGCGGATTGATGGTCACCGTATTGAGCGCCTGCACGGTGCCCAGGCCGGTGAGGTAGATCGGCACGCTCTGGCTGAGCACTGGCTGCACCGTCACCGGCACGGGTGCGCTGTCCTGGCCGCCCGCCGCGTCCTGTCCGGTAGCGGCCGCATTTTTCCCGGCGCCATGGTGGCGACCGCCAGCCGCTCCGGCCGGTTTGTGCAGCAGTCGAAAGCCCACTAGCGCCACCACGATCACCGCAAGCACGATCAGGGCGATCTTCCAAAAACGCGACATGTAAAACTCCTGGACTTGTAAACAACGCGGCCACGTGGCCCACAGCGCAGAGCCATGCGTCGACGTGGCGCGCATGACTATATTTTTGGAGCGTGTCGCCCTTGCCCGGCTGGCGGACTGACCGACCGACTCCTCTCGGGTGAAAGCGTAGCTGGAGTGGAACGGACTTTAACAATGCCAGTTGACAGGGGTAGGGCATGACCGATGGCACGGTCGGACGTGACCCAGACCGCTTTTGAGCGACATCGTTCAGCGCTCGCCGCCTGCTCGGCTTGCGTCAGCGGGGGCTTATCCGGGGTATCCACATCGGCCTGAAAGTTGCGCCGGGCTTCGTCTATAATCGGGCGCTGGTTGCCGTCGGGTCAGGGCCTGGGCGTCCAGGGCAAAGTCGTACAAGAGTCGGGGGCGGCTGGTCCGCAGTGTCGGCTTCGTTAAAGCACCGGGTACAACAGAACAGCCCATCTAGGTATGCCGGAACGGCCTTGCTGGCTCACCGTCCTGCCGAATGAAAGGAGTACGTGCGTGAGCGGTCCCATGAACAATTCCGACAAAGCCACCATCCGCCAGCTCATCATCATGGTCGGCGGGCTTGCCGTATTGACGGTGGTTCTGATGTTTGCCGGCTACGAGATCTACGATCACGCGCCGAAAGAAACCAATCCCAACGAAGCCGCCCAGGTGGTCGACCGCATTACGCCAGCGGGTGCCGTGTACGCCGGCAACACCGGTCGCGCCGCGATGCAGGCGGCAGCCGATGCGGCGGCCAAGGCGGCGGCCTCGCAGGTCGCTTACGGCGGCACCACCGACGGCAAGACCATCTTCGACAACCTGTGCACCAGCTGCCATACCGCCGGTGTCGCGGGCGCGCCGAAGGTCGGCAACAAGGCGATGTGGGCGCCACGCATAGCCGAGGGCATCGACACGCTGATCAAGCACGCCACCGAGGGTTATCACGGCCCGGACGGCAACTACATGCCGGCTAAGGGCGGCAACCCGGCGCTGAACGACGCGCAGATCAAGGCGGCGGTCACCTGGATTGTCAGTCAGGCCAAGTAGGCCACGGGTGCACTGATTGATCGTAACGCCGCCTTCGGGCGGCGTTACCGTTTCAAGGCCTGCCTTTGTTCCATGACTTCTTGCCTGTCGCGGAAACCCTCATTGCCATCTGTTAGCGTCGAGACACTGTTTAACCCGCCCTGCCCACTCAACGGAAACGCTTTATGTCGTCACGCCTGCTCAGGGTTTTTGCGCTCGCCTTGCTCTCCGGCTGCGCCAGCCAGCCCACGAAACTGCCCGACGGCATCCAGGCCAAGGTGGCGATTCTGGAAACCACCGACGTGCATTCCAATGTGCTGAGCTACGACTACTACAAGCTCAAGCCGGACAGCACGCTGGGCTACGAACGCACCGCCACGCTGATCCGCCGCGCCCGCGCGGAGTTTCCCAACACGTTTCTGTTCGACAGCGGCGACACCATCCAGGGCAGCGTGCTGGCGGACTATCAGGCCCTGGTCAAACCGATAGCCTGCGACCAGGAGCTGGCGATCTACCGCGCGATGGACGCGATCGGCTACGACGGCGGCACCGCCGGCAATCACGAATTCAACTACGGCCTGGGCTTTCTCTCGCAGGCCACCGGCACGCCGATGAACGTCGACGGCGGCCACACTAATCGTTGCGCCGGCCCGCATTATCCGCTGGTGCTGGCCAACGTCGACAGCGTGCGCGACGGCCAGCCGATCTTCAAACCGTGGACGGTGGTGACGAAAACCATCGAAGCCACCACTCCGGACGGCCGCAAGGTCAGCGTGCCGCTGAAAATCGGCATCATCGGGTTCACTCCGCCGCCGATCATGCAATGGGACAAGCAGAATCTGGCTGGCAAGGTCACCGTCAGCGGCGTGGTCGAGGCGGCGCAAAAATACTTGCCGCAGCTGCAGGCGCAGCATCCCGATCTGATCGTGGCGATTTTGCACGGCGGTATCGATACATCGCCGTACACGCCGACGATGGAAAACGGTGGCTGGTATCTGGCCGGCGTGTCCGGCATCGACGTGCTGCTGCTCGGCCACGCGCACACCGAATTCCCCGGCCCGCACTACGCGGGCATGAAGGATGTAGACGCGCAGCGCGGCTTCGTGCGCGGAGTACCCGCCGTGATGGGCGGCTTCTTCGGCAAGGATCTGGGCGTGATCGAGCTGGCGCTTGATCGTCAGCAGGGCCGCTGGGTCATCGACCATAGCGCGTCGCACAGCGAAGTTCGGCCGATCTGCGCGGCGCCCGCCGGTGCCGGCAAGACAACGAAACCCGACTGCGTGCCGGCCGATCCGCAGATCGCGCCTCTGCTGGCAGCGCCGCAGGCCGCGGCCATCGCCTACGTCAATACGCCAATCGGCGAAAGCAACGTGCGCATGAGCAGCTACTTCGCCGACGAGGGCAACATGACCGCGCTGGCACCGATCAACGCGGCGCAGGCCGACTACGTGCGCACCGAACTGCCGCGCACGCATCCCGAACTGCGCGACGTGCCGGTGCTGTCCAGCGCCGCGGCCTTCCGCACCGGCTTTGGCGGCCCGGACGATTACACCGACGTCACGCCCGGCCCGCTGACCCTGCGCAGCGCGGCCGACTTGTACTTCTATCCCAATACTTTGGCCGCGGTGAAAACCGATGGCGCCGGCCTCAAGGCGTGGCTGGAAAAATCGGCCGAACGCTTCAACCGCATCGACCCGACCCAGGCCGCCGAGCAGCCGCTGATCAACGACAAATATCCCGGCTTCAACTACGACCAGATCCAGGGCGGCATTCACTACGTCATCGACATTTCGAAGCCGGTCGGTCAGCGCATCACCACGCTCACCTATCACGGCAAACCGGTGACGCCCGAGCAGCCTTTCATCATCGTCACCAACAACTACCGCGCCAGCGGCGGCGGTCATTTCCCCGGGCTCGACGGCAGCAACATCGTGCTCGCCGCGCCGGACGGCACGCGCGAAATTCTGGCCGACTGGCTGAAGCGCAAAAAGCAGATCGACGCGAGTGATCTTGAAGCCACCTCGTGGCACTTCGCGCCGCTGAAAACGCATGGACCGGTCGTGTTCAACGGCGCCAGCGACAAGCAGGCCGTCGCCAATGCCGCCGGCCTCGATGCTGTTCACCCGCTGAAGAACAACGGCGACGGCACCACCACCTATACGATCGACCTGTCCAGGTAATCGCCTCGGCGGTGATCGCGCCGAAGACAAATGCTGCGCCGGCGCAACTCGTGCTCGCGCTGGCCGACGGCGTGAATGCGCCACCCTAAAGATCGCCATCCCGTACTCCGCCGCATAGTCATGCCTGACTGCTTAACTATGCGTGTCCCCTGCCGAATTCACGGCTGGGGCTACGTAGAGGAGCGGGGCCATGATTACGTTGGGCATGGAAGAGGAAATCCAGATCATCGACGACCAGGGGCAACTGGTTGCGCATGATTTTTCGGCTGACTTTACCGAGGCGGCCATTCCAGAGGGGCTGATGGACAAGGAGATCCATCGATGTGTCATCGAAACAAAAACAAAAATATGCCGCAGCGTGCCCGAGCTGCTTTCCTCGGTGCGGCTGCTGCGCGGGCAGGCGCGGCGCAAGGCGGCGTCGCAGGGGCAGCGCATTCTGATCGCCGGCATCCATCCGACCTCGGCATGGCAGCAGCAGCCGCTGCATGAAGGCGCTGATTTTCCGCACTACACGCGCCTTATCGACGAGTACCGCGACATCTCGCGCGGCGCGCTGAGCTTTGGCATGCATCTGCATCTGGGTTTCGCGGTGGGTGCGCCGCGCATGGCGATCATGAATCGCCTGCGCCACGTATTGCCTGAAGTGCTGGCGCTGTCGGCCAGCTCGCCGTTCTTCGAGGGTCGCGATACCGGTCTGCAGTCGTGGCGACACAGCCTGCTCGATCGCTATCCGCGCATGGGCACACCCGATCCGTGGGAAAGCGAGCAGCATTATCAGGCGCACGTGGATCGGCTGCGCGCCATGGGTTGCCTTGGCGAAGACCAGGGCCTATGGCAGGACATTCGCTTGCACCATCGCTATGGCACGCTGGAAATACGCATCATGGATACGCATCCCGATCTGGTGCGCATCGGCCTGATCACCACGCTGTTGAAATGGGAAGCCGAAACGCTGCAGCTGGAATTGCGCACCGGCAAGCAGGGCGCGGTGTGGTCGCGTGCGTGCATCGATGAAAACAAGTGGCGCGCGCGTCGCCATGGGCTGCATGCGCAGTGGATCGACTGGAATCGCGACACCGTCGCTAGTACGCCCGAGCATTTCGAGCGCTGGTGGTCGCGCGTGGCACCGCGTGCCAAGGATGCGGCCGAACGCAATTACTGGGAGCGGCATCTGGCCGATGCCCTGATCCAGCAGACCTTTGCCGACGTGCTGCGCCAGCAGGCGCTTCGCCACAACGACTGGAAAACCACGCTGCAGTGGATGGCCTCGCTGGCCAGTGATGACGCGTACCAGCCGCAGCAGGTAGCCGCATGATCATGCGCAGCTCGCCCAAGGTTCATCTCGAATTCGTCGGCGCCGAACGCTTTGCCCGGGCGCTGTCCGATACGCGTGCACCGCATCTGCCACAGAAGTTTTTATCCGACCACTACGCGGTCGGCAACCACGCCCTGCGTGCCGCGCTCGACAGCAAGATCAACCACCTGGTCGCCGCGCTGAAGCCGCAGCTGCACCCCGAACGCGTGGCATGGCCGGGCGCGCGAGCGGACGTGCTGGCGCTCGACATGGCCTTTACCGAGCACCCGACGCAGCCGTTTGATCTGGCTTGGGTGGAAATTCAGGCGTTCACCTCGATGCTGCCGACGTTTCATACCATGCATCTGGCGCAGCGCAAGGCCAACGATCTGGACGTCCATCTGCTGCCACACGATCCGCTGCCACGCGGTACGTCGTGGGTTGATCATTCGCGCCAGTGGCTTGCTCCGCACACGGACACCGTATTGATCGAGGATCGCCCGCGTGATGGCCTCGGCTGGCCGGACTTCGACGGTGCGCGGCACTGGTGGAACGTCGACGTGCACGACTGGCGCGACCTGCTGGTCGAGGACGGTTATTTGCGGAGCCCCGACGGCAGCCGACGCTATACGCACGTCTGGAACCGGCTGATTTTTTCCGATCTGTCAGCCGGCGACCGCGTGCTGGCCGAAGCCAAGATGCGCGCCGCGTACAAGCTCAACTGGCACAGCCACCCGGCCTGGTACGAAGGCGTGCACAAGGGCAGCCTCGCGGATGTTCCGCTGGCCGCGCACGAAGCCTGCCACTGGGTCGAAGACGACGTGGTGCGCAGCACGCAATGGAGCCAGCCCGATCGATGGGTGGCCAAATCGGTCAGTGGGCACTCCGGCATCGGCCTGCTGCTTAACCCTACCAGCGCCGAACTGCAGGCACTGCCGACGCCGCGGCAGTGGATCGTGCAGAACAAATTCCGCCAGGTGCCCGTCGGCAAACACCCGATCACCGATCAGCCGCTGTTCGGCGAGGTACGCTGTCTGCTCGCCCTGCAGGACGGGAAAGCGCCCTGGGTCATGGCGTGGATCTTCCGCTGCTCCACCAACGGCATCGCCACCATGAGCGGCCGAAAAATGCTGCCGGGCGAAGGCATGACGCTGCTGTATTTCGATACGGCGGTGTGACCTATGGAAATGTGCGCGATGGATCAAACTTATGAGCTCCGTTGCCTCCTTGATGGCAAGGGAGCTGAGAATCCGCGAGCAAAGTTTCAAATGCATCTATTGACGCCATTGCCGCATCGCATCTATGTTCGAGCCATGTCATCGAACTTCCTGCCAGCACGCATGCACTTCGCACCGGTTAACGTCGGCGTTGTGCTGTCGTCGGCAGGCACGGCAG
>Ga0302230_10001236_pt1 | contig 17219 bp, 10 predicted proteins | sample II_Palsa_N2_1_FD_193523 | JGI IMG/M metagenome (GOLD analysis project Ga0302230, IMG submission 193523) | Peat permafrost microbial communities from Stordalen Mire near Abisko, Sweden - II_Palsa_N2_1 | ecosystem: Environmental > Terrestrial > Soil > Palsa > Peat permafrost | place: Sweden... | reverse complement strand
TTGCGCCATTCGCCGATTTCGCGCAACACGGCCCACATCGGATCAGCGTTGCCGGCGTCTATACGCCGCTGCACACCGGCGTAGTCGAGCTTGGCGCGGCTGGTGACCCGGGCGCGCCGCACGTCGGTGCTGACGATCCCGCCGCGGCCATCCAGTTCGATCGTCCACAGCAACGCGGGACGCAATTGCCCGGGCAGCAACGAGGCAGCGCCCTCGGACAGCAGCTTGGGATGCAGCGGGATCTTCGCATCGGCGCCGTACAGCGTTTCGCCGCGCCGGTTCGCTTCGAGATCGATCGGATCACCGGCGGTCACGAACGCGGCGACATCGGCAATCGCGTAATACACCCGGTAGCCGCTGTCGGTACGCTCGACGTACATCGCCTGATCCAGATCCATCGACTCCGGTGGATCGATCGTGACCAGCGGGATGTCGGTGCGATCCAGCGCAGGCAACCGTGGCTGGGCGGCGGCCTGTGCCGCCGCGGCTTCGACCTCAGGCGGGAATGCCAGCGGCAGCTTCAGCGCGCTCTGGATATCGCGCATGCCTCGCGTGAGTACCCCGTCGACAGCGGGTTGGACGTGGATGCGGCGGGTGGTCGGCACGGGTGACTCCTGGCATCACGGTCGGCGGTCCGGGGTTCCAGAGCGCCCGGCAGATGGTTGCAATCGTCCGGAATATACACGCGCCGGGCAACCCGGCCGGCCGTACCGGCGTATCCGGTTTCGCGGAACCGGTGCGTGAGGGAACTGAACACGATGGGCGGGACTTCCGCGGCCGGCGTACAAGGTGTAGAAACGGGAACGGTATCCCCACCACCTGTCGACTGCTCATGACTGACACGTCCCTGCTGATTCGTCTGGCCGAAGACGATGACGATTTCATCCTCGCACTGGTACCCCGCTTTGTGGATTTCACCCTGCCGCCCTGGCGACGTCGGCATGAATGCATCGAGGGCATCCGCAACGATCTGCTGCGACATCTGGAGGATCAGCCGGCGAACAGTTACCTGTTCGTGGCCGAGGATGCGGATGGCGATCGGGTTGGCTTCATCCATCTGCAACGCACTGCCGATTTCTTTACCGGACGCAGCAACTGCCACATCTCCGACCTGGCGGTGGTGCCGAAGTACGAAGGCAACGGTGTCGGCAAGGCACTGCTGGCGCACGCGGAGGACTGGGCGCGCGAACATCATTGCCAGCTGGTGACGCTGGCGGTATTCCCCGGCAACGAACGTGCTCGCGCATTGTACGAAGTGAGCGGCTACGCGCCGGATCTGCTGCGGTTGGCGAAGTCGGTGCGGTAGGAGTGGCTTCTACAGATTTGCGCCAGCATGGCGGTGGCGTGCTGTTGGGGTTCGCTTAGGCTCACCCCAACCTAAGGGTTGGCTCGCTCGCGGCGCAGCAGCGCATACACCACAGGCATCACCAGCAGCACCAGTGGCAGCTGCATCAGCATGCCGGAGATGATTGCCACGGCCAGTGGCTGCTGCATCTGCGAGCCCTGGCCCAGGGCAAGCGCCAGCGGCAGCAAAGTGAGAATCGCAGGCAGCGTCGACATCACGATCGGTCGTGTGCGGTGCTGGCCAGCCTCATGCAAGGCATTGTGCAATGGCATGTTTGCAGCGGCGTCTTCAAGTTCGGAGAAATAGAAGATCGCCACCTCGGTGACGATGCCGACGATCATCGTCATGCCCATCAATGCCGAGATATTGAGCTCGATGCCGGTCAACCACAGCCCGACAAATACTGCCGGTATTGCCAGCAGCGGCATCGCCAGGATCGCTATCGCCACGCGGAAACTTTCGTACAGGAACAGCAACAACGCGAACACCAGCGCGATCGCCGCCAGCATCACGACGGTCAGACCGCGAAACGCCTGCTGCTGTTGCTGATACAGGCCGCCAAGCTGGTAGAACATCCCCTTTGGCAACAAACCTGGTTGAGCCAGCGTGCGTTTGACGTCGGCGATCGTGGTACCGAGACTGCGGCCGCGGATGCGTGCGGTGACCGCAACCATGCGCTTGAGATTGTCGCGGGTGATCTCCGGCTGGCCCTGCACTTCTTTCAGCGTGGCAACCCGAGACAGCGGCAGCAGATGGCCATCCGCCGCGCGAATAGGCAGGGCGGCGACCTGCTCCAGTTGCTGATGCATACCCGCTGGCAGACGCACGCGCACGCCGATAACCTTGCTGCCTTGGGGCAGTTGTGCGGCCACTGTGCCGTCAATTGCCGCCGCCACCTGATCGGTGACGCTGACCGGATCGAGCCCTTCGAGCGCCGCCTTGATCGGGTCCACCTGCACAGTCAGCGCGTCGCCCGCCGGGTTGATGCCATTGCGCACGCCGTCTACTCCACGGATCTTGCCGATCGCCTCGGCGACCCGACCGGCGGTGCTATCGAGCTGGTTGGGATCGTCGCTGTACAACTGGATCTCGATCGGTTCCGGCACCGCCACGAGGTCACCGATCAGATCCTCCATCAGCTGCGACAACTCGATATCCAGCCCGAGCACATTCTGCTCGACCTGTGCACGTACCTGCTCCATCACCTGCTCGGTATCGGGGCGTGGGCCCCCTTTCAGGCGCACAAAAAAGTCACCCTGATTCGCTTCCGTGAGGCCACCGCCCAGCTGCAAACCGGTGCGCCGCGAGTAGGTGTCGACGTAGGGATTGGCGCGGATGATGGTCTCGACCTGGCGCAGCAGTCGGTCGGTTTCTTCCAGTGAGGTGCCGGGCCTGGACAGGTAGTCGAGGATGAAACCCCCTTCGTCCATGCTCGGCATGAACCCGGTGCCGACGCGGGTGTAGGCGAACCCACCGACGAGCAGCAGCGGCACCACCAGCAGCAGTACCAGCAACGGTCGCTTCAGCCAACGCTGCAGCAGGCTCTGGTATCCCCGCATCATGCGCCGGGTGAAACGACCCGGTGCATGCGCCATCAGATGGCGCCGATCCAGCAGCCGCTCGGCCAGCAGCGGCACGGCAACCCAGGTCAGCAGGTAGGAGATGATCAGCGCGCTGGCCATGGTCAGCGAGAGCGCCTTGAAGAAGGCACCCGTCACGCCGGACAGGAAAGCCAGCGGCACGAAGATCACCACCGTGGCGGCGCTGGAGCCGGTCAACGGACGGGTGAACTCCCACGCCGCGCGGGCGATCCGCTGATGCACTTCGCCGGTGTGCTGACCAAGCCGACGCATGATGTGTTCAAGCATCACGATGACGTCGTCGATGATCAGCCCGACGGCTGCCGCCATGCCGCCCAGCGTCATCATGTTGAAGCTCATGCCGAGCACGGACAGCAGCAACACGGTGATCGCCAGCACCGCCGGCACCACGATCAGTGCGATCAGGATCACCCGCGTATTGCGCAGGAAAATGAACAGCACCAGCCCGGCCAGCACGATGCCGATCAGGATCGCATCGCGCACGCTGTTGGCGGCGTTCGTCACCAGCTGGGTCTGGTCGTACCAGTTCGCGATGCGCACGCCCGCCGGCATCTGCGGCGCATAATTGGCCAGACGCTGCTTTACCTCGCGGGCGATCTGCACGGTGTTGCCGTCAGGTTGCTGGTAGACCTGCAGCAGCACTGCATCCTGGCCATCTGCATTGACACGGATCCATTGCGGCACGTGATCCAAGCTGACCGCAGCCACGTCGCCCAGCCGCACCACGCCACCGGCATTCGCGCGCAGCACGATATCGCGCAGCGCGGCGACGGTTTTCGGCTGATTGTCGGCCAGCAGCAGAAACAGTTTGTAGTGGTCGGACACGCGGCCCATGGCCTGGATCGTCGCGGCATGAGTGACCGCCACGGTGACTTCGTCCAGGCTGAGGTTCAACGCGCGCAGCCGGCCCGGATCGACATCGGCATGGAACTCGGCCACCTCGCCACCCTGCACGTCGACCCGTGCGACGCCACTGATGCCACTCAGCAACGGGCGCAACTGATACTCCGCCAGGTCGCGCAATGCACTCGGCGACAACGTGTGCGAACGCAAGCTATAGGCCAGCACCGGGAACGTGGTCGGATCCATCCGCCGCGTGCTCAACTGGGTGCCGACAGGCAACTGCGGCAGGATCTGCCCAGCCACCACGTTCACTTCCTGCAACGCCACGCTCATGTCCGCGCCCCAGTCGAACGTGATCGCGATATCGGCGCTGCCGCGACTGGTGGTGGAGCGCACATCACGCACGCCCGGCACGCGGCGGATCGCCTCCTCCATCGGGGTGGTCACCTCGATCGCCATCTGGTCGGCCTGGCGATCGCCCGCATCCAGCATCACCTGCACGCGCGGAAACGCGACGTTCGGAAACAACGCGACGGGCATCGACAGCGCACTGACAATGCCACCGATCGCCAACATCAACGCGAGAAACAGCAGTGAACGGCGATGCCGCTGCATCCACACCGCAATGCTCACTGGGTGGACTCCCGCACGGCATCGCCATCGTTGAGCTCGTAGGCACCGAGCACGATTACCCTGGCTGACGCATCGAGCGGACCTTGCACGCCAACGCTGTCGCCATCCGGGCTGCGCAGCTTCACGTCGACGCGTTTGGCATGGCTGGGCTCAACCTGACCGCTCACCTTCAGGCTCCGCTCAACCTGAAACAGATAGTCGCCATGTTCGTCGTGCAGCACCGCCGCACGCGGCACGGCCCAGGCGCTGAAATCGGCCGTACTGATTCGCGCTCTCAATGTCGCGCCAGCCACCAGCGCCGCGCTGGCATCGGCGGAGAGTTCGACCTGTGCCGGCAGCAGATGAGTCTGGGGGTCGACAGACTGCCCAACCATGCCCAGCGTGCCCACCAGACGCGCTGCCGCGCCGTACACGCTGTACAGCTGCACTGTCATGCCGGGCCGCAGACTGGCCGCATCTTCCGGTTGCAGGCCTAGCTGGACAACCAGCGCATGCGCGGGCGTGAAGCTCAGCAACGGCGCGTTCGCGGCGACCCGCTCGCCCAAGCCGACACTGATTGCGCTGACCACACCATCGGCCGGTGCGATCACGGTCTCCTGTGCGACGTCACCACCCAGTGCACGCTGCGCCTCAAGCGTTGTTTGAGCATCGGCCAATCCTTTGCGCGCGGCCGCCAATTGCGACTGCGTCGCCAGCCGTTGCGCCGCCAATTGCTCAGTTCGCCCAAGCTCGCCGCGGGCCAGCGTCAACGCACTCTGCGCTTGCTGATAAGCGCTGCGCGCGGCGGGATCAGGCGTGATCGTCAATAGCGACTGCCCACGCGTGACGGTCTGCCCCGCCGCCACTTGCACGGCAACTATCTGGCCACCGTGCGCAAAACTGATTGCTCGCGCTCGGTGGGGATCACCCACCACCGTGCCCCATGCTTCCACGGTGTCGTGAAAGGTCTGCTGCATCAGCTCGGCGGTAGTTACCGCAACCTGGCCGGCCGGACCATCCGAATCAGCTGCGTCGGCGTCTCCCGGTGCGGCGTGGCTGCAGCCAGCCAGCCAGCCGATCAGCAACAGCGCGCACAGGCTTTTCATCGGGAAACTTTGCTTTTGGAGAGCAGGATTCATGGTGCGGATGTTTTCGTGGAGGTTGAATGGGCCATCGCCAGATCGGTGTTGCCGAGTAGCGCCTCCAGTGCGATCGCCTGCGTGGCCTGCTGCTGTTGCAGATCGAGCAGGTCGAGATCGACACTCAGTGCGTTGCCACGGATCGACAGATAGGTTGGCCAGTCGAGCAGGCCGGCCTGCCAGGCACGCTCGGCGGCGCGACGAGCCTCATCGAGCTGCCGCGCGTGTGCGGACAACGCACTGCGCTGTTGCTGCATGGTGGCGAGGTCGGCCAGCAGTCGCTGCATATCACTGCGAGTGCTCAGCACGCGCGCCTCATAGTCGTCCTTCAACTGCTGGCGGGTCGCCTGCTCGATCGCGATATTGCCGCGGTTGCGGTCGAATAGCGGCAACGTGATGCCGATGCTGTAACCGTTTGTGTAGACAGGGGTGGTATCGCGCGCAGTGTTGACGCCGATATTGAGCGCTGGAAACTGGGCCAGAACGGCGCCGCGCAGCTTCGCTTCCTGGGACTGATAGCCGGCCTGCAGGGCCAGCAGATCCGGCCTGCGTCGGGGCAGATCGAGCAGCGCCTGCTGCACTTGCGCAGGTGTCGGTGCGACCTGATAAGGCGTGCCCACCAGATCGAGTGGCACCATCGGCGCCAGGCCCAGCAATACATGCAGATCGCCTTCAGCCTGATGCAGCGCGACCGCACTATCGGCCAGTCGCTTGCGCACGTCCCCGCCGGCATTGAGCCCGGCACTGGCGCTCTCATAGGTGAGGTTGCCGTCGTTCAGCGCCATACGGATGTCATGCTCGACGGCCACCAGCGCGGCCTGCTCGACTTCAAGCCGGGCATGCTGCGCGCGCAAGGTCGTTACCTGATCGAACAGCAGCCGTGCCTGCGCCACCGTTTGCCACTCCGCCCACAACAACTCGAGGTTGACCTGGGCGGCCTGACTGCGCGCTGCCGCCTTGCGCGATGAACGCGTCAGCAATGCCGTGATGTCTTCGCTGAGACCAAGATTGAATGCGCTGGTCACATCGTTGGCAGTGCCTTTGGGAAAGTCATTGCTGAAACTCAGTTGAGGATCCGGCAACAGGCCGGCGGCGAATGCCTGCGCGCGGGCAATGCCAAGCTCGTCCCGCTTGAGCTTCAACTGCGGGCTGTTTGCCACCGCCAGCATCGCGACCTCGGTCACGTCAAGCCCATCGGACGGATCGAAGCGATGGTTCACCACGGTCGACACCGGCATGTCCGCGGTCGGTGCGGTGAGTTGCGCCACGCTGGTCGCGCCCGATCCGTTGCCGAGTCGCAGTGGTGCGTACGAGGCGCAACCGGACAGCGCCAATCCGGCGCCGATGACGAGTGTCGCCCACAGGCGAGCGCGACGTGGGCGTCGAAGAACAAAAAGGCATGGCCACGCGGTGGTGGCATGTCGATATCGGGGATGCTGCATGGCGACAGCTTGCAGCCTGGCGCTTAGTCGTTTCTTAAGAGGGCTTTCTCAACGTGGCGCCCTCACGCCGTGCACCGGATATTGCGCGCGCCGACCGCGCCTTGCGCGCGGGGCGCACTGGCGCAGCGCCATCGGGCGCTGCGCCAGAAACAGATCACATCAATTCTTGGTCGCGCTGCTTGCCGCTTCGGCCTGCTCACGCACATCAAGACGCTGCGCGAGACGATCAAGGTTGGCCAACGACAGCATGTGTGCGTAGATCCAGCCAAACACGCCTTCACGGGCAAACTCGTGGGCGGTTTTCTCGTCCAGATTACGCAGCTTCTCCTCGTCGACCACGAACAGGCCATTGAGGTTGATCGAGCGGGCCTCGCCACCCTCGCGGGCCGGCTTTTGCAGCCGCAGATTGCGCGACATCAGCAGGTCATGCTTGTTCAGCTCCCCCATAAACCAGCGGGTGCGTGCGATGTTCTGCTGGAACTCGCCGAGGAACTTCACCGCATTGGTCAGCAATTCCGTCTCGGTGCCGTCGTCCTTGAACAGACGCTCGCCTTCGACGTTACCGAAGCCTTCGTAGCGCTCATCGAGAAACACGGTCATGTCATCGCCTTCCTGACCGGGCGGCTTCTCGGCCAGTACAAACGGATAGCGGCGCACGAACGCCGGGATGTAAATGTTCGGCGCCCACTGACCATCGGCATCGACCACCAGGTTTTCATCCTGACGCAGACCGAGCAAAACGATCGGACCCGCATCGGCGGCACTATTGCCGGCAAACACGATCGGCAGGTCGCGTGCAGCAATAGCGAACTCCGCGCCGGTCAGCGGCACCGAATGGGCGTTCATCGCGAACTTCGCGTTCAACACGCCCTTCAGGCGCAGATCTTTGTGCTCGGTGCGGTTAAGCGGCACCGGACGCTCGTAGAAAAGAACTTCAGCCACTTTGATACCTCATGCCCCGCCGTGCCGGGGTCGCCACCGAAGCGCCCCCTCCCAAACCCGGCGTCGGGTCTGTGTTGATTGGCAACTATATCAGCGCTGTCTGGTGTCGGCGACCCGCCCCTGGCGGGGGTTCCGCGGTCTTTAGGCAGGCCCTCGGCCACACTTGCATGCGAATTGCAATGAATTTGTTCTATGCTGGCCCACACGAGCATCCTGCATCGCCGAACCGATCTCAAAGCCTTGGCTGAAGGACGATCTACATGCTGATGGAAGTACCAAGCCGGGCCGACCTCAACGCAACCCGGGTGTTATCGCTGGACGCCGCTGGCCGCATCCTCGACTGGATCAGCTGGCAGGAGGCGGTTTGCCTGTATGTGCGTGATGCGGTCGCCTGGACCCTGGGCGACCCCTGCCTCACCGTGCATGGCGGCATGAATCGGCTACTGGGCGCGCAAAGCCTGCTGCAGCTGCATCCGATCGTCGCCAGCACCGGCCACTGCCGCGACCATGCGATCGATCCGGCGCCTGCGCTGACCAATACCGCCCTGTTCGCCCGTGATCGCCACCTGTGCCTGTACTGTGGCGATCACTTCTCCCGCGGCGAGCTCACCCGCGACCACGTGCTGCCGATTTCCAAACACGGCAAGGACGAGTGGGAGAACGTGGTCAGCGCCTGTCTCGTGTGCAACCTGAAGAAGAGCAACCGTACCCCGCAACAGGCCCATATGCCGTTGCTGGCGGTACCGTATCGGCCGAGCTGGGTCGAACACCTGATCCTGTCCAACCGCAATATCCTGGCCGATCAGATGGAGTTTCTGGTCAGTCATCTGCCGCGCGACCGCCGGCCGCACAACGCCTGAAAGCCTGTCTGAACGGGGTAAACGGGCAGCTGTGCCCGGGTTCCGCCATCGCGTTGCCCTTGCCCCGCCCCGCCGCTGGGCCAACAATACGCAGATGATTGACCTTGCCCACTACCCCCATTTGGCGAAAATCGACGCGCCCGCCGACCTGCGCCGCGTTCCCGATGACCAGTTGACCGCCGTCGCCGACGAGCTGCGCCAGTATCTGATCGAGGCGGTCGCCAGCTCTGGCGGCCATTTCGGCGCGGGTCTTGGCGTGGTGGAGCTGACCGTTGCGCTGCACTACGTGTTCAACACGCCTGACGATCGTCTGGTCTGGGACGTCGGCCACCAGTGCTATCCGCACAAGATCCTCACCGGCCGTCGCGAACGCATCACCACGATCAAGAAGAAGGACGGCCTGGCGCCGTTCCCGCGCCGCGAGGAAAGCGAGTACGACACCTTCGGCGTCGGCCATTCGTCGACCTCCATTTCGGCCGCGCTGGGCATGGCGATCGCCGCGCAGCGCAAGAACGACCATCGCAAAGTGGTCGCCGTGATCGGTGACGGTGCGATGACCGCCGGCATGGCGTTCGAGGCACTGAACCACGGCGGCGACGTCGAGCCGAACATGCTGGTGGTATTCAACGACAACGGCATGTCGATCAGCGAAAATGTCGGCGCGCTGACCAAGATGATGGCCCGTGCGATGGCCAGCCAGACGCTCAACATGTGGCGCGAGCGCGCAAAGCGGGCGATCCCGAAGCAGTCGTTGTTTGGCCGCTTCTTCAAGCGCTGGGAGGAGCACGCCAAGGGCATGTTCGTGCCCAGTACGCTGTTCGAGGAGCTGGGTTTCCACTACACCGGCCCGATTGACGGCCACAATCTTCCGCAGTTGCTCTATGCGCTACGCACGGTGAAAGACCTGCCGGGGCCGCAGTTGCTGCACGTGATCACCACCAAGGGCAAAGGCTACGCGCCGGCCGAACAGGCGCAGATCGAATACCACGCGGTCGGCCCATTCGATCCGCAGGCCGGCCTGGTCAAGAAGAACGCGCCGGCCAAGCCGACCTATACCGACATCTTCGGTGACTGGCTGTGTGACCAGGCTGCCGTCGACGACCGTCTGCTCGGCATCACCCCGGCCATGCGCGAAGGCTCGGGCCTGGTGCGTTTCTCCAAGGAGTACCCACAGCGTTATTTCGACGTGGCGATCGCCGAACAGCACGCGGTAACGCTGGCCGCCGGCATGGCCTGCGAAGGTGCCAAACCGGTGGTGGCGATCTACTCGACGTTCCTGCAACGCGCCTACGATCAGGCCATTCACGATGTCGCGTTGCAGAACCTCGACGTCATGTTCGCGATCGACCGCGCCGGCGTGGTCGGCCCGGATGGCGCCACTCATTCGGGCAGCTTCGATCTCACGTTCCTGCGCTGCCTGCCGAACATGGTCATCATGGCGCCGGCGGACGAAAACGAATGCCGCATGATGCTGAGCACGGGTTTCCAGTACCACGGCCCAGCCGCGGTGCGGTACCCGCGCGGTAGCGGTCCTGGCGCAGCCACTCACAAGGAACTGGATACCCTGCCAATCGGCAAAGCTGAGCTGCGTCGACGCGGGCATGGCCTGGCTATCCTGAGCTTCGGCGCGATGCTGGCACCTGCCGCCACGATCGCCGCCGAGCTCGACGCCACACTCGTCAACATGCGTTTCGTAAAACCTCTGGACGAAGCGCTGATCCTGGAACTGGCAAAGAGCCACGATGCTTTTGTCACGCTGGAGGACAACGCCGTGGCCGGCGGCGCCGGCTCTGCCATAGCCGAATGCCTGGCCGCGCACGGCATCAGCCTGCCGATCCTGCATATCGGCCTTCCTGATGTCTACCTGGAACACGGCAGCCGCGAGGAAGTGTTGGCGATGGCCGGCCTGGACCTGCCGAGCATCCGCAACGCGATCTGCGCACGATTTCCGCAGGCGGGAACCATGAAACAGGCAAGCGCCTGAGATCCCGGGCGCGCGGCGCCCTTGGAGCCTGTTCAAGATCTCTTGCGGGCATCGCCAGCCAATAGGGGCACACGCCCTCCCACTCCTGCTTTGCTCGTCCCCCTGCTAGCAGGGGGAGGTTGGGAAGGGGTGAAGCTTTTGACCTTCAAGCAAGCGAAGAGCGACCCCACCCCAGCCCTCCCCTGCCAGCAGGGGAGGGAGCACAAAGTGAACTCCGCGCCCTGCCCGTCGCCCGGCCCACAGGGCGAGGTTGAGAGCGCTCCTACAAAACGCTCTCGGCAAGCCACGGAAGATCTTACGGGCCCTTCGAGTCTCTGATACCGTGGTGGCAATTGAAACGGGATGGCTAACGTCTTTGACTGGTCGTCCGGTCAGGAGACTCGTCACCAATGACCGAGTGGATTGCACATCTTGTCGATGCCAGCCGGCGCCACGCGCGGCTGATCACATTGATTTTTGCCCTGCTTGCCGTTGTTTGCGTCTGGTTTGCCGACGGCCATCTGGGCATCGATTCGGATACCGATCACATGTTTGCCAGCAGCCTGCCGTGGCGGCAGCAGGAACTGGCGATGGATCGCGAGTTCCCGCAGTTCAACGACGTGCTGGTCGCGGTGGTACACGGCCCCACCCCCGAGGAAGCTGACGCTGCCGCCGACGAACTGACAACGGCGCTGCAGGCTGATCAGACCCATTTCCGCGACGTCGCCCGACCGGATGCCGACCCGTTCTTCAGACATGAGGGCCTCTTGCTGCTTTCCGGGCAAGACCTGACCAAGTTGCTCGATTCGCTGTTGAACGCACAGCCACTGCTGGGGCCACTCGCCACCGAGCCGTCGGCGCTCGGCTTGCTCCACGGTGTCTCGCTCATGGCGCAGGGCGTGCGCATCGAGCACGCTGATCTCAGTGCCTACAAGCCGGCGCTGGAACAACTGCGTCAGGTGCTGGATGCCGCCGCCGCCGGCCATGCTGTGCCGCTGTCATGGCAGAACCTGCTCGGCGGGGGCGAGGCCGGGCAACCCGATCCCATGCGACTCGTATTGATCCACCCAGTGATGCAGGTCGGCGCACTGCAACCTGGTCTCGCTGCGACGCAGGCGTTTGAACGTATTCGTGCCAGCCTGCCGGAAGTACGCAGCGGTCGCGCAACGATCGACTACACCGGCTCGGTCGCGCTGTCGGATGTACAGATTGGCGCGTTGACCGAAGGCATCGTCGTCAGCATGCTGGTCAGCGTCGTGCTGCTGGCGCTGTGGTTGTATCTGGCACTGCGTTCGTGGCGTCTGATCGTGCCGATCCTGCTCAACCTGCTGGTCGGGCTGGCCCTTACGCTCGGCTTTGCAGCTCTGGCGATCGGCACGTTGAACGTAATCTCCGTGGCGTTCGCCGTGTTGTTCGTCGGCCTTGCGGTCGACTTCGCGATCCAGTTCGCGGTGCGTTTACGTGACATGCGCCAGCAGCTGCCCGTCTTGGCTGTTGCGTTGCGCCGGACCGGCGCGATCGCGGGCGCCCAGATCAGCGTGGCCGCTGCCGCCATTGCCTGCGGCTTCCTGGCCTTTGCGCCGACGGCCTTTGTCGGCGTCGCGCAGCTGGGTCTGATTGCGGGCGTCGGCATGTGCCTCGCCTTGCTGTGCACGCTGACCCTGCTGCCCGCCCTGCTGTGGCTGTTCCAACCACGCGACCAGGGTGGCGAGCTGGCGCTGCCGTATGGCGTGCGCTGGGACGAATTGATGCGGAATCGGCGCAAAGGAGTACTGGCACTGTTCGCGCTGCTCGGCGCGGCCGGCCTGGTCGCCGTCGCGAGCATCCCGTTTGACGCCAATCCGCTGCATACGCAGGCACCGGACTCCGAGCCCATGCGCACGTTGCGCAGCATGGCCGACGACCCGGTCACCAACCCGTTCAACATCAACATCATGGTGCCCAGCCTGGCCGAGGCACGCGCACTTGCTGCGCGGCTGGAAAAACTGCCGGAAGTGTCCAGCGTGATTTCGGCGGCGACATTCGTGCCGCCGGACCAGTCCGCATCGCTCGATCAACTGGAGCAGGCGCAGGATCTGATGCTGCCCTCGCTGACCCCACACGCTGCGCCGATACCGGTTACGCCGGCGGCGCTACGCTCCGCCATCGTCGATACCCGCAGCGCCATCGCCGACGCCGCCCACGAGTTGCCTGCCGATTCGCCGTTGCGTGGCATCGACGCCGCTCTTGCGCGGTTAAGCCACGCACCCGACAGTGATTTGCTGGTGATGAACGCCGCGGTCAGTCGCTTCCTGCCCGAGCAGCTTGCCAGCCTGCGTGATGCACTGGATGCCAACGAGATCACCCTGCAGAACCTTCCCGCATCGATCCGTCGCGACTGGCTGAGCCCGCAAGGACAGGTGCGCATCCAGGTGTCGCCCACGGCCGCGGCACAGGACACCGCAGGGCTTCGTCGTTTTGTGCAGGCCGTGCAGGCAATTGAGCCGCAGGCGGGGGGCTCGGCGGTTACCACCATCGCCTCGGCCGACACCATCATGCACGCATTCCAGCAGGCGGCCGTACTGGCGACGCTGGCGATCGCGTTGGTGCTGATCGCGGTGCTGCGTCACCTTCGCGACAGCGGCATCGTGCTGCTGACGCTGGGCATGTCGGCGCTGTTGACTGCGCTGCTGGCGAGACTGGATGGGATGACGATCAACTACGCCAACATCATCGCGCTGCCGCTGCTGCTCGGTGTCGGCGTGTCGTTCAACGTGTACTTCGTGATGAACTGGCGCGCCGGCATGCGTTCGTTTGTCGGTTCCGCTTCAGCGCGCGCCGTGCTGTATTCGGCGCTGACTACCGGTACCGCGTTCGGCTCGCTGGCGCTGTCGCACGATCTCGGCATGGCCAGCATGGGCGCCATGCTCCTGCTTAGTCTGGTCGCCGTGCTAGTGGCCACCTTCGCGTTTCTGCCGGCGCTGCTGTACACGCTCACGCCGCCGCCAACAGAACGCTGAGCTTCACGATGTGCCCCTCACGACGGGGCCAACGAAAGGGACCCGATCAAAACCGTACGTTGAACGACACGCCGATCATTGGTGGCGTCAACTTCATCGTCATTGAGTGGGCCGATCGAAAAGCGTCGATCGAGCGCGCTGCGCAAGTAGAAATCGCTACTGGCGCCAGAATGCGACGTCAGCCCGGTGTCGGGATCGAGCAGGCTAAAGCTCCGCAACTTGAAATTTGGATCACCGAAATCGCTGTCGAACCCGACATTTCGTCTACTGGACGAGCCCAGGTTCAAGCGGGTCTCAACCGCGCCACTGACCACCACTGACGCGATCGCGTTGCTCAAGATCCTGCGCGGTCATGACCTCCGCATAGCCTGCCGCATGGAGCAACGCACGTGCAGCGTCACCCTGGTTCCAGCCGTGCTCGAACAACAGCCAGCCACCAACTTCGAGATGTTCGCGGGCGTCGCCGACAATGCGGCGGATGGCATCCAGGCCATCGCTACCGGAAGCCAGTGCAGCGGGCGGCTCAAAACGCAGATCGCCCTGGCCGAGATGTGGATCGGCCGTTTCAATGTAGGGCGGATTGGAGACGATCAGATTGAAGCGCTGGCCGGCCAATGGCGTCAGCCAGTCGCCTTGCGTGAAAGTGACATTGCCGACATCGAGCCGTTGCGCATTGCGTTGCGCAACCGTGAGTGCATCCGCGCTGGCATCGGTGGCGATCACCCGTACTCGCGGCCGCTCACACGCAATCGCCAGCGCAATGGCACCACTGCCCGTACCCAGGTCGGCCACAGCGGCGCCAGGCTCGTGCGGCAATCGTGCAAGTGCCAGCTCCACCAGCAGCTCGGTCTCCGGCCGCGGAATCAATGTGGCCGGCGTCACTTCCAGATCAAATGACCAGAAGCCGCGACGTGCGGTGATGTAAGCGACCGGCTCGCCAGCAACGCGGCGCTCGACCAGCGCCGCATAAGCCGTCTGGACGTCCATTTCCAATGCATCTTCGGCGTGCGCAACGAGCCAGCTGCGTGGCTTGCCGAGCACATGCAATAGCAACACCTCAGCGTCGACGCGTTCACCAAGACGCTGTGTTGCAGCAAGCAGGGCGCGGCGAACATCAATCATGTGGCGGTGGCTCCGCAACGGGCATGGCCGGCAACTGCGGGGGCGCAACCTCCGCTGGCTTCGGCTCGCGCTTGCGCCAGTAGCCGCCGCGCGTCCATGCGTCGAAGCCCCAGCGCAACCAGCCGATCAACGCGTTGGCCAGCCAGAGCGCCCACGCCAGCATGGCGAGTTTGTACACCCACAGGGAGACGCTGAACACACCTCCACGCGGCAACGCATCAGAACTCTGGTCGGCGAACCAATGCAGATTCCATGCACTGGAGTCGTTGCCTGCCACATGCATGTCGGGCAGACCAAGCAAACCCCTGGGCACTGCCGAGATCAATACCGCCAGTGCGACCAGGGTCAACGCGGCCAGACCCAGCTGCAGCAGGTTGAACTTCGTTGTACCCAGCTGCTCCGATGGCGTATGGCGAGCGCGCAGGCCAAGCAGGATCAGCCAGACGACCACCAGTGCGTATGCGCTCCATGCGAATGCCGAAAAGCCGAGACCGAGCAACAGCCAGTGCCGGAAGCGCAGCGGCGTCGGCGCGTAGCGTGCCAGCAGCCACGCGGTCAGCAGCAATACGATCAGCTGCGACCAGTACAGCACCGCCGGGCCAACCGTCGGACCCCATGTCCACAGCACCCAGCGATCCTGCGGCAACTGCAGTGTGAGGTCGATGTTCGCTACTGGCGCGTGCAGCGCGAATGTCGGCGTGAACATCCGCGCAGCGACTCCGTCGGGCTCACGCAGGCGCAACGTATAGCTGTGCTCACCAGGCAAGAGCGGCAGGCCGAGCTTGCCGTCGCGCACGGCCAGATTGATCGACTCATCGTCGCGCTTCGCATCCAGCAATTCGCTACCTGCAGGCAGACTGATCGCATGCTCGCCACCGCGGGTGCTGCGCGCATGCAGGCGCAGCATGATCTCGCTGGCGCGCGCGCCCGTCGTGCCGTCCAGCTGCACGCTGTCGAAGGCAAGGCTGTCGCCTGCCACCGCTACCGGCTGACTCAGCGCAAGCTGCAGATTCTCGCCGGGCAGCGGCTGGAAGCGCAGCCCGTCGCTGCTGGTGCTGGTTGGAGCACCCTTCGCCTCGACGTGCCACATCGGCGAAGCATGCACTTCCCATACCTCGGCACGCTCATCCAAAGCTGGCGCCTGCAGCGACAGTTGCGCCGTGTGATCGAGGCGGCTGGTCCAACGGACGACGTTGCTGTTCGCGTTGAACGTGATGCTGATACTTCCGTCCTTGACCAGCGCATCGTCACCAAGCGGATGCTCACCGGGTAGCAGCGGCAGCGTCGTGCTGAAGCCACCCTGCTGCGGCGCGATGCGCTCGACCTGGTTTTCCACGACCCAATCGACACCCAGCGCAAGGCTTCGGGTCAAACGCACGTAAGGCGGGAAGCTCTGCACTGCGGGGAGATTCTTGCCATCGCTGGCGGTACGCACGCGATGCAGCGCGATGCTGTCTCCCAGTGGCCGGCCATCATCGACGCCATCCAGCGACCAGCCCTGACCGCTGAACGCGATGTACTGCGGGCGCATGACAAAGCGCAGGTTTGCGCTGTCCGCCGCACCAATGCGGTAGTGCAGGCTGACCCGATGCACGCCACGATCCAGCCGCAGCAGCAGCTGATCATCACTACGTGTGAGCGCGGCTTTGGCATGGCCGTCGACGCTGACGTCAGATAGTTGCAGCGCATCGTCTGCCTGCGGCAATGGGAGCGCGATCGGTGCGCCAACATGCGTCTCCAGCTCCACATCGAGCACATCGCCATTGGCCTGCAACTGCGCTTGCGCCACTTCAGCACAAGCCGGCGCGCACTTCGGCGCCTCGGTCAGCCGTTCGCGCAGCTGGTTCAGCAGTTGCTGGCTTGGCGTGCTCTGCGCATGCGCGCCCACCGGCAAAAGTGCCATGGCAAGCATGGCGGCGCCGACGGCGCCAGCGCCGCGCAAGTCGCGCCAACGGCCACGCCATGGCAACAGCACTGTGGTCAGCAGCTTCGCAAGCAATGTCGCCAGCAGGGCCACCATGGCCACGCGCAGCAATCGCACCAGCCATGCTGGCGCGATCACCAGACGAGTGCTCTGTTCTGACGTCACCGGACCGGACCAGCCGAGACGATAGTTGTTGTCTTCGTCCCAGTGCGGGGTGCCGGCACCGGCCTGGATCAAGGCGCGACTATCCTGCTCTGAACTCACCTGCATGGATGCCGTCAAGTTGGAACCCGTCACCACGACGGTCTGTAGCGGTCCCGGGCGACCCTCACCGCCCATCGGAGCCGACTGAATGGCCATTGATGGAGCGACGGCATTGCTGCTCTCTTCTTCGATGGCCGGTGCTGGCGCCGGCGGCGGCGGGGGT
>Ga0302230_10001235_pt1 | contig 17235 bp, 31 predicted proteins | sample II_Palsa_N2_1_FD_193523 | JGI IMG/M metagenome (GOLD analysis project Ga0302230, IMG submission 193523) | Peat permafrost microbial communities from Stordalen Mire near Abisko, Sweden - II_Palsa_N2_1 | ecosystem: Environmental > Terrestrial > Soil > Palsa > Peat permafrost | place: Sweden... | reverse complement strand
CCCGCGCCCCCCCCCCCCCCCCCCCCCAACTAGCTTAAACCAAATAATTTGTCAGGTTACATACTTGGGTGAAGAGCTCCAGCGTGGCCTGATTGTCCTTGAAATCAATCTTGGACCAGTCGATGCCTTCCTTTGCATACTCTTGCTGTTCGTTTGCAAAGATATACCGGTTGAAGTGCTGCTGTAGTTGTTCGTTTGCAAAGTTGATGCAGAATTGCTCGAAAGAGTTGGTCTAGACAAAAACCACATCAGTTGAGCCATCCTCTTGTCCAAAGTACCTTGAAGTTTTCAAAGCCAAAGATGTCGAGAACGCCGATGGTTGCGGACATTGCCTCGTCGCGTGTCCTGCTAGAGGAATTGACGATGCGCGAGTTGGTTGTGTCGACAATCCACTGGAACAAGCCTGTGGTGCATTGTGTTTTAAGAAGAAGAAGAACACAAAAAAGGCCCTCTCTGTACCAGAGTAAGTCATCTTGGCAAGCGAGTCGCGTGTCTCGTTTGCCTTGTCCAGAGAGAGTGAACTATAGATGCTCTGTCCGTCGACGACAATGGACTTGCGAGTGAGGGCAAAGGAAATCTCGTCCTCAAAGATGCCAAGGAACTCGCAGACCTTTGAAAACGCTACAGTATCATGATGATGACAAGTTAGTTGGCAGGCCAAACCGACTCGGATGCTCTGGTCTTACTCTTGTCTTCCGACTGCAGCGTCAGGTTTGCTTGGTCGCCGGTTCTGCCAGACTCCTTGGACGTGAAAGTCACATTGCCCAAGAGCAAAACGGCCGAGAGGATCTTGAAGATGTCCACGATTTGTTCGGGCTTGAAGCCGACGACGTTGAGCGAGATCTGCACGGTGGCTCTGTGAAAAGAATCACCGTTGCGAACCGTACCTTGAGACGCTCAAAGAGCTTCCTGTCGTCCACATTGTCGACCGTGCCGCTGTTTGCGAGGTAGCGGTACCACTTCTCGTCCTTGAGCGCATACTGCTGCCGCTCGGCTGCCGATGCACCGCGCAGGAGCTGGTAGAAAACGTGGAAGTTGCGTTCTTCGGGTGGAACGAGCGTCACACGCGACTGTGGTGCGGTCAGAAAAAAAGAAAAACCCCCAGGGCGGCGGTCCAGCCATACCTTCTCAAGCAGGTAGTTGGTAATGCGTGCGCCAAGGACCTTGCCACTGGTGTGGAATTGGACGGCGATGAACTTGCCCTGATTGCAACAGGATTGGTAAGGTGCGGAGGATCATTGGACGTACAAAGCGGGACGAGTTGTCGTTGCGGACAGTCTTGGCGTTGCCAAAGGCCTCGAGCACCGTGTTGGCCTCGACGATCTGCTCCTCAACCCACTGATGCGAGTGGCTGAGGGCCGTAAGAGATTGGACGATGAGTTTGGTTGACTCGGTCTTGCCGGCACCCGACTCACCACTGCATTCCAACAGACGACGTGGAGCATTGCAAATTAATGGAATCTGCAGGAGATCTTTTTCTTTTGCCCGTGCGTACCTGATCAGGATGCACTGACTCACACGGTTGTTCAGCAAGGCATAGTGGGCCTCGTTGGCTATGGCAAAGATATGCGGAGGAAGGTCGGACATGCGCATTTCGTTGTACGTCCGCAGGAGCTCATCACTGTAGATCGACAGTGTCTCGTAGGGGTTGACGGCCACGAGAATGGTCCCGACGTACGTCTGGGGTACAGTGAAAGATAGTGAGCGGCAAAAAAATATACCCAGCAGACGACATACGTAGATAAGCTGGTTCTGATAGCGCAGCTCGAGGTTTGCCAGCAAAGCCGCCTCAGTCAGGTCGGGGATGTGGATCATATCCTCGAGGCCCACCGCTCCCGCCGTGCCGTTCGACATTGTAGCGGTTTGGGCGCCCTGGGCTGCTCATGCCCAAAGCACAATCGCAACAAGAGGGTTAGTTAGTGCTGTTGCTGACTAAAAACTAGACAATTGAAAGGCACAGCTCATCGCAAGCGGCGCGCAGCTATTCGAACATGCGCACCAGCCCCACCCCGCACACGAAGGCACGCCCACAATTTCACAGTTCTCACTCGCCAACACCCGCAGAGTCTTGTTGGCGGGGAAGTCCTGCTTGGTTGCTGGTTGAATTTTTCACACTGTGGCGGGAAAAAGTTTTTTTTTTTCTGAAACAAAAAAGTGCAGGAGTGTCACACTTGTTGTATCCCTACTTCGTTACTTTGTAATACTACAAAACATCGATGGTTGAAAAAGGTGGTTTGCGCCTATACAAACACATGAGGGGAAAAAGGAGAAAGCGAAAGAGAGAGAGAGAGAGAGAGAATGGGTAGTGATTGATGAGGATTGAATGCCACTGTTGTTATTTTTTATTTTTATTTTCTGACTGGGCCACCTGCCTTCTCGGCCTCCGCCCAGTTCCAGCCGCCAGTGCTCGTGTTCGTGTTGGTGAGCATGGATTGGCGGGCGTTGCCAACGGTCATGAACTGGGACCGCTTCTTTTGGCGCACCTGAGCTTGCACGTACGAATCGAGGAGACTGCAGATCTCCGTACCCTGCAGTATTTTATTTCTTTTAAAACCGACGTCACGGTGGAATATACCTTGTTGGTATCGGCGATGAAGCGGCTTCCTCCGACCATGTTGCCGATCTTGAGCGAGAGACGGTCATCGCTAGCAGACCATGCCGTGATATCACCGTAACGATACTTTGTCAGGACCGTGCGCTTCTCGGTGTCGATCACAAACAGGTTCATCGAGTTGATGCCGATGGTGACCTTGGCAGGGATCGTGTGGTCGTAGATTTGGTTCACTTCAAAGTAGTCGCAGCCGTAGAACTGGGTATGCATAAACGTCTGGTTCAGCGTCTTGAGGATCTCGGCTGGGTTAGTCATGCCCTTGCGCTTGTTGAAAGCGTTGGTGACCCACTGGACCCATTCGGCCGGGGTGCCTTCTGTGTACTGTTGAGGCGGCACAATGGCTCGGACCAGGCCACTTTATGAAAAATAAATAAATAAATAAATAAATAAATAAATAAATAAATAAATAAATAGTAAAAGGTGATTCTGCGTACTCTATGTTTTCGTGCGACAGTTTGTCGCCAGAGCGTAAGCGGAGCAGAAGGGAAGCAATTTCAACAGTATCGTCCAGGCTTGCGACGGCATACGACTACCAAAGAAAAAAAAAATTTTGTCACAAACTTGGGATGAATCGTCAAAGTACTTACTCGGAAGTTTTCGAGCGACTGCAGGTAAATAAGGTTGGCGACAGCAGGCGACGAGTCTTCATAGCTGCTGACGAAGAAGAGCTTTTTGCGGAACTCGAGGCGGCAAAGACGATCGTTGCCAGCATCGACATTCTTCTTCACAGACTCTATCCAGATCTCCTGGAGCACGTCCATCAGAAGACGATCATTTGGAATGAGGCTCCCTGTGTAATTAAAAAAAAATAAAAATAAAAATTGAGGGGGGCTTCAGAAAATCCCAAAGGTGCAACATACGAATGCCATTGTCAAAGCGGTAAATGCCGTTCAGAGAAACGTCTTCGATAGCCACACGCTCGGACAAGCTTGCGATGGCCTCCTTTGTGGTTGCGAGCGAATCGACTTGCATGCTGCACACGCGGTCTTTAGAAAAGCAAATTTCATGTTCAATACCCTTGGAAAGCCGGTGAAAAGCCCACCGGGAAGAAGATGCGAATGTAGACAGGGCGCATCGACTAACCAACAACAACAACAAAAAAAAAAAAAATCGTCTCAGTGAAAACAGTCAATTAATGCTTGCATACGATGATGGCCTCGACTTCGGTTAGATCGGGCGAGTAGCGACGCATGCCGTTCGTGAGCATGCGCTTGAGGTTGCGAAGAGACCACTTGGCGCCAGTCGCAATCGGCTCGCCCAGGTTGACATTGTCTTCAATGAACTGGCGCAGGATCGGGGCAAAGCGCGCCGAAGGCATGAGGAAGCAACACAGCACACCCATCAGATCCCAGCCGCGCTTGAGGCTATGCTTGGACTTGTTGCCATTGGTTTGCTTGACGACTTGCAGCAAAATCTCGTCGCGCCACTCCTCCGAGACGAGACCCTGGGCCTTGTCGACAATGGCTACACGAAGAATAGAAAGAGTTGAGTATGGGGGGGCGTACCTATTGTTATAAAAACGGATTACTGATCATGATCTCGGCAGGGTTGCGCTTGCTCGGGTAGTCGCCCATGACCTTCATGATGCTCTGGAAGACCTCAGAGGCGAGCTTGCGGTCAGAGTTCTTGTTGAGCTCGAGATGGAGGGCTTCGGTGATGGGCTCCTTGGTGAAGGAGATGGCGCGAAGTACGGCATCGGCCGTTGGGGGCTGGCGGTCCTTCTTCTCGCCTGCGGTTGGGGCTTCGTTCAAGTCATTCGAGATTTTCAAGTCTTGCGTGGATGCTCCGGGCTTCAGGCCACCCTTGAAGGTGCCTTTGATCGTTCCAACCATGGTATTTCTGATGGCACTCTTGATACCCGATACTTGCGCAGGCGGAGCGAAAACGGTGCGGATGTACTTGGTCGCATAGCTAAGCAAACGACTGTCCTGCTCTGTGGCCTCCTCCTTGCCCTTGTTTGCACTCGAGTTGGCTGTAAGTTTGGACAGAGCTGACGAGGCACCGCCAGCTGCGGGTGCTGAGCCCGCGGCGTTCGGCAGTACGCCACTTTGATTGTACGAAAGGTCTTCATTGTCAATCTGATAATTAAAAAAATAAAAAAAGGGCAAAGTAAAATTAAACAACAAAAAAAAAAAATAAAATAAAAAAAAAGGTTTCACCTTGAGCTGGAACAGAGCAGCCTGGGTAAAGGTAAAATCGCCACAAAGAACGCGAACGAGCTCCTTGGGGAACGAACCCTCCTCCTTTTCAGGGTCCTCGGCGAGATAGCCCTTCCACCAGAGGGACTTGGCGTCGCGGCTGTAAAATATTTTATATTAAAAGAAAATACTTTTTTTTTTTCCCTTTTCGGCTGGCTTACTCGGTCAAGAGGATGACATCTTCCTTCTTAAAGTCGAGCAAGGGAACGAGCGAGTTGTTCTCGACGGTCTGCGATCCGGCGGCGATCACGTACGGTGAGTTGAGCTTGAGCTTACGCATCTGTGTCTTGACAAAGTCGCCGACGATCTCGCCCTATGAATTTTTGGTTTACTTGTTTATTGACAATGGAAGAATGCGCCGTACGTGGCAGTTCAGGGCGATGCGTGTGGCCTTCTCTCCGGCAATGATCACCAGGTTGTCCACGGCGTCGAGCATGCTCGAAATATCCGTGTAGTTGAACGTGAGAGGGTTGGACTTGACGGCATTCGGGGTCGCGATAGAGAACGAGGTTGCGCCAAGAAGGATATGGACCGGCGCATCCTAACCATATAAGCACGTTAATAAAACGGTTTTCGGTGTCTTAAACGAACCACTGCAAAAGTGTGCACGGCTGCGGTCACCTTGCCCTTGAAAACCTTGACGTACATCTGTGGCCACAGTTTGGACTTGTTGTAGAGTTCCAGCTTGACGTCCTTGGCAGTTTTGCTAGAAAAGCAACATGTTTACGAGAAGAAGACAAAAAATACAACTTTGTCGTACTCCTTGTTGTTGTGGAGTGCCTTGAAGGCGACAGCACGCTGGGCGATCTGCTTTGCAACGGCAGAGGCATCTTCGTAGCCTGGCTCACCTTTGAAAGTAGCCAAGATGGCCTGAAGGTCAGCTGAGTTGTGCTTGACGATCCTGCGTACAGTAAATGAATTTAAAATAAGTCTTTTTTTCTTTCTTTCAAAACTTGCTTGGCAGGATGGTCATTCGGCAAATCACCATTCAGGTCGACAACCTGCTGAGCAGCAAACGTGGTCACTGCAGCCTCCAATCCACAACGCAGCTGTGTCTTGGCAAAGGTGATAATCTATAATAGCAATATTAGGAATAACGATCATCAATATTTATACCTGTCGGTAGATGAGGTCGATGACGACAGGTTCGTTGGGCGCAGTTTCGTCGGGCCATGCAGTCTCTTTGCGGAGGCGAAGTTCGAGCGGCTGGCCGACAAGCGACAAGGCCTTCCTATCTGCTGATCGAACAGCACCCTCGTCAAAGGCACTGATGGCGTCCATGAGAACCGAGGTGACGTCGCCCATGGAAACATTGTTGACGGTGATGCCAAAGCCCTGTAGGTTTTTGACGCCCATCACGTGACCGATCATGGCCAAGAGGTCTCCGTTGGCCGTGACACGGCCGGTCGTCACCTGCAGAGTCGAGCCGAGCTCTGTCTGGACGGGCAAAGTGAACTGAGCCTGCGCGAGTGTCGAGACAATTTCGAGACGTGAGGGAGGAAGAACACGAGTGCGCTTGAGCATGGTCACACGACGGAAGCCACGCCAGCTGTAGTGCTCGAAACCAAAGAGGCCGTTGAAGATGATAAACTGCTCCATGTAGGGCTCCATCTCTTTGGACGGGGGGAAGATACCCGTGCAGATGCCGATCAGAAGCCAGCCACGTGCACACATGGCGTTGTCCTTATTGCCATTGATAAACTTGCAGATCTGGCTGTAGAACTCGTCGCGCAGGTCGACATACTTGATTCCGTACGAAACAATAACTGGCGTAAAAGAATTTTAGACGCATTCCCAAAAAAAAAAAAAAAAAAAAAAAAAAAGGAGGATTTACGCTTGAGTGTCTCGATGACGTTTTCACCAGTGGCAATCTTGGTGTCGGCAGGCTTTGCGTTTCCAGGGTCCATGTAAAAGCGTAGTACTTTTTTTTTTCCCCACCCCACCCCACCCCCCCGCAATAAATATTAATGGACTTCAACAGGAAGGAAAGAAACATACGAGTCTGGAACTCGAGTGCGTGCGGCTCGAGATTCTTTCGCTTGCTGGTCGAGACGAGCAGAGGCTTTGTCAGGACTTCGCCCTGCAACAGCATCAATTATTAAAAAGAGACGCTACGAGATAATAATAAAAAAATGCACCTTGTTGTAAACGGGTGTCTGTTTTGGGCCAAAGAAGAGGGCGGCGTACTTGGAGAAATTGTACTGGTGAAGGGCTGTTCGGCGGGAGGCAACCTCTTCGGGCGTCATGCGATCGACCGGCCGAATGGGAAGCGGCAAATCAGGGCAAAGCTGCTTGATATCGCGAACCCATGCTTCATCAAGAGCAACGTTGCGTCTTGCCTGAAAAAAAAAAAAAACAGAAAATTTTTTTTCAGTTGCAGTTTCCCTGTTCCAAAATAATAATACCGCAATATCGCTGGACGTGTCCCAGTCGCTGAAGAGGCCCTTCTTCTTGGGAGCGTCGCTTTCGGGGGCTACATCGGCGACGGTGATGGGCACTTCGGAGGCTTTCTGCTTCAGGACGGTAATGTTGTTGAGACGATCGTTCTTGAGCTCGTCGACGACTTTGCTGTATTTCCATGAGGCGACGGGCACACCGTTGATGGCGATGATCATGTCGCCCACGTTGAGGTCGAGTTCCTGAGCGTACGATCCCTCTGCCACTACATCGATCTTGAAGCCTGTCTTCTTCTTGCTTGAATGGATGCTCATGCCGAATCCGTCAGCAGGTTTGGTGACTTGCAACACCACCATCTCATATTTCGAGTTGCCGGTTGGCTTGGTGGTGGTGGCCTTGACCTCGCCTCCAGCAGTCTCGATAAAGTGTGTTTGCTATAGTCAAACGAGTTAATTTAAGAAAGAATTGAAAAATAATTTGATTGTTACCAGGTGCTGTAGGGCCTTGTCCTGGACAACATTATCACCAGCGGCGGCACCGGGGGTGCTGGCATCGTGGGAAGAGGCAGCGCCAGTGGCGGGGGACGGAAGGATATTGCGGCCCACCATGGGCTCAAGGACGAAAGCGACTTGCTCCTCCATCTCCTGCTCCTCGATTTCTTGGCGACGCTTCTCCTCGGCCAGGCGGCGCTCGCGCTCTTCATGCTGCTTCTTCTCCTCGGCTTTGCGGCGCTCCTCTTCCACGCGCATGCGCTCCTGGGCATTGCGGGTTTCTTCGGCGACACGCTTCTCATCTGCGATGCGCTTTTGTTCGGCCACACGCTTCTCCTCGGCTATGCGCTTCTCCTCTTCGCGCTGTCGCTTGAGTTGCTCCTCGCGCAGGCGAGTTGCCTCGGCCTCGCTGCGTTTGCGCGCCTCCTCGAGCAGCTCGCGCTCCTTCTTGAGACGGGCAATGTAGCGCACAGCGCTCTTCTTCTTGATCGCTGCTTCCAGGAGGACGATGGCCGAACGCTGCGTCTTGTAGGCCACTTTGGCCTTGTGTCCGCGGAAAACCTTTTGGATGGTCACGGCTGCCTTGCGCATCTTTAGGTACTTCTTGTGCTGATGGTACATCTTCCACGTTGCGCAAATGCGAGTGACAGCATTGCGGACGGTGATAAACTTTTGGCGAGCAATCTGTATAGTCGGAGACTTTTAAAAAGACACAACAAAGGTTGCAATTTACCATGCGACGAGTGTACTTTTGAATGATACGGGCGGCCTTGCGCTTTTGCACAAAGATGCGACGCACGCGCCATGCACGGAAGACACGTTGGATCGTGTTGGCGGCCTTGTTGACAACAACTTCACGGTTCTGCTCGAGCTTGGTCTTGGCTTCATTTCTAAAGGCTTATCTTTAGGGGACTTTTTCTTTTGTAAACCGTACCGCAAAAAGACCTTTTCGTGACCAAGTTGCCACGATGACTCGGAGACCTTGACAGCCGCGAGGATCTCTTTGCTCATTGTCTGCAACAACAACAACAAAAAAAAAAAAAAATTTTTTTTTTAAAATTTCCAAATCAAACAAAAAAAAAAATATAAACCTGCCTTTTGATCTTCCGCACTGGTGCCCTTTGGCGACTTTTTCATGGGCTTGGTGAGCATGCCAAAGCGAGTGATAAACTCTTCAAAGACATGACGCGAGGGGAATCCGAGCTTGCGGATGCGCACGGTTTCGAGGAGCCCAGTGTAGCGGAGCTGGGTCGTGACAAAAGGGTTGTCAAAGTTGCGTGGGACCTTTTGCTCGTTGGGTTTGATGCAACGGATAAAGTGGGGCTGGGACTTGTCCAGCATGTCGATCAGCTTGACGAGAGACTCTTGGAACTGAGACGAGACGGTGACTTGATGCAGGGCCTTTTTCAGGTTTTTGATGGTCATCTTTTTGCTGGAGGCCTCCTGTTTGTTTTTCACGCCGAATGAGGAAAAACAATGTTTTCATGCATCCGTAATTATCACCATTGCAGCTGCTTCTCCGCCATGCTTGGGAGCAAAGATCACAGACACGATATCACTCGTGGACGCTCCCATGATCTTGGCCACGTCCGGGTTGAGGGCATCACGGTTCTTGTTGAGGAACCCGTCAATCTTGTATTGGACCTGTTTTGTTTCATTGAATTAATTTTAAAACAATAATATGAAAAAAAAAAAAGGCAGTACATCGCCAGCATAGTGGACAACACCAAAGTGAGTGCGGTTGGTTTTCTGCTGGAAGACGTAATACTGGTTCTTTTGATTCACGTGGAGTTTCTCGAGCAGGGTAGCATCAGTCGCGTTGGGTAGTCCCGACTCTTCGTCCATGATCGCCAGCAAGCCAGTGTGTTTCTTTTTATTTTTTTTTCCCCGGAAATTAGAAAGCGAACCCAAAAAAAAAAAAATGCACCCACCTGGGTGAACAGCTCCAGCGTAGCCTGATTGTCCTTGAAATCAATCTTGGACCAGTCGATGCCCTGCTTGGCGTACTCTTGCTGCTCGTTTGCAAAGATGTATCTGTTAAAGTACTGCTGCAGCTGCTCGTTTGCAAAGTTGATGCAGAATTGCTCGAAAGAGTTGGACTGGGGGGGGGAGGGGGGGTAAATTCGATTAAGACGCAAAAACAACAAGCAATGGGTTAACTGTTGTTACCTTGAAGTTTTCAAAGCCGAAAATATCAAGGACACCAATGGTCGCGAGCATGGACTCGGTGGGCTTGATGGTCTGGGCAACGATGCGCGTGTTGGTGGTGTCGACGATCCACTGGAAGAGGCCCGAGTAGATCATCTTGGCCAGCGACTCGCGCGTCTCGTTGGCCTTATCCATTGTGAGGGTGATGAAGACAAACTGGCCCTCCACGAGCATAGAACGGCGCGTTAGGGCAGACGAGATGTCGTCCTTTTCAATGCCCAGGAACTCGCACATTTTTTCCATCACTGCGGGCAGTACGGGCAAATCAGCAAGAGCACCGAACGCAAGAGCACCAAACGAATACGTACCTCCGTTTTCAGCGACGATTTGCAGAGGCGCATCGGCCTTTGCCGAGCTGAACGTGATGTTTCCCAGCAAGAGGATGGCCGAGAGGATGCTGAAGATGTCCTTGAGTTGTTCGGGCTTGAAGCCGACGACGTTGAACGAGATCTTTCGGTCATGATGATTTGAGAGGCCTTTTACTTTTTTAGGCGTCCCGGCCAGTCCTTACCTTTAGGCGATCGAAGAACTGCTTGTCGTCCATGTTATTCACCTTGCCGCTGTTGGCCAGGTAGCGGTAATAGTTTTCGTCCGGACGGAGGGCATAGAGGCTGCGCTCGCTCTCAGACGCGCCCTTCACGAGGTGGTAAAAGACGTGGAAGTTGCGTTCGTCCTCTGGCACTAGCGTGACACGCGACTGTAAAAAGGGGGTGCCCACGATCAGTTTCTTGCCTTTCGCAGCGAACAAACCTTTTCGAGCAGGTAGTTGATGATGCGCGCGCCGAGGACCTTGCCGTTGATGTCAAACTGAACGGCGACATACTTGCCCTGCCCTCCCCCCCCCCCAAAAAAAAAAAATAATTTAAATAGATAAATAAAGTATTTCCAGACTAATCAGCGGCAGCGTACAAAGCGGGACGAGTTGTCGTTGCGGACAGTCTTGGCGTTGCCAAAGGCCTCGAGCACCGTGTTGGCCTCGAGGATTTGCTCCTCGACCCACTGATGCGAGTGGCTGAGGGCAGTCAGCGACTGCAACAGGAGCTTGGTGGACTCGGTCTTGCCGGCGCCCGACTCACCACTGATGAGGATGCACTGGCTCGCACGCGTGTTGAGCAGGGCGTAGTGCGCTTCGTTTGCAATAGCGAAAATGTGCGGCGGGAGGTCCGACATTCGCAGGGCATTGTACGTGCGCAGGAGCTCGTCACCGTAGATCTCGAGCAGTTCGTACGGGTTGACAGCGACGAGGATCGTGCCCACGTACGTCTTTGAGACGAACTAATTAAGAGGTGGCAAACAGTGTTTCACGTACGTAGATCTGCTTGGACCCGTAGCGCAAGAGCAGGTTGGCCACAAGGGACTCTTCGGTCAGGTCGGGGATGTGGATCATGTCCTCGACACCGACGGCGCCGGACGACTTGTTTCCGCCGCGACCGTCGCCCGCCGTCTGGTCCGCCATCCCCGTTTCAGGTGTCAAGTAGCTAAAAAAAACAGACGCTCGCGTGAGTCTATGGACACACACACTTTGTAAAAATGGCAACCGACCACGTGGCCGCTGGCAAAAAGCGTGTGCGCAACGACGACGTGGACGTGAACGACCTCGTGAACAACGACGATGACGGCGACAACGATGGCGACGATGACGACGTGGCAGCAGCACACGGGCCCGCGTCGTCGGCCGCAGCGGACGGCTCTGTCGGCCTCGCCGCAGTCAAACCTGCGGCTGCAGTGGCCGCGGCCAACGACGACGACGACGAGGAGGAGGAGGAGGAGGTGGAGGAGGGCAACGACGCAGAGATAGACATGCTCGAGACAATCATGTTCAAGTATGACGAGTTGTGCAAACCCTTTCCTTCTCTCTAAAAAATAAAAATACGTATGCTGCCAGGCGACAAAAGGTCAAGCTGCCCAAGCGAGGCGAAAAGGGCTTTGCGCCCACGGGCGCCCTGGACGAAGAGTCCAAGCTTGAGAAGGCACGGCTATTGACCTACGAGGCGATGAAGGACGAGCGACGTCCTCCCATGTAAGCAATCCAGTACTTTCTGCTTCTCATTCCCCTTGTGTCATTGCAGCAAAGGGCTGTCGATCGCAAATTGGGACCCCGAGACCAACATGGCCAAGCTGGTCACTGTCCACGGCAACGTCTTTGCGAGCATGGGGCGTATCCACAGGCAGACCCACTACCTCTTGCCCGAAGAAACTGCCTACCTTGTCGAGCGAGGAGTGATGCAATTGTTTGTCAATGGACAGGCCGCTACCGTGCAGCAGACCCTGCACGTTTGCTTGCGTAGCTTTCCCGTCGAGAAATACGTCGTATGAACATGTTGCCCTGCAGTAGGAGCTAAACAAACATCTCCAGGTCTTTTGCTACTTCAAACGGCTTGGTTACATCATAACACGCCATGGCTTGCCGTGGTCGGATATTCCAACCCCCGATGAAGCCTTGACTGCGGTGAGGGCACCGCTCTCTGACAGCGACATCGGACAGTTTGAAGCGTCTCTTGCTGCACCACCGAACGAAACGACAGAGGTCGCTTCTACCCAGCCAGCGCCTATCCCATCGGCGGCTTCCACTTCGGTCATTGGCAACGCGTTTGTGTTTGTCCAGCAAACGATCCAGTCTGTCAGCGGATGGGTATATTGAGAGGAACAAAGATTGCAACGGCTTGAACGCGTTGTTTTCCATAGGTACGCAATATCTTTGTGCGTCAACAACCCCAATCGAGCGCATCATCTAGCAAGCCACTTGTAAACTATGATGAACGCCCCACGCCTGGTAATCCTCGACTTGTTACAAATGAAAAAAAAAAATTGACTTGTTTTAAAAAATGAAAACAGAGGAGCTGATGAAAAAACTCTGCTTTATTCCCGAGGCACCCCGTCCCAAGCCAACTGCCCAGGGCGACCGACTGATTGATTTCGATGTCTACAAACCCAACAACCAGTTTGGGCGTCGCCACCCGCCACCCATTGCCTTCAAGGTCTTTGTTGCGAGGTATGTTGGTGGTGGATCAGTCGAATTATTCAAGCGTGTTCACAGGTACGCTGACCCCCCACCGGATATGCATGCGTTGAACGCGCTCATGGGAGCAGCTGCTGGCACTCCTCTCCGTGGTGCTGTCGTGCATGGTGGCACGATCAACTTTTACGCGCTCATCAACCAGCAGCTGCCTCACCACACTCTCAACATGATCACAAAGCCCAAACAACCGCAGCAGCAGCAGCAGCAGCACAAGAAGCACAACAACGGCAAGCCCAGGTACAATAACAAGCGCCAAAAGTTGCACGACAACTCTGCAACTGTCGACGCCGATGCCATGTCACTGTAGAAAAAGAAATGTACAAAACAACTCAAATGACGCCTGCCTTTTTTTTTAAAAAAAAATTTTTTTTTTATTTTATGTGGATAACCGTCCAAAGAAAAAAATTTTTTCGTTAGTTTTAGTCGGTGTACTCGAATGGCTGCGGTGGTGCGGGCTCTTCCTCCTCCGGGACGCCTACTGCACCAATCTTGGGTACACTAAGCTTTACGAGGGTTTCCTCACCACCAGGTTGTGTATCCTTGAGGATGACGATGTCGCTCAAGAGGCCCTTTGAAATTTTAAAAGTCAGAAAGAAAGGTTAAGAGCAACTGGAAAATACCTTTTTGATAGCCTTGTAGCGAGAATTTTCCTCCAGTTTGACATACGGTGCCTGGGCAGGGAGAACGCGTGCGGGGTTTTCAAGCGTCTCTGTTGACGGCTCGGGCTTCTTTTCCTTCTCCTTTGCGGCGGCAGCAGCAGCAGCGGCGTCCTTGCCGTCGACGTCCATCTTGTCATCGCCCGATTCCTTTGCTATTGCATCAGAAGACGACGACGCAGCAGAGGCTGCAGGGAGCTCAGGGCTCTTTGCCACTGCAGCCCCGTCAACATCCATCGCGTTTGCTTTGTCCTTCGCCTCCTTGGCCTGAGCGCGCGCCTTGGCCTTGGCCGTGGTGGACAGGACAGCAGTGGCGACCTTCTCGACCTTCTCGGTGGTGGCAACGACCAGGGCAGGCGTGTAGGCAAACTGCGAAGGCTTGACATGGGAGGTAAAGTTGATCTTGGGCATGTCGTGGTTCTTGTTGAGGCCAATCACTGCGGTCGGCGTAAACGCGAGCGAGAGCATGTTCACGAGAGGATACCAGTACCTGTATTATCCAGGAAGACAGATGCATCAGTAAATTAAATAAAAACCAAGTGACAACACGCACCAGTATTGCAGGAACAGGAGGAGACCAACGACAGGCAGCATGCGGGTGTGACCCGAGGCAGACTGAAGAGAGATGGTGACGTTGCGTCCTCCTGCGTCGATGATGCCCTGGGCAATGATCGCACCGTACTTGGCCATGGGGTCCTCATGCTTGTCTGCGATGATTTTCTCGTACAGCTTGCGGATTTTAGGCGCCTTGGGGGACGTGTTCTCGTTGTGCTGGATGAGAACCAGAGCCAGAGCAATGAGGGCACCCTGGCGCACAAAGTCGACCGAGTCCTCTGTCATGGGCTCGAGGAGGTCGACGGCGGCTTGGAGACCGGTGCCGGCGCAGGCGATACCCAGGGCGATCGTGGCACCGTAGCGGACATGAGGGTTGTACGACTCTGCCAAAAGCTGGACCATAGGCGGGCACTGCTCTGGCCGGCGGAAGAGCACAAAGCTGCAATGTCATTTAAAATGTTTGTAAGAACAGCTCGGGGGGGGGGAAAAAAAAAAGAAAAAAAAAAGGAAAACAGGCGGCTTTTTGTACCCAAGCGAGATAACTGCAGCGCGACGGACATCGTCACTCACATCGGATACAGCCACGTGAAGGAGTCGGCGAATGGCATTGTTGTTTGCGGAGCCAGCGTAGGCCATGCCAACCGTGCACATGCCACCATAGCGGAGGATGGGATCCTAATGCGTCCCCAGTTAGTTTTTGTTCACCATTTTTTTCGTTTTCTATCGTTTACCTTGTCACCAGCGAGCTGGTCAATGAGGGTCTCGGCGGCTTCCTCTGTTTGGTACATGACGAGGGCAAGGCCAACAGCAATGCCGCGGATGATCTTTTCGTGCTGTGTCTCTCGAGCATACTGGAGCTGATGGCGTTGGGAAAAAAAAAAAGAAAAATTCATTGAGCAAAACTTTTTTTCTCCCCCCTTCTTTCCATTCTAAATTTACCATTTCGCTAACGGCGGCATTGTTGGACGAGCCGAGAAGCACCATGCCCATGGCGAGACCAGCAGCCTCACCAGCGACGGCTGAGTCCTGGTAGAGGACTTTTTGGAGCTGATCAACGATTGCGGCATCGTTCGAGGCCATTGCAGCAACACCGAGGCCCAGGCAGGCGCCGTGGAGGATGGTCTCGTTTTCAGTGTTGCCCAGTGCCTTGAGAAGGTACGGGACAGACGTGGTGCCGTGGTTGGCGTGAATGAGGCCGAGGGCATAAAGGGCACCACCCTCAGAGTATGGCGAGTTGGTGCTCGTCTGGCCCTCCTTTGGCAGGTACGGCGAGAGCAGCTGAAGACCCTGTGCAACGTGTCCCTGAAACAGCGAAAAAAAAAAATTTTTTTTTTTTGAGTACGCCAAAAGAAAAAATTATTCAGGTTTTGCTTCGTTACTCGGTGGATGACACCAAGCGAGGCGATGGCCGAAAATTTGGACCAGTTGTTGGCGCGGCCAAGCCATTCGAGGTTGTCGCGGAGGAACTGATCGACAGAGGTGCCAGCGTGCATGAGTCCATGGGAGCAGATGGTGGCGTTGTGGAAAACCGAGACGATGTTGCGGGTCTCGATGGCCGTTTTGGTGTTCTTCAGGATGGCCAGGTCAGTCTTGTTGTTGCGGAACAAAAACTCCATGTGGAGGCCAATGGTGAGACGGCCCGAAAGGATGTCCTCAATCTTTTTGACCTCGGCAGGGATGGCGATTGCCTCGGCGGATGCGTCGCCTGCGGGGAGCTGCAACCCTTGCTTTCCGTAAAAGGCCTCGAGCACCTGAACAGAAAATTTATTGTTCTACCTCTCCGAACACGCACACAAAAAAAAGCACCTTCTTCAAAAACTGCTGAGTGGCGTTCTCGTAGAGGTCAAAGCTGAGTTGGTGAAGGATGAGCTGGTGGTCTTCGTTGCCATGGAGGAGATCGTGGAGAAGCTGGGCGACACCTTCAGTATCCTTGAGAAAGACGAGGCAGCGTGCAATCGACTCAAAGTCGGGCTCGGCCAGGGATTTGTAGAGGTTTACGAGGATGCGCAACACCTGCGAATGATAATTTTTTTTTTTTTTATAAATGGAAAAATTGTGCACTCAAAAATTACCAGGCCTCGGAACTTGTGGCTGAGGACGAGGTTGTTGGCAACATCAAAGGTGTAGGTGAGCATCTCTGCAAGAGCTCCGCTCTTCTTCAGGGCATCCTCAAGGACATCGAGGCGGCGCGCTTCGAGGGCGATGCCAATTGCCTGCTTGAATTCACCGTCCTTGTAGCATCGCAGAAACATGCGCTCGACGATGGCCTCCAAGCGAGTGTCGATCACGACTTGCGACTCATCCTTGGCTTCAGACTGGGCAACACGCAAGCTGCAGTACCGGTCAATGCATTTGGCTGCAATTTGGTTTTGCTGGTCAGTGAAGGCAGAAGGGGGGGAAAGAAGAAGAAAGCATACAGATGGTCGTGAGCGTGTACTGATCCTTGCTGTTGACATCAAACTCCTCGCCGGCACCGAGGGCAAACAGCAGCGACTCGTCAAACTCGCCGAGGTTGTAGTAGACCTACCCGCGGCGGCATGCGAGGGTCAGTCCCGGTTGTTGTAAAGTGATCACCGCTTTTTTTTTTACCTTTGAGGCTGTCAGCGCAGCCAGACCGCGTTTGGAGAAGCCCTCGTCCTCGTACAGCGCCTCACTAGTGAAGCAAACGTTCACGCCCAGCCAAACCACAGTCGAAGGAAAAGAAAAAAAAGCACGTACATCTTGGGCAGGGCGTCGGCAATCTCGGCCCAGAACACAGGCACAACCTGGTTGAGCTGGTCCAACGCGTACACCTGCAGTTCCTCGTCGATTTCATCCAACAGGCCAATCAGACCGCCTTTGCATAATTGGTTGCGAGTTAGTCGTGCACGAACGACGCATGTCCAATGGGCAGCTCAAGTTTACCTGCGCTGGTCAAAGTAAGCCCGACCATTTGTCGTTGATTGTGGCTGACGTTCACAAAGGCGGCTAATGTCAGACGTGGGAGGCCACGTGGGCGTGATTTGAAATGTTATGGGACAAAGAAGGGGTTAACTTAAAAAATCCCAAATAAATTTTCGTACAGGTTTGAGCCGCTTTGGGCGCTCGAGGCGCCGTCCGC
>Ga0302230_10001234_pt1 | contig 17237 bp, 24 predicted proteins | sample II_Palsa_N2_1_FD_193523 | JGI IMG/M metagenome (GOLD analysis project Ga0302230, IMG submission 193523) | Peat permafrost microbial communities from Stordalen Mire near Abisko, Sweden - II_Palsa_N2_1 | ecosystem: Environmental > Terrestrial > Soil > Palsa > Peat permafrost | place: Sweden... | reverse complement strand
CGGCCGACAAACGCGCGGCTCTCGACTCTTTTTTTTTTTTCCCAACTGTCGGTTGGTTTGGTGCTGTTCTTTTCCACCCTCCCAAGAGGAAAAAAAAAAAAACAACGAGGGCAGGGGCCGGCCCCTCGTCAAGAGGTGCTGCTGTTGGCCCTGCTGCTCAACTGATCCGGGCTGTGGCCTCACTATCGACTTGCTTTTTTTATTTTATTTTTTTTAATTCTGCACAACTCGTTTTCACAGGAAGGCACGCGTGCTTCCTTTTCTCTTTTCTGCCCTAGCTCGTTATCGCGGTTGGCAGCAGCGGAGATAGCGGGCTGCGTCTGTGCACGTTTTGTGCCTATCGTATCGTGTTGTTGTGCATGTTTCTGTTTGTTTTCCCCCCTTTTTTTGCGTATGTGTGCACAACGTGGCCCCTTCTTTTTATCTGTCCTTCCTTCTTTTTCCCGCTCATACCCCTTCCGTTCCGCTCCCCGTTTACGTTGGCGCCACGAGGGAGGAGCAGGTTGGGTGGGTCGTCGGTGAAAGTTGATAACGAGAGTCCTTTGCCGTGTGTGCTTTTGCCACCCCAATTGTCCGTCGCTTCTTTTTTGAACTGCTCTTCCTCCTCTGCCTTTGCTTGACGCGCCCTTGGAAGGCCCACCTTCACTAGCACGCGGTCATTGTCGCTCTTTCTACTCTGTCATCCTTTTGCCAGCTAAAGAAAAAATACTCGTTGTGCACACGTGGCAATGGACGCACGCTAACCCTGTTTTCTCGCTCTGTAGGAAGGCGTATAGCTGTACATTTTACACTTACACTCTGCGCATTCATCCAGCACCATGAACCCTGAATAGTATGTTTATTTTACCAAATTGCCGTGCGTTCTCACCGTGTTTTTCCTTTGGTGCAGCGACTTCCTCTTCAAGCTCCTGCTGATCGGTGACTCGGGTGTCGGCAAGTCCTGCCTGCTTCTGCGTTTCGCGGATGACACCTACACCGAGAGCTACATCAGCACGATCGGTGTCGACTTTGTACGTTGTTGCCCTTTTTCTTTTTTTCTTTTTTTTGCTTATTTTGTACTTTCTGTTTGCAGAAAATCCGCACCATCGAGCTCGATGGCAAGACCGTGAAGCTCCAGATTTGGGACACAGCCGGCCAGGAGCGTTTCCGAACGATCACCTCCAGCTACTACCGTGGTGCCCACGGCATCATCGTCGTGTACGATGTCACAGACCAAGAGTCGTTTGCAAACGTCAAGTCATGGCTTGGTACGAAAACGAGACAAAAGCAAACCTGTCTGGCTTGTTTAACCCTTTTTCGCCACGTAGGTGAGATCGACCGCTACGCTGCGGAGAACGTCAACAAGCTGCTGGTCGGCAACAAGGCGGACTTGGTACAAAAGAAAGTCGTCGAGTACTCGGCTGCCAAGGTTTGTTTCCTCGTCTGTTACTTTACGCTGACGCAACTCTCTTTTTTTTCCTTCTTGTAGGAGTTTGCCGATAGCTTGAACATCCCCTTCCTCGAGACCAGCGCAAAGAACTCGACCAACGTCGAGGACGCTTTCCTCACCATGGCACGCCAGATCAAGCAACGAGTGGGCAACTCGGCCCCCAAGGCCGGCGGTGCCAAGGCTGGCGGCGACGTCAACCTCAAGGGCAAGCCTGTCGAGGCCAAGCAGGGTGGCTGCTGCTAAATCCGCCATCTCTCAACACCCCCCGATCCCACAAAACAAGAATATGAGCTCGCCCAACCGCCTGGCATTGTAACCCGCACAACATCCTGCACCTCAACCCATAGTAAAAATAAAAATAAAAAAACCTGAATGTTTCTTCTTTCTCCTTCTCTGTCTTCTTCCTTCCCTCTCCTCACACGGCGGCCCGTCTCTCTCTTTTTTTTAGTTTCTTTGTTTCTTTTCGGGGAGGTATATTTAAAATCCTACCTTCCTCTTGTTTCTTTCTGTTTTTTGTCTTGTCCGTATGTCATACAGTTTGTCTTTGTCGATGATGATCCACGAATCGTGCATGGCCGGCGTACTATGCCCGGCAATGAGAAAGCCAAAAAAAATTTTTTTCAAAAAATTTCTTCGGTCAGCGTGATGGCTCGCTCTGCACCGGCCGTGCCTCTGGACGCCCTCCTGCCCCACGCGTCCGTGCACACGTTTGTGCTCGATGGTGGCCTGCGCGTCGTGTGGTGCGACGTGGACGGCCCTCTGTGCTCTGCGCACATCCTGGCCGCGACGCAGTCGGTGGACGACAGCGGGCTCGCCCACACGCTCGAGCACCTCATCTTTTGCGGGTCGGGCCGGTGGCCCCACCGCGGCTTCCTGGACACGCTCGCCAACCGGTCGCTGAGCAGCGGGACCAACGCGTGGACGAGCGAGACGTACACGGCGTACACGGCCGTGACAGCCGGCCCCCAGGGCATGGGCCGTCTGCTGCCCGTGCTGCTCGACCATGTGGCCCACCCGACGCTGCGCGATGCCCAGTTTGTGACCGAGGTGTACCACGTCGATGGCGAGGGCAAGGAGCAGGGCGTCGTCTTTTGCGAAATGGCTGCGAGGGAGAACACCGAGGCCGACCTGCTGGACAACACGCTGCGCCAGATGCTGTACCCGCACATGGCGATTGCGTACGAGCACGGGGGCAAGACCAGGGACATTGCCACGCGGCTGGACAACCGGCGCATCAGGGACTACCACCGGCACTACTACGACCCCAGCAGGATGACCGTCGTCCTGTGTGGAAAGATCGACATTGAGGACACGCTCAAGGCCATTGCGACGGTCCCGGCCAAGGCAGCTGCTCCATCGCCCTCCTCCTCCTCCTCCTCCTCGTTTGAGCCAACTGTCCCACTCGACACACCGTTGCCACCGCTGGTCAGCGCCGCAGAGCCCACGATCGTCCGTTTCCCCAGCAGACAGGACGATGTCGCGTCGATTGCGTTTGCGTGGAGAGGGCCCAGCTGCACCGATCTCAAGACCGTTGCCGCGTTCGACGTCGTGTACTATTTCCTCACAGAGACCGTCGCGTCGCCCCTCAACCAGGCCTTTGTCGAGCGGCCGGTCCCGCTTGCAACCGACATCGAGTACGGAAAAAAAGAAATAAATAGATAAAATTTTAATTAATACTATTTTATCACCAGTTTCAGCACAAAGGTCTTCAACACGACCAGCTTTGTCATCTACTTTTCCGGCATTCCTTCTGGTGATGGCGACGACGAGGACGACGATGAGGACGACGATGAGGATGACGAGGAGGATGACAGCGAGGATGACGAGGACGAGATGGACGTGGACGGCAACAGCGAGGCCCCCAACAACCTCCTCGAGCCGGGCGTTTACAAAAAGCTCTTGATGGATGTATTGCAACAGCAGGTCGACTCTGGTACCAGGCCCCCAAATTATTGTATTATTATTAACTTAACCTAGGCTTCCCGGACGAGTCGGACGTCATGGCGAGGGCCGTTCGCCGCTACCGCCTCCATTTCCTGTCCAACCTGGAGACGGACCCGATCTCGCAGCTCTCTGGCAGCCTGATCCTGGAGGCGGTCCTCGAGCCCACAAGCGACCGCATTGGCGAGCGCCTTCAGAAGTGGCCGCAGGTCCTGGACGAGCTGGAGAAGGAGCCGCCGAGCTACTGGCGCCACCTCATTGACCACTGGTTTCTCAAGGCGCCCTGCATCGAGATCCACATGCGGCCCGACGTCGACTTGGCCGATCAGCAGGCCAAAGAGGCCGACAAGCGCGATGCCGATCGCCGCGCCCAGCTGGGCAAGGACGGACTCGACAAGCAAGCCGTTCTCGTCAAGGAGGCCCTTGAGGCCAACAAGGTCGACCTGCCCAAGGAGGTCTTGGACGCGATCCCGCCAACGCCGTCCAACGAGTCTGTCCCCGTGCTGCCCAACAAGCTCACGTACCACTGGAAGTCGCCCGAGCTAGTCCCAGCCGCCACGGACCAGCAGCAGCATTTGCACAAGGTCACCGACAACCTGCCCTTTTCTACCGCGCTCGAAGTCGTCGTCCCTACCAACTTTACCTACATCTTTGTTGGCTTTGACACGGCGCACGTCCCCAAGGAACTCAGGCCGTACCTGTTCCTCCTCCAGGAGATCCTCCTCGAGACCGATCTCGCCGTGCCCGGGAAGCCCGTCATCGGCTACCGCGACGTCCTGCGACTGCTCGTCGACGACGTCGTCAACATGGAAAACCGTAACAAGACGAGGGTGTATATCTTCGTAATTCTTTCTTCGCGCAGAGATCGGGTTTGAAAACAGCGGCTTCGCGTGCGGATTCCTCGATCGTCTGCTGTGCTTCCAGGGCAGCGCCGAGCCTGAACGCTTTGGTCTCCTGTGCGAGTGGTTGTTGTCCTTGGTACCTGTATTATTATTATTATTATTTTTTTAAAAGAACGCGCCGATAGCTGTTCTTCCCGATCTTCACCCGCGAGCGTCTGTTGTCGGTGATCCGTAACGAGCTCAACACGATTGCCGACATGAACGACGGCGACGAACTCATGTCCTTTGTAATGCGCCGTCTCTGTCCCTGTTTTCCCCCCTCCCTCATCTTTCATTAGATTGTCTCGCAAGAGGTCGAGCCCGCCGACTCGAACGCCGCATTCATCTCGATCTTCCACCAGAAGCGATTCCTCAAGGAGCAGCTGAGCGTGCTGCTAAAGGAGACGCACGAGACAGACAACTCTCTGTGCAAGAACCTGGACAAGCTGCTGCGTCTGGTCCTTGGCGACCTCCAGCTGGCCTTTCTCCAGGTCGACCACAACGGCAAGGGGCCCGCCAGCCCGATCGACACCTTTTCCAGCACCTGGAACCGTCTCCACAGCCTGTACAAGAGCAACAGCGCCCCTGCAACGAGCAAGCCAGCGCGCAGCAGCAAGCGAACCAAGGTCTCGGCTGACTCGGCGCCGGTGCCTTGGCCGTTCCCTCGCCCTGACGCCAAAAAGCTGTCCAACAAGGCGGTCGTGGTGCCGATCAAGGGCGTGGACGCGTCGTACCTGACCCAGATCGTGCTCTGCGGCGTCCCCCTGGGCTCACGGATGCATGCCGCTGTCGTCCTCCTGACAGAGTACTTTTCACGCAGCGAGGGCCCGCTCTACTCGGCCGTGCGTGGTCAGGGCTTTGCGTACGACTGTGCCGTCAACTTTCGACGATGGTCTGGTCATCTCGTGTTTACTTGCCACGATGCCACCGCGCCCGAGAAGGGTATTTGGAAGTACATATATTTAATAATGTCATTGTGTTTTTAGCATTGGCCGCCTTTTACCAAATCCTGCGCGAGTTCACGGTCGAGACCGTGAGCGACTTTGACATTGAGACTGCACGTGCATCGCTCTATTTCCGCAGCCACAACCGTCGTTCCACGGCGGCCGACGTGTCCGGTGTTGCCCTTCACCAATCCCTCATGGTACGTTGAAACACCAAAAGAAACCAAAAAAATCGTACTTTATTTTTTTTCTCCCCTTCGTTTGCTCCATCCAGGGCACCTTCCAAGCAGACGTTACCGATCCCATGCTCGCCACACTTGCCGACCTGACCGGCGCCGACCTCATCGCCGCCCACAACGAGTACTTTATGGCCTTCCAGCAGACCAAGCCATCCAGCGGCCGCGTCACCGTCGTGACGACCAGCAACGCCAACAAGGACACCCTGAGCGACCGCTTTGCGCAGCACGCCCAGCTCAAAACCCAGACCCGATCGCTCAAGACCTTTTTCAAGTGAGGATTGAAAAAGAAAAATGTACATATTGTACAGAAAGAAGCGCAAAAAGGGGTGTAAAAAAAAAAGAATAATATATAAAAGAGCATGGCACGGCTTTGTTTTGGTCGCCTCTGAATAAAAAAGAAACCAATAAGAATAAAAATACCAGCGATGGATTGTTCGATTACCTATTCTCAGAGCCCTGCACTCTTGATGTGTGCTGGCGTGCGTGGCTCTATCCGATTGATCGTAGCCCACTCCTCCTCGGTCAGCGGCCGCATCACCCCGCCCTCGTACGCCTTGGTCCTCTCATACAGCTTTTTGGCCTCGTGTTTCGAGTCATACTATCGCCACAAAAAAAAAGCAACCATTAAATAAATAAAAAGACATTGCACACGTACATCCATCGCAACCCATCCGATCGTGTACACGATCGCTACAAAGCCCCACAGCACCGCCTGTTGCCGCTGCCGTCCATTGAGAAGCGGCTTCTGTTTCCTCACTGGTGACGACATTTTGCAATTTTTCAAAAAAAAAAAAAGATGGATCCAGCCACGTGGACTTATGGTGCTGGAACGGCGTCGTTGCTGGGCCCGATTGCGGCGCAGGCATGGATGGTGCCGCCCGCGCCCCCAGTGTCGTACCCGTACCAGCAGCAGCACCAGCAGCACCACCACTCGTCGTACCAACGTGGTGGAGGAGGCCGTGGGGGCAGAGGCGGTGGTCGTGGCGGCGGCGGAGGGTCCAGGCCATTTCAACAGCAGCAGCAGCCGATGGCCAGTGCAGCCGAGGCGACGTTCCTGTGTGCGCCCTGTGGCAAGGCGTACACGACGGACGCGATGCTGGCGGCCCACAAGACGCAGCACGTGCACTGTGGGCGGTGCGAGTACGAGGCCATGCCCAAGATGGTCAAGGTGCACGAGGCGCAGGTGCACGACGGGACCATGCCAAAGCTGCCGTCGCTGGACACGCCCGAGGACATTGCCGCGTGGATCGCGGCGCGCAAGGCGAGGTGGCCCAAGGAGGGGGCGGCCCCAGCACCAAAGGCAAGCCACGGGAAGCGGGGGCTGCAACCTCAGAAAAAGGCAAGGCAGCCCGAGGAGACACCGTCTGGACTGGCCCTGTTGAGCGCGTACGCTTCGGACGAGGACGGCGAAGTGAGCGACGTGGACAACGGCGATGACGACGGAGACGAGGACAAACAGGAGGACAAGATGGACGAGGACGCCCCGCAACGAGGCGGCAGCAACCGAGGAGGACGCGGCGGTGGCGGAGCAGGCGCAGGGCAGAGGAAACAGTGCGTCTACTTTGCTCGTGGGCACTGTCGTTCTGGGAGACGCTGCCGGTTTGCGCACACCAAAGAAGGGGCCAGTGCCACTGCGTCGCCGTCAAGGGCAGGCAAGACAAGCTCTCAGCCTGGTGGCGGTAGGGGCAGAGGGGCCGCAGCTGCATCGTCGTCGTCCAGGATGAGCGTCGTCGACAGGCTCATGCACCAGGACATCGAGAGGAGGCGGAACGAGATCCTGCTCGAGTGCTTGCAACACATCAGTGCCAAGAATTTCTATCAATGAACGTTCTTTCTTCTTGTACTATTCTAAACACTGGCGATTTTTTATACAGGGGAGAGAAAAAAAGAAAGAGAGCTTTTCTTGGGGAACAATCTAAAGAAAACAAAAAAAAGAAAGCTTACTTGGCCTTGGCCGCGAGCTTTTCCTTGGCCTGGATGTCCTTGCGGAAGGCGACGGCGTTTTCGACGACCGCGACGCGCATGAACGCGGCTTGGTTGCGGGCGGCTTTGGAGTGGCGCTGGACACCGCCGTTGAAGGCGATCGTTGCATCCTTGCCGATCTTGGGCTTGAGGACCTCGGCGCCGCCGGGGTGGGCCTCGAAAAAGTTGGAAATGTCGTGGACGATCGAGTCCATCACGATCAGCGAGCGGCCCTTGGCGACCTCTTGGTCAAACTGCTCCTTGGTCCACTTGGGGAGGTTCTGCGCTCATGGGTAAAAGGATAGCAGAGTATTTTTTTATTTATTTAAATATTCTTTGGGATAGGTTGAGGGTTCTTTTTACCTCGGGGGCAGGGCCAAACTCGAGCTTGCTGCGGAGCTCGTCAAGCTCCTCCTCCTGCTTCTGGATGCGGACGCGGAGGATCTGGTTGTAGGGCGTCTTTTGGAAGCCGCTTGCAAGGCCCAGGACCGAGAGCAGGCGGAGGAACCACTTTGTTGCATCCACGTGGTAGTAGAAGGGGCCCATGCGGTAGTCGGACGGGAACTCGCGGTGGAAGTTGAGGTAGCCCTCGCCCAGGGAGATGATCGAGAGCCACGTGTTGTTCTTGCCCGTGTGCGAGTCCGAGTAGGGCTGGTGGCCGTACGTGTGGCCGAGGGCCCACACGAGAAAGTGCAGCTGGAGGAAGACGAGCGTGCGCACGAGGCCGGCATATACGAATCCTCCCTGGATGGCATTAAACATAAAAGGAACAGATGAGTACAGATGAGTGAAATATAGGGAGAGAGGTCGATGAAAGGGAAGAGGAGAGGGGGATTTGATTTCATCAGCTTCGATTTGTTGACAACACGGATGTTCAGAAGTCTAACATGTAATTTTTTTTGAAGAAAAAGCATCCTTTGAAAGGCAGGCAAAGAAAAAGCAGAGAAAGCAGTACACAGAGGTGTGTATAAATACCTGCAAGTCGTCCCAGAGGTAATGAGCAACGGCAGCGGGCAGGACCCACCCAAAGGCGACGGCAATGAGCGGGTACAGCGTCGACTGGATCTTTACGGCCGTCTTGGCCTCGAGGTCTGACACGTCCGCCTCGCCGATCGCGTCGATGTGGCGAAGGCGGCAGCCGATGTAGGCGTAGAGGAACCCATTGCTTCGGTTGAAGGGGTCCTATTGCACCGTCAATTAACCGGGGACCCAATTAATCGCAACCGAAAAAAGACATACACGGGGGGTGTCGGCGTTGCGGTGGTGGGCACGATGGTCGCGGCACCACGCCACGATGGGCCCGAGGAAGTTGGCCGCGCCAAACCATGTGAACAGCAGCTCGAGCGGGGCCGAGCACTTGTACGCCTTGTGGGCAAAGAGGCGGTGGTAGCCGGCCGTGTAGCTAAACCCGCACCAGAGGTAGTAGACCACGCTGAAGAGGAACGTGTAGAGCGTCAGGGGCGTCCTGAGTGCGAGGGCAACCGCGGCAACCGGCAGGGCAATGTGGAAGGCAACCTTTTTTTTTTTTTTCACAAGGGGGACCGTGAGTAACTCGTGTGTGCCTTATCTTTTTTTCCATACCGACACGACGCTGAACGAGGGCAGCACAGCAGCCGCAGTCGTCAGCGGTGCGGGCGCGTCGCTGGACTGCTGGGCTTGTAGTGGGGCGGCTGAGGCGGCTTTGGTCATGGAAAGAAAAAAAATGGGCAACTTGAAGCGCGTGCAACCCCAACGCAAAATCCCCCCGCACTGCGTTTTCACACTCTTTTGACCTTTTTGACATTTTTTGTTTTGATAAAGAACATCATGTACAGAGGAGACTGAGAGACACAAGTTAGGGATGGACCGTCCGTGCATCAAGCATGGGTCAGGCAAAGCAGAGAGAGATGATATTAGAAAACAGCATCAAAGAAGTAGCAATTTTTCCTCGTTGGAGGAGAGCGAATGAGAATGAAGACTTCGGAAAAGAAGAAAGGAGAGAAGTGGTGGTGGTGGAATCTACGATAAATACGTATGCGATAGGAAAGGGAAGAAAACAACAACAGTAGAACGATTAAAGAACGAAAAAAATTGTTTACATGCCGCCAAAGATGGCATTCGGGTTGACGCCGAGGATGGGCTCCTGGTACAGCTGCTGCTGGAGGAACTGCTCGTGCGAGTGCTGATCAAGCTCACGGATTCCGGCGCTGTTGAGGAGATTGTTTGTGTCGTCATCGCCGCCGTTCCACTCGATGCCGCCGTCGTAGTAGGGTGGCGGGGGCATCTGCTTCTCGTGCATGGGGTACTGCGCGGGCGTCACAGCCACGGGGGCAGTGTATTGCTGCTGCTGCTGCTGCTGCTGCTGGTAGAAGGCATACTCGTCCTGAACAGCTTGCTGTTGCGGGTAGAGCAGGTGGGGCTGGTGGGCCATGATGGAGGCGTCACAGACCTGGACGAGGTCGGGAACGTTGTAGGCCACGCCGCAAACGCGGAGCTCGAATGCGGCGTCGGGGTTGATGTCCTTGCTGCCTGCGTAGCACCACCTGATAAACTGGGCGAAAATCGCGTGGGAAACGTTGCTGATCACAAACGACGTCTTGCTGGGCTCAGACTGGAAAAGCGACGCAAAATACTGTGACCTGGACGAGAGGACGACTGAAGGGCGGGGGAAAAAAAAAAAGCCGTTAATCGAGGCATTCTCAAAAAGAAATAGAGAGCTCACCTTTGTGCGCTTGCACCTGCTTGCCATCGACCACAAAGGACACGTCCGAGAGCCACCAGGCGTCCGAGGACGGGTGCGCCGATTGCTGCTGCTGCTGTTGAGTCGAGGCGGCGGGCGTGGACGGCGCGCTCGGGATGAGACCTGAAAACCAAAACAAAAAAAAAAACGTTTATTTATTTTTTCAATCCCCGGCAAGTCGCACATACCCTTGGAGACTACCGTTGCGGGTCGCGTGGGTCGCGCGGTTGCTGCTGCCGACCGCGGCGGGGCGGCGGCGGCGCTCTTCTTGCTCGCCTTGACGTCCTTTGTCGTTCTGATCACACCCATGTTTGACCTTGCTGCTTCTTTCCGCTTCTCGAGGAGAGTTATCTGTTTGTTTACGGCACACAGCAAAAGGAGACAAGGACGGTAAGACACCGTCTTTCGTGGGCAAATGGGGCGACGGAAAGGACAGAGGAAACGCGCAATGGAGTGAGCGGACTTTATTGGCAAGCAACGGATCTGGAAGGTGGTTTGTCGTCACCCAGACCGCCAGACCGCCCACACACACACACCCCACCGCCACCACCACGGCCGTCAGCAGCCACAGCCCAGAGGCGACTTGGAGGCGCCTGGTGGAAAAATAAAGGGACAATAAAGTCCAGAACAAAGCAAAAAGCCCCGTCGAACCCAAACATCGCAATTGCCCGGAAAAGGAAGGAGGGCAGGCATCGGTATTTTCCAAATTTGGCAGGTTGCAAGTGATTACGTGGCGGTTATTTTTGGCCCCGTTACTTCATTCTGATGTGGCGATCTGGTGGAGTCACAGTTTGCAAAAGATGGAAGGTGCCGAGAAAGACCCCCTGCTGGCGCCGCCGCAGTACCAGGCGGCCACGGCGCCGCCGCAGCAACAGCAGCAGTACAGCTACCCGCCGGCCGGCACCTACGCCCCGCCGGCCGGCACCGTCGTCTACCAGCCCCAGCCGCAGATGTTTGTGGTGTCGTTTGGCGACTCGCCCATGGTAACATCCCCATCGACACAGGACCAATCTGTTAACCGCAACAACAACAACAAACGCAGCAAATGCAATGCCCCTTTTGCCAGAACAACGTGCGGACGGTCACGACCGACATTGACGGCTCGGCTGTGTGGCTCGCCTTTGCTGGCCTCTGTTTGATTGGCTGCTGGTGTGGTAACGTGCAAGGGCCGTGTTCCTGTGTTTGGCTGTACTGACTGACTCGCGCAACGCACAACACATGCCAGGCTGCTGCCTCATCCCCTTTGCTACCAAGTCGCTCAAGGATGTCAAGCACACGTGCCCGCAGTGCAACAACACCCTTGGGATCTATGCCCGTCTGCATTAAACTGCCTTGTGTTCTTTCGTCTGTGCTTTGAGTGTCAATCCTTGTCCTGTTGTCATCGTCATGCTCTCAATTCATCGGTTATGCTTGTGCCCTATGCCTCTTTTGTTTCGCAGGATGAACCTGACTAAATAAATAAAAATAAATAAAAATAAATAAAAATAAACAAATTAAATGAACGAAATCGGATGTTCGTCGACGGCCTGCGGGATGATGACGAGCGAGGTCGCGAGCACGGGCACCAGGGACTCGCTGTCATAGTCGATGACGGACGGCGACGACTCGTCCGTCGTCTTGACTCCAAAGACGAACGGCCTCGAGGGAGAGATGCCGAGGCTGGACAAGAGGGACAGGTTGCGGCGGATAGTCACGCGCAGGTCGCTAAACATGATGGTCGACGTGGGCACGGTCACGACGCCGCGGGTCTTGTTCGTCTCGTGGTGGCAGAGCAGGATGTTGCGCTCGCTCTTTGCTTTCTTGGCCTGCGAAAGAAAGCTTAGAAATGGAGCATGCAATTACATTTCAATCGTTTTACCATTCGAGTAAACTTGTCGTCTGCCGCCACCTCGGGCGAAGAGGCAGATGTCAGCTCGCTGCTGAGCGACAATGACGAAGAGGACGAGGAAGATGATGTCGCAGCGCGGATCGCCTTTTGGCACAAGGGCCATTTGGCGCAGTAGTCGATCGGGGTCATTCCATCTACTCAGAATTAAATAAAACAAAAATATGCAGAACGTACTCTTGTCACGCAGTGTCAACGATGAATCCACAGAGAGGAGGAGGCTGACCATCTCATGGAGCCCGTTGTAGCACGCGATGTGTAGGGGCGTGCAGTCGACTATGAAGTAATTTATTAATAAATAGTTATAATAGATCGCAGTACAAAAGTCGACAAAGTTGGGGTTGGCCGAGTGGGCGAGGAGGAGCTGGACGCACTCCTTGTTGTTGGACATGAGTGCTGCAGAGAGCGGCGTGCCCTCGGCGCACTGAAAGTTGACATCGGCGCCATGCTGCACGAGCACATTCGCACACTCTACGTGCCCGTACTTGCACGCGGCAAAAAGCGCAGTCCGTCCTGGGCTCATCCATGTAGCGACCAACCGAAGGAACAAAAGAAAAACAATACCGTCGACGAGCAAGTCCACATTTTTCGTGCGGTGGGAAGTGAGGGTCGAGATGAGAAGGGCGACTTTGTTTGCTGTGGCCAGAGCGACTAGATCCACGACCGCGTCCTCTTCCGCGACCAACCACGACGAAATCAAGGCGTCGTCGCCGCCGCTGCTGCTGCTGCTGCTGATCGGATCGTCGCTACTGACTGGGTCAATGCTGTCGCTGCCAGTGCTCTTTTTGTGGCATGTGCGCTCGGGTTGCAGCAGGTTTGTCGCCAAGAAAGCGCACTGGCCCTCCTTGTCTGTTTAATTTCAATAATTCAAACTAAAAGGAAGAGATCGTTACCGAGATCGACGGGGATGGCGATAGCCTGTCGATGCTCGAGGACGCGGATTGTCTTTGCGTCCTTGGACTGAACGGCGAGGTGCAGTGCGACTTTGCCCAGAGGAGTTTTCAGCTGGTGGTCGGCCCCGTGGATCAGCAGGAGCCGCACGAGCATGCACTGTCCCCCCTTGGCAGCTTGATGCAGGGGCGATATCCCGTCTTCAAAAGATACACATCAAAAATAAAAATAAAAATAAAACTGTACCAGCGTCCACGATGTTTGGGTCGGCGCCTTCAGCAAGCAGCATGTTGACAAACTCGGGACGCTTTTGCGAAACGGCGCAGTGCAACGGCGTCTTTCCAGCTACCGAGTGTAAAAAGATAAATTAAAAAAAAAAGGAATAGATTGATAAAATGCGATCCGTCTCATACAGGCACCACGTGCGTTCACATCGAGCCCGAGTTGTAGCAGGTACTCAAACACCTCGACGCAGCCCGACGTGGCCACATGCAGCGCCGAATGCCCCGAATAGCCTTTCCTGCCCTCCGACAGCTGCCCGTGCAGCGACAGTCCCTTTCCCACCCACTTCTTGAGCTCGGCCAGATCGTACGCCAGGATGGCCTGCTTGACGAGCCGAGCGGTCCCGGTGCCCATCACTTCAGCCACGGCGGGACCAGCGGCGGGACCAGCGGCGGGACCAGCGGCGGGACGGCGCGGGCTTTGGGCATTCGGTGCGCTCACGTTGGCGTAGAGGGACCCAAAGGAGACCGCGGGCAGCATAAGGATCCGATCCCGCCTCCCTAGTGCACGTACGGTTTTGAGTGTCGCTGAGCGTTTGCTTTGGAGGGAAACGCGCGCGCGAGATAGAAAAAAGAGCGCGCCGACCAAGTGATGACACGGGCACAGCAGTTACATAAAATATGGCGAGTCCACAAAAGTGTGCCGCCCAGGCCCGCCTTCGTTTGGTTGTCGTCCTGGTCCTTCTTCTCTGCTGGGCGGGCGGCGCAGCGGCGATCGTAACGTCTCCAACGCTGTCCAATCGATTGATGTTTTTTTGTTGCTTTTTTGCATTGGCAACGATTCAGGACGACCTGCAGGTGCCCGTCAATGTCAAGGTCGTGCTGATCGGCTTTGAGAACGGCGACGGGGCGTACGAGTTCAACATGGCGTCGCAGCCGCTGCACGATCTGGTACGTGCACTCGCGCGCCAAATCTTGACCTTTCCTTTTTAGCTCACGAGGAGCCTCAAAGTGCGCGCGCCGCTGATGCGAAGCGAGAGCGGCGACCATGAGCGGCTGGGCGTGCAGTACCAGGTCAACTACGAGGTCAGCCACCTCAGGAGACAGGCGTACCAGCCCGACCTGTTCAACGTGATGAGGGGCGCGATGGAGACAGTGACGGGCGGCGCTGAGGAGGGAGCGGACGAGGCCGTGTTTATGCTGCCGTCGGTCACGGCCTATTACTCGGCGCTGTTCAAGACCCTGAGCGATCCGGTCAAGGCAAAGTACTATGTCGAGGGGCACGACGGCGAGGGCGAGCATTTCCTCAAAGTAAAGCGACTAAAATAGTGTTTTATTTTAATTATTTTATTTAAAAATGCAACAGAGCGAGTACTTTGTCTTTGTCGTCAACCTCGATCCCGCCGCCCTCGAAGGCCGGCCGACTTCGGCCTTGTCGCGCACCGCATCGGTCCGGCAGATCCTTGAGGGTGTCAACTACATGCCCTATTCGTACGCGTTTAATCGTGCGGCCAACAACGGCACGTCCGTGTTTGTCGGCCCCGAGGGCTACGTCGTGATCGACGTCAACGCCAAGCCCTCCGAGGTCACGCGGGTAGCTGCGCCCGTGGGCACCAAGCCCATCGTGGGCGTTTACGCGGGCGACCGTGTGCCCAACCTCGCCGGCTTTCTACGGCGCACGGCCGCGTTGGACCAGGAACTGGGCAGACTGCTGGACGACAAGGAGACCACGTCCATGTTTGCGATTGACATCACGGCGGCTGTCCACTCGGCCATCCAGCAGTTCTTCCTGCCCGACCTCCAGCTGGAGACGCACCTGCACATTGCCAAGGTGGTCGTGCCCATCATCGTCCTGCGCAACCACGACCTGTTCAACCCGCTCGACAGCGACACCTTTAACCTAAACGTCATCGAGACCATGGTCCGCCACATCGTGCCAAAGGACCAGGAGGTCCAGTTTTACCAACGTAATCGATGAAACAATGTTTCTGGTTATTAATAATAATTATTGTTGTTTCGCAGGGGTTCATTTCCTCCACGATCACCCACAAATCGCGCTGGCCCTGCAAAAATCGCTCGACTCGGTCGCGGTCCAGCGCTACAACGAGACCTACTCTGTCATGTCGCTAAACTCCAAGGCCTTTGCGACTCACCTGGGCGAAACAACCGACGTACTCCTGGCATCGCTGATCGACCTGGACGCATCAGGAGAGCAACAGCAGCAGCAACAGCAGCAGCAGAAAAAGTTTGCTGACGCCTACTTCCGCAGCAGCAGCAGCAACCGCCATCGGCAAGAGTACAACGACAAGGCCACGGTCCAGTTTATCGAGTCGCAGGCGAAGAAGACGAGTGACACGGGCGTGCGCATCGTCCCCATCGTTGTCTTTTCCCTGCTAGAGCCCTACGGCGACCTGCTCGTGGACCTCAGGAGCAACTATGCCAGCGTGAACGACCTCATCGTCGTCGTGCAAACGGGCAAGGATGCCGTTCCGACCATGTTTGGCGCGTTTGACCCCGCCTCGCCGCCACTGACGATCAACGCCCGTGGCACGGTCGACCGGGCCATCGCAGCCGGGCTGTTTGAGTCCCTGGCCGGCGTCGTGTCGCCTCTTGAGCGCCTGGACTCGCCCGAGGCGGCCATCCAGGAGGACCTGATGTGGGCCATCGGTTACCACCCGTTCAGCCTGTGGTCGCACTCGTCGCCGGCGTCCTTTGGCTTGGCGCTCGCCTCGACCATCACCACGGCCCAGCGCAACATTGTGCTCTCGCGGGTGCACGGCATCCGCGCCATCCTCACCGACATCCAGAACGAGCTCACGCTCTTCCTGCGCACGTATGGCTTTTCAGCACTCTCGCCCAACTTTCGCGCGTCCATGGCATCGGTCGAGCAGGGCGATTTCATCCCCAACGCGGCCGTCAAGTATGCGCCGCTCGTTTCCCTAGTCTTATTAACAACTATTTTCATGTAGGAAAACAATCATCGAGACGGCCCTCAAGCTCGAGTCTGAGCTCCTGATGGGCGTGACGCTGTACAAGTCGCTGTCCAGCTCGATCAAGCGCCGGCAGCTGAGCGACGCGTACAGCGAGGCCGGCGCACTCCTCGACAGCACCCTCTCGCTCAGACACTATGTCAAGTCGTCTCTGGCGCACGTCGCCCACGACCTCAGGTACTCTTTTATTCTATTCATTATTTACTTATCTTCGTCGTCTTTTCAATCCACAGCTGCTGCTTCTCGAGCAACACGACCGTGGTCCCTCGCAAGAGCTAGAGTACATTGTTGGATCTAAAATATTCAAGGTCATGATATTTTTTTTGTGCCTTGGTGAGGATCGCGAAGCACTTGCTGCCCTCAACCAGGACAATATCATCCTACCACTTTAGCCTACATGTTGTGAAAAACTCAATAACTCAGGTCACCAACTCGGCCTCGCATCAGCTAATAGGCATATTTCCGGAATCGTTCTTCATGAACGCAAGGCCGGAAGCCGAAAGGCCCATTTGTACGTTCAACTTTCCGTTTCTTTTTTTCGGGTTAGGGAGGGTCTTCTGTTAATCATGGTTCCCTTTTCTGTTCAGTGTCATGTTCTGTTTGCGCGTGTGCTGTTGTCTTCTCCTGCTGTGCTCTCGTGTCCCTTCTCCTGCTGTGCTCTCGTGTCCCTTCTCCTGCTGTGCTGTGCGTTCACCGTCCTCTTCTCTCCCTGCTGAACACACGCCCCTTCTTCTTGTGCACGTCCTCTCGAGCTCTGGGTGTGCACGTCATCGACGAACCCAACTCATTACTCCACTCCCTCGCGCTCTCTCTGGCGCACGCCACATCGTTTCATCGACTTGTCTTTGTGTGGTCTCACTGGGTCGTTCTGTCGCCTTCCCCGTCCAATCGCTCCAACGAACTGAACTCATCAGGCGCATATTTTTTAATCCGATTTCTTTCATTTCTTTCTTTCTTTCTTTCTTCAGTTCTTCATCACTGGCGCAGTCGACTAGGATTTGGCGAGGTTACTAACCGACGCTCTCCTAGTGTGATGTCGTTTCAAGAGGACTTTGACGACGAGCCGCACTGGCAGCACAGCGCCGTGGACGTGCACATGGAGCCGCTGGAGCCGCCAGAGTCGCCCATGCCGCCG
>Ga0302230_10001227_pt1 | contig 17293 bp, 16 predicted proteins | sample II_Palsa_N2_1_FD_193523 | JGI IMG/M metagenome (GOLD analysis project Ga0302230, IMG submission 193523) | Peat permafrost microbial communities from Stordalen Mire near Abisko, Sweden - II_Palsa_N2_1 | ecosystem: Environmental > Terrestrial > Soil > Palsa > Peat permafrost | place: Sweden... | reverse complement strand
TATAGATTCGGAAGTGCTTTACCTAACCAATGCCGATCGCGAAAAACTCTGTAATGAAATTCATGAGGTAGAGCATTTCTTTCGCTGGCGCACTAATAAAGGCTATGTGGCCGCGCAAAAAAGACTTTTATCATTTATGAATAACGATGCCAAAGCCCGTTACGAAGAATTGCTGCATCAATACCCTGCCCTGTATAATATTGTTCCCAAACACCTTATCGCTGCATATTTAGGCGTTTCAAGGGAAACGCTAAGCCGTCTGCATAGCTAAAAAGTGATGTACATCACATAAATATCGGGCTATCCCAAAATGTGATGTACATCACGTAGTCACCTTGGTTTTCCTGCCGTCCTTTGTACTGTCAATCAATGATGATTGATTTAAAAAACAAAGAAAATGGAAACTAAAAAATTTGAAATCGTAGCGGCACAAAGTAATATTGATTGGGTTGGCCGTAAAGTAACCGGCGCGCATAATGGCACAATTAATGTTAAAAACGGTATATTAACCATTAGCGATGGTAAACTGGCAGGGGGGAGATTTACTATTGATACCACCTCCATTAAAATTTTAGATGTAACAGACCCTGATACCAACGCGCAGTTTGCAGGTCACCTTGCGTCTGATGATTTCTTCTCATCCGAAAAATTTCCCGAAGCTACGTTGATCATCACTTCAATTGCATCCATTGATGGCGTAGCTCATATCAATGGTAACCTAACCATTAAAGCAATTACCGAACCTGTTTCATTCTCAGCTAATATCAATATTGCCGGCGAAATTCTGAAGGCTAGCGGTAAGATCACTATTGACCGTACTAAATACAACATGAGGTTCCGTTCAGGTAATTTTTTCAAGGATCTGGGCGATACTTTAATCTACAATGATTTTGATCTGGATGTAAATATTACTGCAAAACTTTCTTAAAAACTAAAGCCATGCCATACATAAGTATAGAAGTAACACGTGAAGGGATTACCAGGGAACAAAAACAACAATTGATTAAAGGCGTAACCGAACTGGTTACTAATATCTTGAATAAAGACCCGCATTTAACCCATGTAAATATTCATGAGGTTGAACTGGATAACTGGGGCTATGCAGGCGAACAGGTTTCGGTACTAAGGGAAAAAGGCATCACCGCCGATAAAAAATAAACAGCCATGAAAAAGCAAACAGTAATAGTAACCGGCGCTTCATCGGGTATCGGTTTTGGGATAGCGCAATACTTTTTAGATCGGGGCGATAATGTGGTTATCAATTCGCAAAACGCAGTTAAACTACAAAAAGCCTATGAAGAGCTTGGCGAAGGCGAAAACCTGGCACTGGTGGCAGGCAATGTAAGCGATAAAAATACCGGCATTCGGCTGGTTGAAAAAGCGATAGAAAAATTTGGCTCGGTAGATGTGCTGGTGAACAATGCGGGCATATTTGAAACCAAACCATTTTTAGAAGTGGATGAAGCATATCTTGATCGTTTTTTAAGTATCAACTTAAAAGGCACTTATTTTACCACCCAGGCTGTTATCCCGCAAATGCTTAAACAGCACAATGGTGTGGTGATTAATATCGGCACGCCATTGGTTAACCATGCTTTCGGCGGGCAGCCAACAACCGCGCCGTTAACAAGCAAAGGTGCTATTCATGCATTAACAGTACAATTAGCGGCTGAGTTCGGTAAACAAAATATCCGTACCAATACTGTAGCGCCAGGCGTTATCCGTACCCCGATGCACACTAAAGATGGCGTGGATATTGCCGATAGGAGTGCGGCGGCACATTTACTAAACCGCGTTGGCGAAGTTGAGGATATTGCGCAAATGGTTTATACCGTGGCCAAAAGCAACTTTATTAACGGCGCCACAATTAATGTGGATGGAGGCATGGCAGCCGGGCATAACTTAAATTAACCATTAGATCAAAATAAAATGGAAATCAATAATCAGGATTCGGTAGCTATTACGCAGGTGCTTGAAAGTTACTATTTTAAAGGGATTTATGAGGGCGATGTTATTGTTCTGCGCAACATCTACCATAAAGGCACACTGTTATTTGGCGATGTAAAAGGCGAACCTTATGCCAAAACGCTGGATTTATATCTGGATGGCGTTGCGCATCGGCAAAGCCCAAAAGATTCGGGTAAACCATTTAAAGGCAGCGTTATTTCGGTAGATGTGGTTAACTCGATAGCAGTAGCCAAAGTACAGGTAAAAATGTACGATTTTAATTATCATGAATTTCTATCTTTCCATAAAATAGATGGTAAGTGGTTAATCGTAAATAAAATGATCAGCGATGTTGCTGAGTAAAAACTTAAGGCATGTGGTACAACACAAAAGCAGCAGCAATATTGGGTATTCAATACCCAATATTGCAAGGGCCGTTTGGTGGTAATCTTTCGACTGTACAATTAGTTGCGACGGTATCAAACGCGGGTGGTTTGGGTGGATATGGCGCTTATACATTGAGCCCGCAGGAGATATATGATGCAGATAAGCAAATTAAAGCAGCTACCGCAAAGCCTTACAATATCAACCTATGGGTTTCTGATCATGATAATGCTGCCGGAGGCGTTTCGGATGAAAAGTTTGAGCAAGCTAAAGAAGTGTTTCAACCTTATTTTGATGAGCTAAGGATCCCGTTTCCCGAGAAGCCAGCTCCTTTTAAAACACGGTTCGAAAACCAGGTGCAGGTGATTCTGGATGTTAAACCCAAAGTATTCAGCTTTATGTTTGGTGTACCATCTGCTGATGTGCTGGAGCAATGCCGCAAGCTGGGTATTGTTACCGTGGGTGCTGCCACTACTTTAGATGAAGCTATGGTGCTTGAGAACGCGGGTGTAAATATGGTCATCGCTTCGGGTTTTGAAGCAGGTGGTCACCGGCCATCATTCCTTGCTTCGGCAGAAATGTCGGTCACCGGTACATTTGCTTTGGTCCAATTAATTAAAGAGAAAGTAAAATTACCCATTATAGCCGCTGGTGGTATTGCCAATGGCAAAGGAGTGGCCGCAGCCCTGGCACTTGGTGCGGGCGCCGCGCAAATAGGCACCGCTTTTTTAGCAACTGATGAATCAAACGCGTTACCCATCCACCGCCAAATGTTATTTAGCGATGCCGCGAAATATACCGCCTTATCGCGTGCATTTACAGGCCGACTAGGGCGGGGCATTACCAGTAGAATAGCGAAAGAGATGGTGGGTAAGGGAAATGAAGTATTACCGTTTCCGTTGCAAACTACGCTGATGTCGCCACTGCGCAAAGCGGCTATTGAACAGGAAAAATGGGATATGGTTTTGTTTTGGGGCGGGCAAATAGCGCCGGTATTAAAGCATACTAAAGCAAAAGAGCTCATGCAATCAATCATAAAAGAGACTACCGATTATTTTAACGATTTGAGATTGTAAACCCAGGACTTGATTTAAGAGCAGACAAAGATCAAATCTCCAATAATGATGCACCAGTTGACGGATAAGTATACCGTAAAACTGGTGATCGAATTCAAAAAATGATAATAGCTTTATTATTACAAGTTGATATCCTTACCACTCATCGTTCAATTTGTCCTGTTGGGGGATATTTAATTCTTCCTCCATTCACAATTCTTTAATCTTGAAAAGAATTGCAGGATTTGATCCAATACTCATCTTTCTGTAACAATAATTAATAAAACGGCGACTTGTGGGCAAAAAGCAGGACCTTGTTTTTTAACGAGATTTATTAATACATGAAAACAGTATTTCTCTTTCCGGGCCAGGGTTCTCAACAGGTGGGTATGTTAAATGCTTTACCGGCAGGAGATCCGATTGTAAAGGCTGTTTTTGATGATGCTGAATCATTCCTGCAAAAAACTGTTTTAACGCTTGATACTGAAGCTGCGCTAACCTCTACCATCAACGTGCAATTGTGCTTACTGATAGCTGGCGTAATTTCTGCCCGGCAATTAATCCATAAAGGTATCCAGCCTGATTTTGTTGCAGGTCATTCTATTGGCGCTTTTGCAGCGGCCGTTACCAGCGGTGCGCTTAGCTTTAAACAAGCCATCAAACTGGTACAACTCAGGGCAACACTAATGCAGGATGCATTCCCGATAGATTATGGAATGACGGCACTTATCGGCTTTAGTGAAAATCGGCTTAAGCCCTATTTGGTCAGGCATAATGCAAACCATTCGACTGTTTACTTAGCCAATATAAATGCTGCCGATCAATTAATTATTGCCGGTAGGGTAGACAGCATGGAGATATTAACCGGGGTTTTAAAAAGAGATGGGATTCAAAAAATAAAAAGATTAAAGATGCCTGTCCCTTCGCACTGCGAATTGCTTGCCGGTGTTTCGGAAGCGTTAAGGCAGGCATTGGAACCCATGCAATTGAACCAACCTGCAATTCCTTATGCATCCAATTCAACCGGACGGTTGCTTAAAACCGTGGATGCGATAAGGAAAGACCTTTGGAGCAGCGTATCATCAACCGTAAAATGGTATGATGCCACATCCCTGATTTATGAATACGGCGCGCGGATTTTTATAGAGATGCAACCCGCGGGTGTGCTAACCAAAATCGCCGAATCTACTTTCCCGGATATAAAGGCGATAGCTTTTAATGGTGATGATATTGACCGGGTGTACCAATTATGGAACGACTTTAATACGAGTAAAATATAAAGCATGAAAAATCAGGATTCAACGATATCATGGACACGCAAGCGTGACGAAAAGAACCGGCGCATTAATGCCATGAAGCATTTGGCTGATAAGGCGATCATCAAAAAAGAGAATATTGTGGAAGCCCTGCAATATTTACTACAGCCGGGAGATAAGGTAGTGTTAGAAGGAGATAACCAAAAACAGGCATCATTTTTATCCGCGGCGCTGTTGCAGGTTGATCCGGCTAAGGTAAATAAGTTGCACATGGTGATGTCGAGTATATCATTGCCTGAGCATCTGGATATTTTTGAGAAAGGCATCGCCGAGAAAATTGATTTTTCATTTGCCGGATCCCAAAGCCTAAGAGTTGCCCAAATGCTGGAAGACGGCATTTTAAAAATGGGCGAAATCCATACCTATCTTGAACTTTATGGCAGGCTTTTTATCGATCTGATACCTAACGTTGCTTTAGTTGCCGCTGATAAGGCAGACCGGTTCGGCAACTTATATACCGGCCCTAATACTGAAGAAACGCCCACCATTATTGAAGCCACAGCTTTTAAGGATGGAATTGTAATTGTACAGGTTAACGAGATTGTAGATGAGTTGCCGCGTATCGATATCCCGGCATCATGGGTGGATTTTGTTGTGGAGGCTGATAAACCTTACCAGTTAGAGCCATTATTTACCCGCGATCCTAAAAATATAACAGAGCTGCATATCCTCATCGGGATGCTAACTATTAGGGGAGTATATGAAAAGCACCAGGTAAAATCATTGAATCATGGTATTGGCTTTAATACCGCTGCTATTGAATTGCTGCTGCCTACTTATGGCGAACAATTAGGTTTAAAAGGCAAAATAGCTACCAACTGGGTGCTAAACCCGCATCCAACGCTTATCCCTGCTATTGAATCGGGTTGGGTAGATACGGTACATTGCTTTGGGGGCGAGTTGGGTATGGAACAATATGTTGCCGCCCGCCCTGATGTGTTTTTTACCGGGAAAGATGGCTCATTACGCTCAAACCGTGCTTATGCGCAGGTTGCAGGGCAATACGCCATTGATATGTTTGTGGGCTCAACCTTGCAGATTGATCGCAATGGTAACTCATCAACCGTGATTTCAGGCAGGTTGGCTGGTTTTGGTGGCGCGCCAAATATGGGACACGACCCGCATGGCCGCAGGCATTCTTCGCCGCCATGGCTGGATATGATCACCTCGAAAGATCCTTTGGCACGTGGGCGAAAGCTGGTTGTGCAAACGGTAGAAACTTTTCAGAACGGTAATACGCCGGTATTTGTTGAATCGCTTGATGCGGTTGAGGTTGCCAAGCAGGCAAACCTGGCGGTAGCGCCGGTGATGATTTACGGCGATGATGTTACCCACGTAGTTACTGAAGAAGGCGTAGCCTACCTTTATAAAGCCGAAGGAATCGAAGAACGTCAGCAGGCACTCGCGGCAATTGCAGGTGTTACGCCAATTGGCAGGTCAGCGGATCATACCGCAACCAAATCATTAAGAGAAAGAGGAATTGTGGCTTTTCCTGAAGATTTAGGGATAGCCCGTACCCAAGCCAAACGTACCTTGTTGGCAGCCAAAAATGTAAGTGATTTGGTTGAATGGTCCGGCGGGCTTTATAACCCGCCTGCAAAATTTAAAAACTGGTAAGCTATGCAAGCTTTAATCACCCAAACCCCATCTACCCAAAAGCAACTGGCTTTAACCATTGCGCGCTTTGCTGTTGAAGCTTTGCTGGAAGAGGTTTGCCTCACCCCAAAACCGGGCTTGGTTGATTACGATGGCAATGGCTGTCATCAGGATTTGAATCTGCCATTAATGGTCGCTTCTGCTGCATCACTTTACGAGGTTTTTTATGATATGGCGGTAGCATCCGCAGGTAAACAACCAACCCAACAGTTAAGGGAGCAATTGGCAGCAATAGGCCGCTACGGCGAGCAGCGAATGTTAAACGCGACCGGCAATATCAACACGCACAAAGGTGCCATTTGGTGCCTGGGGCTTTTAACAGCAGCAGCAACTGTCGTTTTATCACAATCGCCGGATAGGCAATCAAGCAACAATATTTTTAATACGGCCAGTAAAATTGCCGTATTTACAGATCGCTTTTTGCCTGTGCAGTCTACAAACGGTGGTGCAGTCCGCAAAAAGTATAATGTGATGAGTGCCCGTGAAGAAGCGATTTACGGCTTCCCATCCATAAGCGGTGTAGCCTTACCAACATCCAAAAAATTTGAGCATGAGCCGGATCAAATAAGAAAGCTGAATATGCTGCTGGCTTTAATGTCTTCGGTAGATGATACCTGTATCCTGCATCGCAGCAATATGATGGTGTTAAGAGAAATGCAGGAGAAATCCGTAGCAATCATACAAAACGGCGGTGTTGGCCTATCCAAAAACCAAGTTCATTATCTCGAACTGGAAAAGTATGTTACCCGGCAATGGGTATCGCCCGGTGGCAGCGCGGATCTGTTAGCAGGGGCAATTTTCATCCAAAAAATATCAGATTATTTCAAATTCAATTAATATGGAATCATTTTCATTCGAAACTAAAGGTAATCAAATCCTTAACCAGCGGTCGCATGTAGGCGTGGTAGGATCAGGCGATTTAGAAGTACTTATAGAGCCCGGAAATAACAATAAAGCCATTTTTAATGTGCGCACAGCTTCAGAAGGTTTCCAGGAAACATGGAAAGCCGTTTTTGAACGCTTTATGGATATTAACGAAGTGGTGGCAACCATTACCATCAATGATTTCGGCGCGACACCAGGAGTAGTGGCACTTCGCCTGGCACAGGCATTAGAAATAGCTAAACAAAATAAAGATTAACAACCATGAAAGCAAGTTTTGTAGAGCTTAAAGGCCGCGAACGCGCCGAGGCGCTTTTAGATAAAGGAACATTTACCGAATTACTCGGCCCGTTTGACAGGATCGAATCACCGCATTTGGAACCGCAGGGAATTGTGCCCGAAAGCGATGACGGAATGATCATTGCAAGAGGAACAATTAATGGGCTACAAGCCGTTGTGCTATCCATTGAAGGTGCGTTTCAAGGCGGTGGCATTGGCGAAGTATGCGGCAGTAAAATTGCAGGGTCGTTAGAACGGGTGCTGGTAGATAATCAGGCTGGAAAAAAGACTATTCCCATTATAATTTTTGATACGGGTGGCGTTAGGTTGCAGGAAGCTAATTATGGATTGCTGATCATATCCGAGATACAGTCGGCGATTGTTGCCTTGCGCGAGTTTGTCCCGGTTATAGGATTGATCCCGGGCAATGTTGGTTGTTTTGGTGGGATGTCTATCACGGCGGCATTATGCTCCAACCTGATTATGACCGCAACAGCCCGCTTCGGCATGAACGGCCCTGAAGTTATAGAACAGGAAGCAGGCATAGCCGAGTTTAATTCGAAAGACAGGCGACTGATTTGGGATACCATTGGCGGCACAACCCGTTTTGAAACCGGATTTATTGATCAATTGGTTGAAGATGATGTTGACACTTTTAAAGCCGCGATAAACAAAGCGATTAATGAGACAAATGTAAAACCGAGAACACGCCGGATTGATGAGTATCTATCATTAGTGAACCGGGTAGATCCGCTAAAAAAGAATACAAAAGACGATATTATTGAACTTAGAAAAGCAAAGACTAATGCAACCACACCGGTACTTGCTAACGGCATCGCTCCCGGCAGGGGGCGTAACTGGTTTAACATATTTACCAGTAATGCCGTTTCAATAAGCGAATATCCGAGTGTGCTGATAGCTGATACCAATTTTGGCGGTAAATTAACCCGGTTTATTGCCGTGGTTACCAATAGCGAGAACCGTTATCCGCGCAACCGCCATGGTGAAGTAGGTTTGCAGGAAGGTTGGGCAATGGCAAAATACATTCGCGAAGCGATTGAAGCAGATGCGATCACCGGTGAAAAAAGAAATATTGTTGCCGTAATTGATGTGCCAAGCCAGGCTTATGGTTATAATGAAGAGTTGATGGGCATCCACTTCTCTTGTGCTGCAAGTGTTGATGCTTACGCCAGTGCGCGCATGGCCGGGCATTCGGTAACAGGATTAATTGTTGGCAATGCCATTTCGGGCGCATTCCTTGCCCATGGTTTGCAAAGCAGCAGGTTAATTGCTCTGGATGATGCCGGGATAAATGTGCAGGCGATGTCTAAACAATCGGCTGCACGCATTACCAAACGAACTATTGCCGAGTTGGAAGAAGCTACGCAAAAGGTGCCTGCAATGGCGTATGATATCAAAAACTATTTTTCGTTAGGGCCGCTGGATTGTTTGATAAAGGGTGTTAATGCAGATGAACCGAATCCTGCTGATATTGAAAAAGTTTCTTATGAGTTATTAAAAGCCATTAAAAAGTCTGATAGCACAATTAAGCATAGGTTGGAAACCAAACAGGCTGTTGAACAAGGCCGGAAATATTCCATTTTAGTACGGGAAAAAATCGCGGAGCAGTGGACTTAAGACCTCATGACCTGGTTAAAATCCGTTCGGTGGATTGCCTTTTAAAAGGCAGCCATTTCCCCGGCTGGGCCATAGATTTTTTGACAGGCACACCTTATGTTGTTGTGCGGAGATCCAAACAGGACAGCCATTTTATTCCTGTTGGGATACGCGGCAATCAGCGAGGGCAAAGGCATGCATCATGGTTGGCGATTGAAAATATTGTAGAAGTTATCACCCCTGAACAGCTCACCAAACCCACAAACTGGAAAATAAAAGCGGAAGGTGTTTTTAATCCGCAGATTGGCTCGCTATTGGAGTTAACCCCGTTACTAGATCAGTTTGGTTATGAGTGGGGGCCTGCCGGGAGCCTGGCGTTTGAGCTGGCTACCGGCATTAAAACAACAAATCAGGATAGCGATCTTGACCTGATTATCAGAATTGCAGAACCTGTTTCTGTAATAAAAGCTAAAACACTTTTAACCGAATTGGAGAGCTTGTCGCTTTGCAGATTAGATATTCAGATCAATTCGCCTTTGGGCGGGTTTTCTTTAAAAGAGTATTGCCAATCATCAAGCGTATTGATCAAAACAGAAGATCGCCCGGTATTGATCCAATCTGAAAAAATATGGGCTGCATAACTTGCTACAGGTTTTAATTCTTAGGCCGTTGAATACCTAGTTTTTTCATTCTTGAGGTTAGCGTGGATACCTTAACATTTAAAACTTCCGCTGCTCCGCCCGCACCCGCTACTTTCCAGTTGCATTTTTCAAGAACCAGCAAAATATAATTACGCTCGTTCTCTTCCATGGTGGTAAAGCCAACTGAAGGTGAAAGGCTCATTTTCTCACCCGGCAACCCAATCTGTTCAATCAGCGGGCCGGGGTTAACCAACGTAGCCCTGAAAATGATGTTTTCCAGTTCCCTTATATTCCCGGGCCAGCTATAATCAACAAGGGCTTTAAGCGCCGGGTCAGATATCCCGGTGATTTCTTTTCCGGCTTCACGTGCAAACTGGGTGGTGAAGTGTTTGGCAAGCGCTGGGATATCAGATTTGCGATCGCGCAGCGGTGGAACTGTGATCGGGTAAACATTTAAACGGTAGTAAAGGTCTAAGCGAAACTTTCCGGCGGCTATTTCATCTTCCAGTTTGCGGTTGGTGGCGGCTATCACCCGTACGTTTGTACGGGTTAATTTACCGCCGATTGATTCAAATTCGCGCTCCTGTAACACGCGTAAAAACTTTACCTGTATTTCCAGGGGCAGTTCGCCTATTTCATCCAAAAATATGGTACCGTTATTGGCTTGTTCAAATTTGCCTATCCTTTTTTCAATTGCCCCTGTAAAAGCGCCTTTTTCGTGGCCGAACAGTTCAGACTCGATCAGGTTGGCAGGCAGCGCAGCACAGTTCACCACAATAAATGGCTTGTCTTTCCTGTCGGATGTGCGGTGGACCTCTTTGGCAACAAGCTCTTTCCCCGTACCACTTTCACCCAATATTAAAACCGAAATATCTGATTCAGCAACAATGTTTACCTGTTCAATTACCTCGCGCATGGCCTTGCTGTTACCAACAAGGCTTTTATATCCCCGGTTTACAGTTGATTTTGGCACAACAACCGAATTAGGCTTTAAAGCCGTATCCTGGTTTTGCTTATGCAGATACCACGCTACATCCAGCATCACCAGCACATCTTTTTCCCTGAAAGGTTTAACCAAAAAGCCATAAGGTTTAGTAGCCTTGGCATCCTGAAGTACCTGTTTGTTGGAGTTGGCTGAGAGGTAAACGAAAGCGATTTTGCGCTCATTGAGTGATTTTGCCAAATCGATACCGGTTAACGTACCCTGCAAATAAATATCAAGTAAAACTAAATCGGGCCTTTCCTTTTCAATAATATTTAAAGCGATAGGAACCGAGCGCGCGATTGAGCAAACATGATATCCTGCACGGATGAGGATACGTTCGAGGCTGTGCGCTTCGATAAATTGGTCTTCTACAATTAATATTTTAGCCTTCAAATTTCGCCTCGCTTTCTTTGTTGATCTTTGCTAAATCATCGTCGGCATTAAATACACTGGGTATAAATTTAATGGTGATATGGGTTCCTTTATCATTTTCAAACAGGATCTCGGCATTTAAATCTTCGCTTAAACCTTTTATCAACTTTAATCCCAAAGAGCCTTGTTTTACAAACGCAGCCTTATCATTAAATCCTGTTCCGTTATCTGCTATTTTTAAAATTACATTTTTTTCAACAGTGTGCATTTGAATGGTAATGATCTTATCCTTCTTTCGGTTGAAAGCGTGTTTAATGGAATTGGAAACAGCCTCATTAATAATTAAACCTAATGGCATAGCCTGTGATACATCCAGTTGAATGGGTTGAATATTGAGGCAATAAGCTATTTTTTGTTCCGATCCAAAACCATCCTTCAGGTAGCCAATCAGTTCAGGGATATAATCGGCCATTTCAACTGTTTTTAAGTCATCAGATGTATAAAGCTTTTGGTGCAGTAACGACATGGCATAGATCCGGTGCTGGCTGGTTTCTATTGCTTTAAGGGCATCGTTTTCCAAAAACTCCGCTTGTATTTCCAGCAAACTAATAACGGTATGCAGGTTGTTTTTTACGCGGTGATGCACCTCTTTTAACAACCATTCTTTTTCGGTGAGCAGTTTTTCCAGTTGTTTGTTCTTTTGTGCAATCAACGCGCTGCTGCGCTGTTTTTGAATATATTGACGAAGAAAAACCGAACCCGCAATTATCAGAACCAAAACAACCGCTATGGTTAAGTTTCTAACCTCATTGGCTTGTTTTAAATTGGCGGCTTCCAGTTTATCTTTTTGTTGTAACAGGCTAATTTCGTTATTTTTATTCTGGGTATCGTATTGAACCATTAAGCGCTGTATTTCGGTTACTTTGCCTTTTTTGTACACGGTATCATCATATCGTTTTGTAAGACTCAAGTTTTTTATAGCAGATAGATAATCACCGGCTGCGGAATCAACCAAAAAAAGCATGTAATGCAGGTGATTCCTTTTTCCGATAGAAATAGTATTTTCCTGCTTTAGCGCGGCCAGCAAATATGGTTTGGCCTGGGTGTATTTTTTACTCTCTACATAAAAATAGGCCATCCTATGGTAAGTGGCTTCGGTTAAAAAGTTTTCTGATTTCAGCGTGTTAAATTCATCAATAAAATATCCTTCCGCTTTATCGTATTGTTTTAGTTTTAAATAGCAATCACCAATATTTCCTAAATAAAGAGACTTTTCATAAGCATTAGTTGGTGGATATGTTTTATAATTTGCCAGCACAAATGTTAATGCTTGCTGATACTGACGGATGGATAGAAGCCGCTGTACAATTTCACCAACAGTAAATGGTATAGTTATATAGCCATACCCTAATTGGTGTTTGTATGCTTCAAAAGCCAGTTGTGCATAGTATAATCCTTTTTGTTTTTGCGAGTCGTGACTTAATATTCCGGAGAATATGTAATATATATCGCCGGCATTAATGGTGTCTTTTGTCAAAGCCATATAGTGCAGCGCTTGCAAACAGCTAGCCAATGCTTTATCATAATCACCCTTGTAAGTGTACATTGAAGTCAATTCAAGATAAGGATACTGCAAATCGCGATAACCGATTTGCTTATATTGGGCCAATGCTGTTAATAATTCCTTTTCGGCTAGTGGCAAATTACCCTGTACCACATGTATCATCCCCATGTACTTAAGGCAAAGTATTTTTGCTGATTTTTGATGCAGTTTATCGGCTAATACATTTGCTTTTTGTACAAAAAGCATCGCGCTATCATGATTTATATTGTCGTTGCCCGTACTTCGGTTGTAATATTTAAGGCTTAGGGTTAACAACAATTTTTCCTTTGTACTGTCATTTACAGCCGGCAAAATACTTTCGGCCCCGCCATAATTGTTCAGTTCGATCAAAATATAAGCGATTTGTAATTGCGCGTTGTTATAATCCGCATTATCCCTTAGTTGTATGCTCAATTGCTTTGCCTGTTCGGCATAACTTAAACCACGATTTAGGTTGCTGCTGTATTTAATGGTTTTGTTGTAATAAATATTGCTGAGGCTCAATAAGGTGGTTATTTTATCCTTGCCAGGCGACTGATGTTGTAACTTTTGCAATAAAGCGGGTTCCATAATATCCCTGATTGGCGCAGGGGCGGGGTAATAATATTGTGAAAATGCATTACTGGAAAACAGAAAACACAAAGCCACCATCAATGATAATTTGATTATTATCGTTGATGATCCAGCGTAATTAATGTTTTCAATTTTTGGGGTCATGATGCCTGATTAGCTATACGCCGTAAACTTTAATAATATTAGTAAAAATTAAGCTGTAAATTTCTTAATGAGCCATACGCGTTTTGCTGGCTGATTCAAGTTGCCTCAAATTCTTTCCAAAAGTCGACATTTCGATAGTATAATGTCTTTAAATTGTCGAAATGTCGATAGTTATTAATTCTATATCTACGTAAATATTTGATATTCAATTGTTTATTTAATTGGTATAGTTGTTGAATGCATGCTGTTTTCAATCTTACATTTTTGTGACAATAAGATTTTAACAAGAGCATCAACTACTATTTAAAACAAGCAATTATGAATAGTGCTACGTACCCTTCCGAATTAAGGAGAGTAAAAAGTTCGGCAGCAGGCTTGGTTATTCAGCTGCATCAAAGTGGATATAATTATGACTTTAGCGCCCAGGAGCGAAATTTACTTTGTATCCAAAACAATAGGTGCTATTGCTATGATGATGTGGAGATTGATTGCCAGACAGAATATTTTGATGAAACCAGCTACATCTACAAGTTTATTTATACGGTTAAAACCAGTTGTGGTGTAAACGGCATACTCATTACAGAAAAAGATAATTTAAATACGATAAAAGGCGCAGCAAACGGATTGTCGTTATCTGCGGATCTCATCAATGGCCTCGACCCGATAACTTATAACCTGGTTCTTGGCATAATTAATAGGAGGAAAAGGGGGGAGGACAGGCTACTAATTAAATACAGGGATAAGATTTTGGCCATCTCCCTGACAGAAACCGCGCTTTTTTACCTCGAACATAAATTAACAAAACTGGTGATGTATGATGGACGGTCCTATATCGTTCAAAAAACAATGGACGAAATTGAAAAGCAATCGGGGATGTCATTTTTCAGGGTTAATCGCCAGTTTATAGTTAATAAATATGCAATTAAGGAGTTGACAAGCAGTTTAAATCGTACTATCTCGGTAAGTTTAAAAGTAGACTTTCCACTTGCTATTTCGGTAAGCAAAAACCGGTCATGCAATTTTTTAGAGTGGTTTGCTTTAAACTTTTAACTGCATTTAACGGTTACATTAAAGCTATTTGTGGGCTTAGCATCACGTTCCACTCTTTAAATCGATCATTCACCAATCAATTTGTCCGCTTTAATCAGTAATAATTTAAAATAACCATTAAACTGTTCAGCTTTGAGGCAATCTATTCAGTACCTATGAAAAAGATAAAAAAACAAGCAAATCAAAAAACTTCTATTTTTTTTAGAAGAAATTTCTATTGGTTATTAGTTGTGGGGATTTTCTTGCAGCTGATAAATCCGGTATTCGCGCAACAAAGCAATCAACCAAGGGAAATTCCCTTGTGGAGCAACGGCAATATGCCCGGCGGTACAGGCCCTCAAGGTGCCGAAGTGATATCGGGCAAAGGTTCTTATACTAATATTTCGCATCCACGATTAATCGTTCATATTCCGCAACACCCAAATGGTACTGCGGTATTGGTGATCAGTGGTGGTGGTTATGCCCATATTGAGGTTGGTAATGAAAGTTCACCCGCTGCAGAATGGCTCGCATCACAAGGCATCACGGCCTTTGAGTTGATCTACCGCTTACCGGGCGAAAACTGGTCGACTAACCTTGTTCCATTTCAGGATGCGCAACGCGCGGTAAGGTTAATTCATAGCATGGCAGAAAGGATGGGAATTAGCCAGCACAAGATCGGCGTAATGGGTTTTTCGGCAGGCGGCCACCTTGCGGCTATGATTGAAACAGAACCCGATCGTCAATTTTATGCCCCGGTAGATGAAATAGACCGCCACTCCGCAAAGTGTGATTTTGCAGCATTGCTATATCCTGTAATCACCATGCTGCCACCATATGATCATACCCATTCAGAAAAAGAGATCCTGGGAAATCACCCCGACAGGCTTGATCAGCGGGCGTTTTCGGCACAATTACAGGTATCGGCCCAAACACCGCCAACCTTTTTGGCCCAGGCTGAAGACGATCCGATTTCGAATGTTGAAAACAGCAAATTAATGTATGCCGCTTTACAGCAAAAGCAAGTAGTATCACAATTACAATTATACCCAACTGGCGGCCACGGTTGGGGAATGGGAAAACCCGGTACCCAGGAAACTTCGTGGCCATCATTATTTAAACAATGGGCCAGGCAAATTGGGGTTTGGCAATAATAATTCACAAATACATATCTATTAAATTCAATTTCATGAAAAAAGTTAAAAGCATCAAACGCAGGCTTCTTTGTGCCCTGTCTGTTTTATTTCTATCATTAATCACTACAATTAATGTAAACGCGCAAGCAACCCCGGTTAAAAATATTGTATTGGTACACGGCGCATTTGTTGACGGCTCGGGCTGGAAACCAGTTTATAAAATATTGATTAAGGCGGGTTATCATGTAACTATTGTTGAACAGCCCTTAACTTCTTTCGAGAGCGATCTTGCAGCAGTTAAACGTGTAATTGCCATGCAAAATGGCCCATGTATTTTGGTTGCCCACAGCTATGGTGGTGCTATTATTACCGAAGCTGGTAACGATCCGCAGGTAAAAGGCCTGGTGTATATCGCTGCCCATGCGCCGGATGCAGGTGAATCTGAAGGCAACAATGGCAAGCTTTACCCTTCGGCTTATAAATCGTTGCAAAAAGGAGCCGATGGTATGGATTATATCGCCCAGCCAAATTTTTATGCTGATTTCGCGGCCGACCTGCCAAAAGAGCAAGCCATATTTGAATCACAATCACAAATGCCTGCGGCAGATATCGTATTTAAGCATGTAATACAAAACCCGGCCTGGAGAGTAAAACCAAGCTGGTACATGGTAGCGCAATCAGACCGTATCATCAACCCTGATTTGGAGCGTATGTACGCGAAACGCGCTAAAAGTGTAAAAGTTGAAGTGCCGGGTGCCAGTCACTCAGTTTATGAATCTCATCCGGAAGAAGTAGCGAAATTAATTATTGCAGCAGCTGAAGGTTCGGCTAAATAGTATCGTTAGGTTTTTTTTACAGGCCACTCAATTGAGTGGCCTGTAATTGTTCTTTGAAGCGTTAAAACAGCCCCATAAATACTTGCATCGCTTTTGAAAGTGTTACGTCATTCCTATACGCAAGTACGGTTGTAAGTTTGCCCAGATCGCCCTCAACCGGGTAAGTTGATAGCTGGCGGTTATAGTATAGTTTGCTGATCAGCTCATCGGGCAAAATAGTAATACCAACACCAGCCTCAACAAAATTCACAATACCTTCAAGCGTATTTAATATGGTGCATTGATAGTTGGTAATACCTTTATTGTTTAGCCAAACTTCTAAACGTGGCCTGTAACTGCATCCCTGGTCAAAAACTACAATTTTTACCGGCTGTTTTTCCAAATCTTTAATATGGGGCTGGTTTTTAGCGGTAACAATAACCAGCTTTTCTTCTTTTATTAAATGAGTGCTTAACTCGGGTATAATTATCGGCGCTACTACAAAGGCAGCATCAAGTTTATAATTGAGCACATCGCTTATCAGGTTTGGCGAATTATCGGCTTTAAAAGTTAACGTAACATTGGGGTATTTATCCGTGAAATGCGTAATAACGCCCGGTACTTTAAGCGCCATGGTGGTTTCAATGCATCCGATACGAAGCGTACCTGATAACCGGTCTGCTGAGTTAAGATGCTGTTTGGCCTCATCCAGTAATTGGTTTATCTTTCTGCTGTAGAGCATAAAAGTTTCGCCAGCCGGTGTTAGTGCAACCTTGCGCGAGGTACGGGTAAACAGGTCTGCCTTTAATTCTTCCTCCAAATTTTTTATCCGGGCTGTAACGTTTGACTGAACGGTAAA
>Ga0302230_10001220_pt1 | contig 17347 bp, 19 predicted proteins | sample II_Palsa_N2_1_FD_193523 | JGI IMG/M metagenome (GOLD analysis project Ga0302230, IMG submission 193523) | Peat permafrost microbial communities from Stordalen Mire near Abisko, Sweden - II_Palsa_N2_1 | ecosystem: Environmental > Terrestrial > Soil > Palsa > Peat permafrost | place: Sweden... | reverse complement strand
GTCAACTTCATCCTGCGCAAGAATTACCAGGGCGCCGAGTTCTCGACGAACTTCGGTCAGTCCGACCATAACGACGGCGAGCAGCAGGGCTATACCTTCACGTTTGGCCAGACGTCCGACAAGGGCAGCATCATGGGCGGCGTGGACTACAACAAAACCGACGGCGTGGAGGCCGGTTCGCGTTCGTTCTCGCGCAACTCGCTGACCCGCACCGGTACGAACGGATTGGGCCCATCCGCACCGCGCCCGCCCTCCGTATACATCGGAGGATCCTCCACGGCGCCGAATGGCCACATCCAGCTGAGCGGCTCGCCGAACTCCGCCTTCACCAACGCCTTCCCAGGTTGCAACTATCTGGCGCACAACGCAGGCACAACCGATACGCTGTCGCCAGCCAGCTACCATTGCTTCCAGAACAGCGGGGCCAATACCGACAAATACAACTACGCCACGGTCAACCTGATCCTGACGCCACAGGAGCGCACCAACGCGTTCCTCATGGGCAACTACAACCTGAGCGATCATGTCACCGCATACCTGGATGCGTATGTCGACAAGACGTCGTCCAATGCCGCACTCGCACCGGATCCACTGACGAGCCTGAATGGCTTTCAGATTTCCGCCGCGAACTACTACAACCCGTTCGGCGTGGATTACAACAGCGCCGGAGGCAGCGATTTTGGCGTGCGCCTCACCTCGCTTGGCCTGCGCGAGCAGTTCTTTGGCTCAACCGTTGGGCAGGTTCACACGGGCTTGAAGGGTGATTTTCCGATCGGTAATCAGACTTGGCAATGGGATGTGGGCATGGACTACGGCCACATTACGACGACCGAATCGACCACCGGCTTGGTGAATTTGAGCGTGTTGAATCAGGAGGCCGGTCCTTCCTTCCTGGATCCTGCAACTGGCGTCGTTTCCTGCGGTACGCCAGGCCATGCCATTGTGGGCTGCATCCCATTCAACCCGTTCAACATCAACACGCCGCAATCAATCGCCGCGTTGCAGGCGGCCTCCTCACCGGGTCTGGTGCAAGACGCAGCTATCGAAAAAGTCTGGCACGCCGACTTCAACGGTGGCCTGTTCGATCTACCGGCCGGCACAGTCAATCTGGCGGTGGGTGCCGACTATCGCACCGAGTACGAGCACGACAGTGTCGACGGTTTGCTGACCATTGACTCGACAGGACACTGCGCGCTGGGCAGCCAATGCACCGCTGGTCTACAGGGCGGTTATAACGTCAAGGAAGCGTACGCCGAGGTGTTCTTTCCGATCCTCAACGATCTTCCGGGCATCAAGTCGTTGAACATCGACGTCGGCGATCGCTATTCGCGCTTCGACCAGTTCGGCACCACCAACAACCTGAAGTTCGCGGTCGAGTACAAGCCGTTTGATGACCTGCTACTGCGTGGCACGTTGGCCGAAGTGTTCCGCGCTCCAAACATTGGCGAAGTCTACGGCGCCCCGACTTCCTCGGCGTTTCGAATTTCCAGCGACCCGTGCGACGGCTATACCGGTACGCCATTCAATCCGGCTTGCGTCAATGTCCCGACAACCGGCAAGTTCCAGAACAATCTGGCGGCGGAAAACCTGCAGGGCAATGCCATCGTTTCCGGTTCGGCCTATGCGGGTTATCCGATCAAGCCGGAGCAAGGCAAGACCTTCGATTTTGGCGCGGTATATAGCCCGTCGTGGGCACCAGGCCTGTCTTCTACGATCGACTTTTGGCATCTCTACATCAACGACGTGATCACCGTCGTCCGCATGCAAAGCGTGCTGGACCTCTGTTCCTCCGGCGACCTGGACTATTGCAAGTTCATCCAACGCCAGACCAGCGGTATCGATCAGGGGCAGCTGGGATCAAATTCCACCGAGCCCACCGGTAACCTGGGTACCACCAGCACCGGCGGCGTCGATTTCTCGTTGAACTATAAGTTGCCGCAGTTTGCGTTCGGCCAGGTCAGTGTGGGCTTGAATGCCACTTACCTGAAGTACTTCAACGAGCAGACAGCACCGGGTACGGAAGGCAACGTCACCTATAACGATGCGGGGCATTTCATGCCGTTCGGCTCTGCGCAGGCTGCGGCTTGTCCGGGGGCGGTCGGCAACTGTCTGTTCCCACGCTGGAAGGGCCAGGGCTATGTGAACTGGCAGATGGGCAATTGGGATGCCTCTTGGCGGTTGCGTTACATCGGTCGCTTCCAGATGGGTTCGAAGAGTCCGACGCAGGATGTGCATCCGGACGGTGCGTGCTACTACGGCACCTACTGCACGGTTCAGGGGGCGGTATACAAGTACGGTTCCACGACCTACAACGACGTCTCCGTGGGCTACAACATCGAGCCGTTGAATACCCGCGTCGAGTTCGGCGTCAACAACATCTTCGATAAGCAACCGCCGATGTTGTACGCCAACAACACGTTGAACGCCAACACCGACCCGAGCGACTTCGATCTGTTGGGCCGCTACTTCTTCGGGCGAGTCACCGTGAAGTTCTAGGCATGGGCTGATTCGGAGCTCGGCTTAGTGCTTCGTGCTCCAATCCTTGAAGGGCCGCGCAAGATGTTTTGCGCGGCCCTTTTTAATTCTCAACGAGTTGAAAGGATTTTGGCCGCGGGTGCGAAACCATGGCGTCACTCTTTCATGACTTGGGATAACCAAAGTCGGAACGCCGTCGCTGCCGTTGAATCGGGCCGGCTCAAGGTCGATACCAGATAGTAACCATTCGATGCTGGCACCGCTCGGCTCCCGATGCGCGCAAGTGCTCCGGAGGCAATCGTGTCGGCCACCAATATGCTCCGCGCTAGCGCTACACCCTGGCCCATCTCGGCCGCCTGTAACAACAATGCCGAATCGCTGAAGGTAGGGCCACTCGGGATTTCGTCGACTTCCGCACCGGTCTGCGCAAACCAGTTCTCCCACGATTCGAAGTCGTCACACAACAGGACACAACGATGCAGATCCGTTAATCGACGCAGCTTCATTCGGGAGATGTAATCAGGAGACGCCACTGGAAATACTTCTTCGTCGAATAGTTTCTCGCAGCGTGTTCCAGCCCACGTGCCACTTCCATAGCGGATGCCGAAATCGGTGTCCTCCACATCCAGATCGACCAGCGCCAGGGTGGCGTGCAGTTTAAGTTTGATCTGCGGATGCTTCGCCATGAAAGTGCCCAGGCGCGGCATCAACCAGCGACTGACGAAAGACGGTGGCGCAGTGATCGACAGATCGTCTCCACTTCTCACCCTCAATGAGCTGGTAAGCGACGAAAGTTGCTCAAGAGCATTTCTCACTGCACTCAACAGCCGCTCACCGGACGGCGTTAGAACGATATCGCGCCGATTCCGCTGGAATAATTTTGTTGCGAAGAACGATTCGAGTGCCGCTATCTGATGGCTGACCGCGCTTGCTGTCAGATGCAGCTCTTCGGCAACATGGGAAAAATTCCGCAACCGACCCAGCGCCTCGAAGGCGCGCAATGTGTGCATAGGCGGTAGTACGTATTTCATGGCTATATCCCGTGGAATGAATGGCATTCATGCCACCGTGAAAAAGCATCACTTCAGCGTTTATCGTGGCCAATCCATACTGTTTCGCATGCAGGCAGCGGATTCTACGTGATGCACATCGAACACATCGAATCGGACATTGTGCTTTTCCGTGGCAACGCCTATGAGTCGCTAGCTACTGTTTTTCTGCACCAGGGGCGCGCGTTACTGATTGATGCACTGGCCGACACCAGCGACGCGGAGACCATGTGTCGCCATATCGAGGACAACCTCGATGCCCGGGTAGACCTTGTCATCATGACCCACTACATGAACGATCACATGGCCGCTCTGCGACTTTTCCCTTCGGCACAGATCATCGCGCATCAGCACTACATGCACACCTATCTGTCGCAACGAATGCGAACCCCCGAAGATGACGCCCAGTTCATCGCACCAACGATCACCTTCACCGGGTCGTTCAAGTTTCAATGGGGACGGCACGCGCTGGAGGTCTTTCACAATCCTGGCAAGACGATGTGCGCAGTCGCCATCGATGTGCCTGACTGCGACCTCATGTTTTGCGGCGATGCCATCGTCGGTCATACCGCCTATCTGGGAGCGTCCGCGCCCGAAGTGATCGACGAGGCCATAGCTCGACTTCAACGCCGACGTCGGGGAAGAATCATTCCTGGTCATATCGGCGTGCTGCCCGGCCACGTATTTGGCGATGCGCGCCGTTATCTGCATCGGCTTGGCAAGCGCGTCTTCAAAGCACATCTGGAAGACGCGGCCGAGAGAAGAATTCGCAACATCCGTATCGAGGACTGCCTTCCTGTTGATATTCAGCCAACGTCATTTGAACGCTTTTGGCACGAACGCAATCTCGACCGCATCATCGAACGACGTCTATTTGCGTTCGACACTTCTCGCCCGCTTTCGACGGTGCGGCCCGTCTAACCAATGATTGAGTCGCCGGCCGACCGAATCGGCATACGGTCGGATGCCCTTGTCGTTCTGGGTTTCGCCGGCCTAATCATTTAAGGAGAGAGACTATGAAAATGCTTTCGGGCCTACTGCTGCTCGCCCTTTGCTGCTTTTCCTCGATAGCGACAGCGGCGACGCTCAGCGAAGGCTGGCAGGTCGTGGATGGTCTGCACTTGTTCTATCGTGAAGGTGGAAACCCCAGCGACCCGACCATCGTGTTCCTGCATGGAAATCCACTTTCCTCGACCATGTACGCCAAGGTGATGGACGATCTGACGAGTACCCAGCCGGTGCACGTCATTGCGGTTGACTATCCGTCTTTCGGATACTCCGACGCCCCCGATCACGACACGTATAGGTATACGTTCGATCACGTGGCCGATACGGTGCGCGACTTTCTGAAAGCGCGAGGCATCACCCGTTATGGCCTGTATATGCAGGACTATGGCGTGCCGATCGGATTTCGCTTGATCAGTGAGAATCCGCATGCCATCACCGCGATCATCGTGCAGAACGGCGTCATCCATCTGGATGGTTTCCCTGCGGCGCAGGATCCTAAAGGTGAACTGAGGAGCCACTGGACACAGCGCAATCCTGCCATCGACAAAAGGCGCGCCGACTACGTCAAGTCGATCCGCTACCCGCAGGCGGCGGATGGGGTCGATGAAGATCACGCAGGACCCGATGCGCTGTTGCAGATGATGGCCGCAGAACAGCGCCCTGGAGTTATCGATGCACGCAACGACCTGTGGTTCGACTACGGCACGAACGTCGCGCGCTACCCTGCTTGGCAATCGACGCTGCGCGGAATGAAGATTCCCGTGTTGGTACTGTGGGGCAAGCGCGACATGTTCTTTACGACGCCGGGAGCGTTCGCCTACCTTCGCGATGCCCCACAGGCGGAGGTACACATTCTCGATTCCACTCATTTCGCCACGCTTGATATGCCGGATGAGGTGGCCCGTCGTGTTGCCGTTTTCCTGCAACGTCACAGATCGGCTCTCCACGACGGTAAATAAGTACGCGCGCACGGGTCTGCGGCCAGGATGGAACGTCGGTACCTTATCGCGCCCGAGAACCCGGGGTGTTGGCACTGCAGCAGGGGCTACAGCACACGTTCGGCGGTCTCGATCAATGAGGTTCTGGCGCGATAGGAGCCTTCCAGACGATTCTCCAAAAATATATTTTCTACGTCGCGATCCGTTTCCACCCTTCGGCGCGTCTTTGGTGTATCCGAAACAAAAGGAGATACGCCATGGCCGACGAATCCGTTACTTTGATCAATCTGCTGAACGTCGAACACGGGACGCAGGATGCGCTGATCGCGCTCTTGAAACAGAACATTGAAACGGTGATCCGCACTCTCCCCGGCTGGAGGAGGACCCGGCTGATCGCCGCAAACGACGGCGCTGGCGTTGTCATCTACTCCGAGTGGGACACGCCTGCGGCCGTCGAGGCCATGCGCAACGACCCACGCATGAAAGCCTATTTTCCGAAAATCAATGAGCTGGCCAGCCTGGACTCCATCTTGGGCTCGGTGATGTTGAGCGAAGCCCGTTAACGGTGAATGCACAGTCACCCAAGCACCCAGGGAGAACTGCAATGGCTCAAATGGTGGTGATTTACCGGACACCGAAGAACGTCGAGGCCTTCGACCGGCATTACTTCGACATCCACGTGCCTCTCGCCAAGAAGATCCCAGGCCTAAGGAAATACGAGGTAAGCGAGGGTCCCATTGCAACCCCGATACTCGAAGCCAAAGGCTTCGTGACTTTGACTCTCGATCTTCCCGGCGCGGGGGTAAATTCGATAGCACCAACGTCGCTCGGCCTGCGCCCGTTCGACCCCGCGGCGTTCGCCGCCGAGCCCTCGCCGGCTGCCGGCGTTACTCAGGAAGAGCGGACGCAAGCGGTAGTCGCGCTGGTAAAGGAAGCTGCGTCACTCGGCGACGGCAAGGTCATCCTGGTCGGGCATTCGGCCGGCGGGATGACGATTTCGGCGGTTGCCGAACAGGTTCCGAATCTGCTTCTCGCGGTGGTTTATCTTGCCGGGTTCATGGTGCCGAACGGTATGCCGTTATTTGCGATGCTCCAGCATGAAACCCTGTCTTCGGCGCTAGCTCCCAGACTGTTCGTGGGCGACCCCTTCGCTATCGGCGCGACGAGAATCCACGCCGGCTCACCCGATGAGGCCTACAGATCGCTACTCAAGGCTGCGTTTTATGCTGATGTATCGGAGTCCGAATTCGCACACGCCGCATCGCAACTTCATTGTGACGAATCGAACGCCGGCGCGCTTGCCTTATCGGAAATTACGCCGGGAAGATTTGGCACGGTGCCGCGCCATTACATCCGTTGCACGCAGGATCGCGCGATACCGTTGACCGGTCAGGATCACATGATTGCGACGGTGGACGCCGCCATCGGCAGCAAGACAGCGACCCACACCTTGGAAAGCAGTCACTCGCCATTCCTGTCCCAACCGGCCAACCTGGCGAAAGTTCTCATCGACATTGGTGTCCAATCACTGGCGGAACAGAGCGCGGAAGCGCCGTAGGTCTCGAACCATGAACACGGACGAATTCGAGGATCGTCTCAAAGCGCTGCGACCACGCCTTCATCGCTACTGCGCGCGCATGACGGGATCGGCGGTCAGTGGCGAGGATGTGCTGCAGGATTCTCTCGTCAAGGCTCTTCATGCTCGAGCCCAAGGGGCCACGGTGGATAATCTCGAGGCATGGCTGTTTCGTATTGCCCATAACGCGAGCCTCGATTTTCTGCGCGAAAAGTCCCGGAACACGTTCGTCCCGCTCACCGAAGACGTCGAAGTGGCTCCCCTGCCCGACACGGATATCGTCGCGGTCAGCTTTCAGACGTTTCTGCGGCTACCTGAGCTTCAGCGCTGCGCGGTGATCCTCAAGGATGTTCTGGGTCATTCGGTGGACGAGATCGCCAGCATCGCCGGGTGCTCGCCACCAGCCGCCAAGTCGGCGCTTCAGCGCGGACGCGTTGCGCTTCGACAACTCGCGCAGGCGCCCGACGACACCCGGCTGCCACTGATGTCCGATTCGGACCGGCGGAAGGTGACCGCTTACGTCCATCTGTTTCAAATCGGTGATTTCGACGCCATCCGCGCCATGCTGGCTGATGACGTGCAGCTCGATCTGGTGAACCGCCTGCAACTGCAGGGGCGCGACAAGATCGGCCTCTATTTCACCCGCTATGCGGAAGTGACGAAATGGCGGTTCGCCTTCGGCGCGATTGAAGGACAACCAGCCATGCTGGTCTTCGACAGCACCGGGCCGATGGAAAAACCTGCGCATTTTGTCCTGATCGACTGGACGGAAAGCCAGATCATCGAGATTCGGGATTTCTTGTTCGCTCCCTATGTACTGGAAACGATCGACTGGATACGGCTGGGCTGAGCAGCCCAAATTAAGAGCCCATCCGCGGCTCATGCGCGCCCTAGTTCGTATATTGAATACTTGCGTAGAACGCTGCTTGCCCGGCCTGCGCGGGCGATTCAACGCCAGGACCGCCCGATGCCATCAACGCGAAGTGTTTGCTCATCTGATAGATGATGCCGAGCGCGACGTTGGTGAGCGGCTTGCCATGCACGACGCTGGCCGTCTGGTGATAGACCTCCACGCCGATATTCAGGCGCGATGTCACCGTATGCGTAACTGCCCAGCCAAACAATTGGTAGTTGCGATTGCCCTGCCCGGGATTGATCGTGTATCCACCGCCGCCGAACGTCGACCATGGGCCGAAATCCTTCTCCATCCATAAAGGCAGAAAAAGTGACGCATGTTGCGGACCAAACGTGCGCGCTGCCGTGGGAAGACTCAAGGATGGAAAAATCGCGATATCTGGCAACCAACTATCGGGAGACTGGTGTGCGAAGCGGTACTTGGCGCCCAGATCGATGTCGCCACCGCCGAGGCGATAGCCGTCGCCATGGTCGTAGTCGAGCGGCAAGCTGACGCTCAGTTGCAGATCGGTCGCAGCGCCGTAATTCAGCTCGATGCCGGCTTCGCCCGTTGTGTCGCCCGGCGTGCTGGTGCCGGTCAGGTAGAGATAGTTTTCCCAGTTCCCGGTGCTGGTCGGTTCCGGATCATCGGTGACATACGGTGGTCCCGCGATCACCGGAGCGGCGACAGCAAGCGCACCCACGGCCATCAGGCACCTAACACGACGCTTTGCGACACGGGGTGCCGATCTAGCCATCTTGGACAGTTCGCGATGGGGTCGATGTCAACACAATCAGTACCACCATCACCAGCGCGAGCGCTGCGGACGACCACAGCGTTCCGAAGGCCAGGCCGCCCTGTTCGTGCGATTTGGTCAATGTGTCACCTAGAGTGGCGCCGAGCGGACGGGTCAGCACGAACGCCAGCCAGAACAACAGCGCGCGGGAGGCCTTGGTGAAGTAGTACGCCAACGCAACCAGCACGAGCAATCCACCAAACAGGATTGCGCCACCCATGAAACCAAGCGAGCCGTTGTCTGCAGTGAAGTCGCCCAGCGCCGTACCCAGCGTGTTGGATACAAGAATCGCCGTCCAGTAGAACGCCTCGACCTTCGCCCCGTAGATCTGCTGGAAGCCGATGCGCCCCAATGTCAGTCGCCAAGTCAGCAAAACCAGCACGAGTACCGAGGCAATCAGCAGTGAGCCGCCCATGTAGCCAAGCTTGGCTGTGCGATCGAGAAAATCCGATAACGTCGTGCCAGCCGTCGTTGTCGCCAAAATAACCGCCCAGTACAACCACGGGTGATAGCGCTGCGTTCGAATCTGCGCAGTGACGAAGGCGATGAAGATCAGGAAGAACAGCGCCGTGCTGGCCAGATAACCAAGCCCCATCGTCATCGACACGGCATCGCCACCCGTTTCGCCCAGGGTAGTGGCGAAGATCTTGATCACCCAGAAGGCCAGCGTGATCTGCGGGACTTTGGTCTGCGCCTGTTTGTCGTTCACCATGGCCGCACGATCCTCTTCTGATGTCGGCATGGTAAGCGTCAAAGCTGAGCGAATCCTTGGGCCGATGCGCCAATGGGGCCGCCACGCTCGCACGCGCAGCGAGGCGCAACGGAGCTGGTCTGGCAGGCGTGCCTCTGAGTGGTAGTACTCGCTGTAGCACGTGGCCAGAACGGTGCGGTAAGACTCGAAAGGCGAGTCGCGTCAGTGATTTTGACGCGATTGGTGGCTATGGGTGGAGGTGAAGCATAGCCACCATCCAACCGCAGAACCGAGCATTACCGCGGCTTCCCGCCAAGGCGGATGAGATTATTGTAGCAGTAGGTGTAGCGCGCGTCGTAGCACTTCGACGAGCCTCGGCCGACTGCGTTTGGAAAGGAAGGCGTCCCTGCCTATTGAAGGAATTGCCAAGAACGCTTTGAGACCACAGCTCAGCGTTCGGGGCACCCTTCGATCCTTTCGGTTACAAGGGGCACTGATTCAGAGACAGCAGGTTGTCGTTCCAGTCGCCATCTGCGTGCGTCCTCAGATAGGCGGCCCCGCGATCCGGTCGGACCACGGCAACGTTGGATCGTTTACCGTTGAACGGATCGATGACGAAGAATGTATTCGTCTTGGCGTCGATACTTGCAATGACGTCCTCGCGGCGCCATTTCCAGGTTGGTGGATTCCCCAGGTGTGTGATGTGCTCATGCGAGCTTTGGGGATGGGACTTGGTAATACAGGTAACTTGGCAATCAGTCATAAAGAATGTCCTCGCGCGTGACGCACATGATCTAGCCGAGCCACAAGACACTGCGCCGATTCAGTTCGGCGTCAATCTCGTGGAATCGGTGCATCACGGCCACGCGCAGATTTGCGCCGTATCGTGCTCAACGTCATCCGTTAGCTGCCTTAGGGGCTGCCAGGTGGGTTGAACGGAAGGTGGTTCGCATGGGACGATAGGGCTGGACAGTTTTTCCAGCCCTCGCCTCTGTTACCTATGATGAGGCGGCGTGTTTGCCAAACATTGTCTAGAACCTCCTGTGGCGATCAAACCTTCGCCCTGGTGGCGCCCGATCAAGCGCGTTAAAACGAACCCGGTTCCGTTCCAGCGGAGCCGGGTTTTCTTTTTGCTATCTGTCGACAAGTCCCCAGCCTTCACGGCGATTCGCGTCGAATCTAGAATCTCGACTAAGGATCGTGCTGAGGAGCGCGCCTGGATTACCTCCCTTCAGAGGGATGCTACGTATGTCTAGAAAAGACAGGATTTCCTGCAGCGTTCGTCGCCTACCGTCCTGCAACAAGCGATACACCACTTCGAGGACAGCCGCCGACGAGGACTGCGTCGGACTGGCCTGATTAAGAGTTAAGGGTCGCTCGCTAGCCCAGTCTTCGGACGTCCAATGTCCTGTGCCGAGAACCTCCGTGGAAAAATATTCGGGGTTTACCTCAAGGACGTTTGGTGAAGATTTGCTAGGTTGCACCCCTGCAAGCATGGCCATCGATAACGCGTTGAGTGTTGGCCGCTTGGCCCTTTGCAACTGGGCATAACCTTCAAGAAATCCGACTATCCGCTTACTCTCATCGGCCAGCGGTCTGGGCTTCATGCATGCCGAGAGCGAGATCATCATTCGCGTGCTCCTTCGCCTGAAGGCTGCTGGCATTCGGGCACTCCCCATTCATGACTGCGTACTCATCGCCAACAGTGCAGAGGAGGTTGAGTTTGCGAGGGTCATCATGGAACAGGCCTTCGAAGAGGTGATCGGTACACCTGGAAAGGTCGAGGTGGAGGGTGAGATAGGGAGGAGGTTGATGGGTATGAGCATACCCCTCACTGAAGGGACTCCAGACACCCTCGTAGATACCTGTAAGACCCATGTAAACGGAGCGATGAGGGAGACAACCATGGCTTCTCCTGAAGGTCTCCTTACGACTCCTGAAGACACCTCTAGGTACTCATGATGTACCCCCAGAGACTCTCCTCCTGTGGGGGGCGAAAGGCCCTCCAGCCAAGGATCGGACAGCCAACGTGACAGATCCACACCAGCGCCAACGACGCATCTCGAACTTGCGCAAGCGGATAGCGAACCCTGTGGATGCCTACGAGCGCTGCCGGGTCTACCGCAATCGCGCGAACCGTTGGGACCACCACCTCAGGGCGCCTCAGTGGTTCACCGGCAACCGCACGAAGCTCAGCTATCGCTGCTTGCAGTCGAGCTTCAATGAGCCGCCGCGCCAGCTTCCTCTGCGCGACGTCGTCGGCCTGCGGGGCCATCTCGATAGCGAGTTCAATACCCGAAGACAAATCGGCTGAAGCCAAGGCACCCGACAGCTCATGACAGCGCTCATTGAGGTGCGAAGAGTAAAGCTCGAGTCCAGCTGGGTTCCAGTCGAGGGCTAGGCGATCTTCAATCTCGTCGAAGGACGCAGCGAGGTACTTCTGCGTCAATGCTTCCAATTCGTCTTGCTTCATCCAACGGCCGTGCCTTCGTAAGTGACCAAGAAGGGTGCCGATGTGTGGCGCCCAAAGCAAGTTCCTACGACTGGCTTCGCGTGAGTCGGTTGTCCGCAGACTTCGCGTGATCTCGTCGCGACCCAAAAGGCCCCGAAGGTCACGAGGAACAACGATACGGGAGGTGAAGACTTTTCCTCTGCGCTGTAGCACTTGATGTAGCACTCGCTGTAGCACTAGGCCAAAACGGTGCGGCAACGCTCGTAAGGCAAGCCCTGTCAGTGATTTAGACAGGCTTGGTGGCTATGGGTGGACTCGAACCACCGACCCCAGCATTATGAGTGCTGTGCTCTAACCAGCTGAGCTACATAGCCTTTGGGAAACCCGCCATGCCGGATCAGAACGATACGAGCGGGGCGCGGAAGTGTAGTCGTCCTGGCCCTTGCGTTCAAGTCTGACGCTTGCGGCTGCTTTGCGCGCTGTGGTTGAATCGGGGGCAAGGATTGGTGTGACTTTGCCTTGTGCATGGCACCCGAATGGCTCCAGGAGGCGGGATGATCGACGTTGATGGCTATCGCCCGAATGTAGGCATCGTGCTGCTGAATGCGGACGGCCGGCTGTTCTGGGCGCGCCGGATCAATCGCGATGGCTGGCAGTTTCCACAGGGCGGCATGCGCTCTGACGAAACGCCGCTGGAGGCGATGTACCGTGAGCTGGAAGAGGAAACCGGGTTGGCTCCGCAGCACGTCGAAGTGATTGCGGCCACGCACGGCTGGCTGCGTTACCGCCTGGCCAACCGTTATGTGCGCCACCACCAGCGCCCTACCTGCATCGGTCAGAAGCAGGTGTGGTTCCTGCTCAAGCTCGTCGGTGACGAGCAGTCGCTAAAGCTGGACGCCTGCGAGAAGCCGGAGTTCGACATCTGGCGCTGGGTGGATTTCTGGTACCCAGCCGCCCACGTCGTGAATTTCAAGAGGCAGGTCTACGAGCGGGCTCTGCGCCACTTCGCGCCGCTGGTGGAAGGCTTGTTCAGCGTCGAACTGGGCACATTGCCGCCGCGGGATACCGCCGAGGGCCATACAACGGGCCCGGATGGCCGCGAGGCAGCCTGAAGCGGAAGCTGAACGCGTTCCCGGTTGATTGTTGACAATCATTCGCATTCGCGTTCTCATACGCACCATGTACGTATGCATGTGCAATGCCGTCACCGATCATGACATCCGCCGCGTAGCGGCCGATGGCGTGCATTCCTTTGCCGAATTGCAGGCGCGCACCGGTTGTTCCGACTGCTGCGGTTGCTGTGAACAGGAAGCGCGCGCCACGCTCGACAGGGCTGTCGAGCACCTGTTCATGCAGATGCCGACCGTCGCCGCCTGAGCGACGCTTCGCGCTTTAAATCCCTTTTCACCGCAGCGCCTCAACGCCCCGCGTGGCCCTGGTTAGGCGACCGCCAAACCGAAGCCATTCCCATTTCGTCAGCGTGCGAGCGGTATTTGTATAGTGTCGCCCTGCCCGTCGGGCTGCAGGAGAGCGATCATGAAAGGCGACGCAAAAGTCATCGAGTTCCTCAACAAGGTGCTCTACAACGAGCTGACCGCGATCAACCAGTATTTCCTGCATTACCGCATGTATAAGGACTGGGGTTACACGGAGCTGGCCGAGCACGAGTACAAGGAATCGATCGAGGAAATGAAGCATGCCGATCACCTGATCGAGCGCATCCTGTTTCTCGACGGCCTGCCCAATCTGCAGCATCTGGGCAAGCTGCGCATCGGCGAAAACGCGCTGGAAGCCCTACAGGGCGACCTGGACCTGGAGATGGCCGCCGTGGTCGATCTGCGCGCAGCCATCGCCCACAGCGAAGGCATCGCCGACTACGTCAGCCGGGATCTGTTCAAGAACATCCTGCATGACGAGGAAGAACACATCGACTGGCTGGAGACCCAATTCAGCCTGGTCAAGGACATCGGCGCGGAACGCTATCTACAAAACAAGATGCAGAGCTGAGCCGCGTCGCACCGTCAGTCGTGGCCGTCGCGCCCTTGAAGCGTGCGCTCGTTCCTTGACGCTGTGATCGTCACAGGGCTATATCTTGGGTTTTCCCCGGATTGGTCCGCATGGCTTCACGACCACCGCCGCGCTTCGTCGTGCGCAAGCAGGATGACATGGGGTTGCGCCAACGCCGGCTTTGGTTCGCCCTGGCGTGGCTGGGCAGCCTGCTGCTGACGGGGTTGGTGGTCGGCCTGCTCGCACGGCACACCGCCCCGGCTGCCGTGGACCAGCGCCAGTTGCGCACGTTACGCGCGCAGATCGACGACCTGCAGCAACAGGTGGTGAACCTACAGCGCGCTGCGCAGGTCAACGATGTCGCCACGCAGTCGTTGCGCGGCACGCTGGCGCAGCGCGAAGAAGAGCTCAACGGCCTGCGTGCCGACCTGGGCTTTTATTCGCGCCTGGTCGGCGGCGATGCACAGCACCAGGGCTTGAAGCTGCAAGAGGTGAAGCTGCAGCCGATCGCGGGTTCGCGCGGCTGGAACCTCACCCTGAGCCTGACCCAGAGCACGCGGCACGACGCTGAAATAACCGGCAATGTGCTGGTCAGCGTAGAAGGGCTGCGTGGCAACAAGGTGGTACAGCTGGATTGGTCGGCGCTCGGCGATGCCGCGCAAAAGGACGGCTTGCCGTTCCGCTTCATGTATTTTCAGCAGTTGCACGGCACCATCGTGTTACCGGCGGATTTCCGCCCGACACGATTGCGCGTCAGCATTCAGTCCGCAGGTAACGAGCCGGTAACGCGGGCCGTCGCGTGGGGCGATGCACTCAGCGGCAACATCACTACACCAGCCCAGGGGGATCCCGATGCTCAACCGTAAACGCAACGAACGCGCCAGCAGCAGCCAAGAGACCAGCCTGATCGCCCGCGGCACGGTGATCCGCGGCGACCTGCGGTTCAGCGGTGCCTTGCACCTGGATGGCCGGATCGAGGGCACCGTCGTGGCCGAAGGGGAGGACTCGATGTTCACGTTGAGCGAGCACGGCCAGGTGCAGGGGGAGATCCGCGTGCCCCACGCCGTGATCAACGGTCATGTGACCGGCGACGTCCACGTCAGCGCCCGGCTGGAGCTGGCGCCACAGGCCCGTATCGACGGCGATCTGCGCTATCACACGCTGGAAATGGCCGCTGGCGCCCAGGTCAATGGCCGGATCTCCCGTCAGGCCGAGGAAGTACGGCGCGAACTGCCGGCGCCGGATGCGCCTGCCCGCGATTCACTGGATGAGGCCGTACCGGCCTGAAGCGGTATGCTTGCGCTTGTCCGTCACGGCCCCATCTAGAAGAGCTATGGAAACGTTTGTCGCCATTCCCGATTACCGCACCGCTGGCACGCCACTGCTGTTCACCGCGGCTGCCGCGCACAAAGTGCATGAGCTGATTGCCGAAGAGGGCAATCCGGCGCTGAAACTGCGGGTGTACATCACGGGCGGCGGTTGTTCGGGTTTTCAGTACGGCTTTACGTTCGATGAGGCCCAGGCTGAAGACGACCTGGCGATCGAGCGCGAAGGGGTGACGCTGCTATGCGACCCGCTGTCGCTGCAGTACCTGACCGGCGCACAGATCGATTACGCCGAGAATCTCAGCGGTTCGCAGTTCGTCATCAGCAACCCAAACGCCAAGACCACCTGCGGCTGCGGCTCGTCGTTCTCTGCCTGAGCAGGCCGCTTCCATGGACAGGGCCAAGCTGCCGCACCAAAACACCTTTGCTGGTCTTAGCCTGACCCTCGATCGCAGCGCCGAACGGCGCGATGAATCGGCATGGATCGACGAACAGGCACGCTCCCCCGAAGCGCGCTATCTGCTGCTGGACGCGGCGGGTGAGGCGTTCGTGCGGCGGGATGGTAGCGAAGTCTTGCGCTGGCTCGACGCCCACGAGCGCGAGCAATGGCTCGGCGACACCCCGGCAAGCCTGCTCGGTATCGCTCACCAACGTCCGCACTTCATGCTGGTCGTGGACGATGCCAGTCGCATCGACGCTCTGGAAACGGCGCTCAACGCACGACGCGTGAGCCTGCGCGCGGCGGGTCTGTTGCTATCGGCGGACGAAGCGGGTCTGTTTGCCTACGCCAAGGGCTTGTCGCATTGGCAGCGCGAGACGCGGCATTGCGCACGCTGTGGCGCCGCATTGCAGCTGGTCGCCGCCGGTCATCGCGCACAATGCACCAACCCAAACTGCGGTCGTCTGCATTTTCCGCGAACCGATGCGGCCGTCATCATGCTGGTCGAGCACGATGGCGCGTGCCTGCTGGGTCGCCAGATGGGTTGGCCACCCGGTCGCTATTCCACGCTGGCCGGCTTCGTCGAGCCGGGGGAGTCACTGGAAGATGCGGTGCGCCGCGAAGTGGCCGAGGAGGCTGGCGTCATCGTCGATGAAGTCCACTACCACTCGTCGCAGCCCTGGCCGATGCCGGCGTCACTGATGGTCGGGTTTATCGCAACGGCCGTGTCACGCCAGATCACCATGCGTGACCACGAGCTGGAAGACGCGCGCTGGTTCACGCCCCAGCAAATTGCTGACGGACTCGCCGATGGCAGCTTCCTGCCATCGACAGCGCTATCGGTGTCCTACCAGTTGCTGGCGCACTGGCTGCGCCAACGCGCGGGATGGGAGCTCGGTGAGCTGGTTGCCGGCGTCAGCGCGCGCTGATGGTTCTCTGAGCATCACTATCGCCGCTGCACTTGGGCGAACTTGACGTCGATCAGCGTGTCATAACTCCTGCACATCAGTGGGATCGTGGATGACACGCAGGGGCAATCCCTCACATGCCGACTTCCATGCATCCTTGCGTTCGCGCAGTGTGCATCGTTCCAGCGCATCGAGCTGGCGTGACGCAGTGCGTCGCGGAGCGATCTTCGCCAGCGTGTTCGCGTGCCATCTCATGGTTCTGATGAGGGTGCTGCATCCCTCATGGCATCAAATTGAGGGGGTGTCGCCGCCCTACGAGAACGTCGTGCTGCGGCTCACCTTTCATCCGTTGCCGAACGGTCCCGCGTTTTCGCCCGCTCCCGCCAGCGCACGCCTGCCGACGAAGACACCATCCCTATCTCCAACGATGGCTTCGCCCAAGATGAAGTCCGCCGTCGTCAGGCAGCCGGCCATCGGCTTGCCCGCAACGAAGTCACCCTCGATGGTTGCGTTGCCGCCGAACGAGGCCCGTGGGAGCTATCAGCCCGGCGATTTTCAGACGGCTTTGTCGGACGCACGGCGAACGAATACCGAGCACATACCCGGTACCACGACACCCTTAGTCGGAGGCATCCGGCTTGAGGCCAGATCCAGCATCAAAGCAGCCGCGCATGGCGTTACCGAGTACATCCGTTGTACCGACAAGCAACTGCAGATGGAGAATGGCCACGACCAGTTCAGCACGCCTCAGCTGATGGATCGCGCACTTCAACTGGACGATTGCGGCC
>Ga0302230_10001218_pt1 | contig 17373 bp, 11 predicted proteins | sample II_Palsa_N2_1_FD_193523 | JGI IMG/M metagenome (GOLD analysis project Ga0302230, IMG submission 193523) | Peat permafrost microbial communities from Stordalen Mire near Abisko, Sweden - II_Palsa_N2_1 | ecosystem: Environmental > Terrestrial > Soil > Palsa > Peat permafrost | place: Sweden... | reverse complement strand
CTTATTTCAGCAACGAGCGCAGCATCCAGGCAGTTTTCTCGTGCTCCTTGAGGCGGCCGGTCACCATGTCGGCCGTGCCTTCGTCGCCCGGACCGTCAGCGGCCTTGATGGTTTCGCGGGCGGTATGCGCGGCAATTTCATGGCCCTCGACCAACTGGGCGACCATTTCCTTCCACTCCGGTACGCCAGCCTCCTCCTTGATCGAGGTGAGCTTGCCGAACTGGCTGTAGGAGCCCGGAGCGGAGACATCGAGCGTGCGGATACGCTCGGCCACCTCGTCGGCGGCCAGCCACAGTTCGTTGTACTGCACTTCGAACATGGCGTGCAGCGAGTTGAACTGCGGGCCGGTGACGTTCCAGTGGAAGCTGTGGGTTTTCAGGTAAAGCGAGTACGTATCGGCCAGCAGCTTGGACAGGTGCTTGGCGATCGCTTCGCGATCTTTTTTATCGATACCGATGGAAATGGACATGTCGTGCTCCTTCCGATGGGGAAATCTGTCGCATTCACATTAGCCGTTACGCAAGTACGAAGGAAATGAATCGTGCCGATGTCGACGATAGTCACCGGCTATGATGTGCAGTCCCATGAATGACGCTTCCATGCCCTCTGCCAACGCCACTGTCGATAGCCGCTTGCGTGGACTGCGCCGGGCGCTGGATGGCGTATCCAGCCGTGATTTCGGTCGACTGCTTGGCCGCTGGCGGTCGTTGTCACGTCGCCTCGATGAGAGCAGGCTGGCCGTGCTGGCGGTCGATATTGAAGCTTCCGCGGCAAGACGGCGCGCGCGCGTGGCGACCAAGCCGGCGATCCGGCTGGACGAGTCGCTGCCGATCAGCGCGCGCGCCGAGGACATCGTCGAGCTGATCCGCAAACATCAGGTCGTGGTGATCGCCGGTGAAACCGGCTCGGGCAAGACCACCCAGTTGCCCAAGCTGTGCCTGGCCGCTGGTCGTGGCGAGGCAGGCATGATCGGTTGTACTCAACCGCGCCGCCTGGCAGCGCGATCGGTAGCGCGCCGCGTGGCGGAGGAACTGGGTACGCCGATCGGTGAGATCGTCGGCTTCCAGGTGCGCTTCAACGATCAGGTGTCCGAACGCAGCCTGATCAAATTCATGACTGATGGCATCTTGCTCGCCGAGACGCAGGGCGACCCATGGCTCAGCGCCTACGACACCATCATCATCGACGAGGCGCACGAGCGCAGCCTGAATATCGACTTTCTGCTGGGCTATCTGAAGCGGCTGGCGAAAAAGCGGCCGGAGCTGAAGATCATCGTCACCTCGGCGACCATCGATACCGCACGCTTCGCCGAGCACTTCGATGGCGCGCCGGTTGTATCGGTGGAAGGTCGTGCGTTTCCGGTCGACGTGTGCTGGCGCTCGCTCGATCAGCTGGCTTCAGCCTCCGATCAGAAGCGTGGCACCCGCGATATGCAGCAGGGTAGTGCCGAACACATCGCAGCCGTGCTGGATGAAATCACGCATGACGACCCGCGCGGCGACGTGTTGGTGTTCCTGCCCGGCGAACGTGAAATCCGCGATGCGCACCTGCTGCTGTCGCGCCGTCAATACCGCGAGACCGAAATCATGCCGCTGTACGCGCGGCTGTCGGCCGGCGATCAGGATCGCGTGTTCAAACCCGGCAGCAAACGCCGCGTGGTGCTGGCCACCAACGTGGCAGAGACCTCGCTCACCGTGCCGCGCATCCGCTATGTGATCGATACCGGCACCGCGCGGGTGAAGCGCTACAGCCAGCGCAGCCAGCTCGAGCGGCTGCATGTCGAAGCGATCGCGCAGGCGGCGGCCGATCAGCGCAAGGGTCGCTGCGGTCGCGTGGCGGCAGGCATCTGCTATCGCCTGTATGACGAGGCCGACTACGCCAGCCGCGCAGCGTTCGCTGATCCCGAGCTGCTGCGTTCGTCGCTGGCCAACGTGATACTGCGCATGCTGGCATTGCAGTTGGGCGAGGTCGAGGACTTCCCATTTCTCGAAGCGCCCGATCCGCGCGTGGTGGCCGACGGTTATCGGCGGCTTGCCGAAATCTCGGCCATCGACGAGGCGCGCAAGCTCACCGCCATCGGCCGCATGCTGGCGAAAATTCCGGTCGACGTGCAGCTGGCGCGCATGCTGGTCGAAAGCGAGAAGCTGCACAGCCTGCGCGAGGTGTTGACCATCGTCAGCTTTCTCAGCGTGCAGGATCCGCGCGAACGTCCCGCCGATGCACGCCAACAGGCCGATGCTGCGCACGCAGTGTTCGCCGACCCAAAGTCCGACTTCGTCGGCGTGCTGAATCTGTGGCGCGCCTATCACGAGGTGCACGAAGAGCTGACCCAATCGAAGCTGCGTGACTGGTGCTCGCGGCACTTTCTCAGCTTTATGCGCATGCGCGAGTGGCGTGAGTTGCATCGGCAGCTGTTGCTGGTGGTGCAGGATCTGGGGTGGACGCGGGATGGGAATGCCGCTTCGGCAGAGAGCGCCATCAAATCCCCCTCTCTTCGTTGGAGAGAGGGCCGGGGTGAGGGGCCGGGCTTGCGGGATAATGTAAACAGAGCCTCAGCGAGAGCAAAAAAGACGAACAACCTCTCGTCGCGCGAGCACCTGCCCCTCACCTCAATCCTCTCCCCACAGGGGAGAGGAGGCGAACGCGAGAAGCAATCTGTTGATGAAGAGGCGGCTGTCGCACGCCTCTTTGAATCCATCCACCGCAGCCTGCTCGCCGGTCTGCCGACCCAGGTCGGCCGCAAGGACGAGAAGGGTGTGTACCAGAGCACGCGCGAGCGCAAGTTCCACGTGTTCCCCGGCTCGGCCTTGTCCAAGGCTCCGCCGAACTGGATTTTTTCCGCGCAGATTCTCGATGTGGGCGGGCGCGTGTGGGGCATGATGAATGCTCGCATCGAGCCGCTGTGGATCGAGCAGCAGGCAGCACACCTGTTACGCGCGAGCTGTCGCGATGCGCACTGGTCGAAGAAGCGTGGTTGCGTGGTGGCCTACGAGCAGGTCAGCCTGTTCGGGTTGGTGCTGGTAGAGAAACGGCCGGTGACGTTCCAGTTGCAGGATCCGCCGCTGGCGCACGCGATTTTCCTGCGTGAGGCATTGACTCGTGGCGACATCGACACCCGTGCGGATTTCGTGCGTGCCAATCAGCGCGTGCTCGAGGATGCCTTGGGCATCGAAGCGAAGCAGCGACGTGAAGGGCTGATTCGCCATGAGGATGATCTGGTGGCTTTCTTCGAGGAAAAGCTGCCGGAAGACATTGCCAGCAGCCGCGCGCTGGATGCGTGGTATCGCAAGGCGCGCCCTGCTGAGCAGGCAGCGCTGCGCTGGTCGCTGGACGATGTGATGGTTGGTGGTGCCGGGTTGGATGCAAAGGCTTTTCCAGCGACCCTGGATATGGGCGCAAGGCGCTACCGCCTCGAATACCGTTTCACACCCGGCGACGAGGCCGATGGCGTGACTCTTCATCTGCCGCTGGCGATGTTAAATGCACTGCCGACGGCGCGCTGCGAGTGGCTGGTACCCGGCCTGCTGGGCGAGAAGGTGGCCGAGCTGATCCGTGGACTGCCCAAGCCGCTGCGGCGCAACTTTGTGCCAGCGCCGGATTTTGCGCGAGCTTTCATCGAAGCAGAATCACCACGCGACGAATCCCTGGTGAAGGTGCTCGCGGCATTTCTCAAGCGAACCACAGGCGTGGAAATCGCCGCGACCGAATTCGCAGCGGTCGAATTGCCAGCGCATTTCTCGATGCGCTATCGCCTGCACGAAGGTGATGACTCGAAGGGCCGTACGCTTGCGACCAGCCGTAATCTGGCCGCATTGCGCCGAGAGTGGGAAGGTCAGGCGCGCGAGGCGTTCTCGCGCAAGACCGATATCGAACTCACCCGCGAGGACGTCACCAGCTGGGATTTCGAGGAGATCCCCGCACGGGTGCATTCCGATGGCGGCCTAATGGCTTTCCCTGCGTTGGTGGATCTAGGCGAGACGGTGGCGCTGCGCGTGTTCGAACGCAGCGACGAGGCCAGTCAGGCGCACCGGCAGGGTGTGGTGCGACTGCTGCGCAATGCGTTGGCCAGCGATGCCAAGCAGGCACGGCGCCGATTGCCGGTGGGCAACGCGCTGGCATTGAAATATGCACCGCTGGGCAGCGTCGATCGACTACGCGAGGATCTGCTCGAAGGCGGTTTCGATGACCTGCTGCAGAGGCATGATCTGGATGTGCGAACGGCCGGCGCATTTGAATCGCTGCACGCGCAGTGCTCACGCGAACTGTTTGCCGCTGGCGTCGAGCGATTGAAACTCGCCGAACCGATCATCGAAGCGCAGGCCGAGCTGAAACCCTGGCTGCAGCCGCCGCTGCTGGGTTTTGCCAAGGCCAGCTACGACGACATGCACGAGCAGCTCGATAGTTTGCTCAGCGTCGGCTTTCTGCACGAGCTGTCGCTGGCCCGACTTGCGCATTTCCCGCGTTACCTGAAAGCGATGCGGCTGCGTGCCGAACGGTTGCAGCAGGATCCGACCAAGGACCAGCAGCGCCTGCTGCAGGTCCTTCCGTATTGGCGCGAGTACCTGAAGCATCGCACCGAGAGAGGTGCAAGTACCGAGAAAGGCACAAGCACCGCTGGCGCCAGCGACGCCAATCTGGCCGAGCTGCGCTGGTTGATCGAGGAGTGGCGTGTCTCGTTGTTCGCGCAGGAACTCAAAACCGCCGAGCCAGTATCGGCCAAGCGGCTGGCCAAGGCGTTATCGGAAATGCCCTGAACGTCTAGCGAACACGTTTGACATGGGCGTTTTCGTAACACGAGGGCACGTACATCATCCAAGTACCCATCAGGGAAGGCTTGATCTGTACTTCGGTGTTGTCACTGGCTCGGCATGCCTGAGGGTCTGGATCGATCGTTTTCCACACCTGGCCGTTGGCCATGGTGAACTCATGCTCCTTGCTCCAGCCATCGAAGTGCCCAGTGATATGGGTATAGATCGTGGTGCGCCTCTGGCTGCCAGGATAGAACACCGGCTTGCCGGTCTCAGTGACGATACGAGTAGTCACCTTGGCATGCGTGCTCAACCAGCTGTCGAGGCTCTGCAGCTCCTGCGGTGAAAGCTTGTCGAGTCCGGCGGCCTTGAACTCGTCGCCGGTCATGCGCTGTTGCAGGCCGTCGGTCTGTTGGGCCTGTGCAGACAGGCAACACAGGGCGAGGGCGGCCGAAAGGAGTGAGTAGCGCAAGCGAATCATCATGGGATGGGTCCTTGGATAGCGGGCAAGCGTGGACGGGATAATCGGAGCGATTACGGGAAGCCGATGCGCGATTCTGCGCGGTAAGCCGCTCCGAAGCCAAGCCTTGCCATTGCCGGAGTCTGGGTGCCTGCCCAGATAGCCGTGAATCGACCCGGCCAGCAGCTAATATGGTCACCTGTTCAAGGACCATTTCGCTCGTGCCTCCAGCCGTCAAATCTTCCAGCTTGCAGCAATGGCGCGATCGCGCCGGCGTGCTGCCGCCGGTGATGGTGGCTGCGCTGGAGGCCTGTGCTCAGCAGCGCCTGCCCGAGGCCGAATGCTGTGACGTGCTGGATTTGCTGGAGCTGCTGGGTTGCGACGCCCAGACCCAGGCGGCGGCATTATGGTTTGAGCTGGCGCGGGTCACCCCCGATGTCTGGAGGACGCAAAGCGCGACGCTTCCGGCAGAATTGAAGCGGCTGGTGGATGGCCAGCAGGCCGCCGAACAGGTGTGGGCATTGCATGCCCAGCACGCGCCGGATGCAGCGACGGAAGGTTTGCGTCGATTGCTTCTTGCGATCGTGCGCGACCTTCGCGTGGTGTTTGTATTGCTGGCGCGGCAGCTGGCCAGGATGCGCGCCGCCATCTCGCTGCCGGGTGAGCAGAGCACAGCACTGGCGCGTTTGACCCGTGATATCCACGCGCCGCTGGCCAACCGGCTCGGCATCTGGCAACTAAAATGGGAGCTGGAGGATCTGGCCTTCCGTTTTCTGCAGCCGGACGTCTACCGACGCATCGCGAAACTGCTCGATGAGCGTCGCGGCGATCGCGAGTTGTTTATTCGCGAGGTGTTGACCGAACTTGGCCAGACGCTGGAGACCAACGGCATTCGTGCGGAACTGGCAGGGCGTCCCAAGCACATCTACTCGATCTGGAAAAAAATGCAGCGCAAAGCGCTGGATTTTTCCGATCTGTACGACATCCGCGCCGTGCGCATCCTGGTCGACAGCGTCGCTGATTGTTATGCCGCGTTGGGTCTTGTGCATGCGCGCTGGCCGCATCTGCCGGGCGAGTTCGATGATTACATCGCGCGACCCAAGGCCAACGGCTACCGCTCCCTGCACACGGCCGTACTCGGTCCGTCGGGCAAGACGCTGGAAGTGCAGATCCGCACCCACGAGATGCATCACGCCAACGAGCTGGGTGTGGCCGCGCACTGGCGCTACAAGGAGGGCGGGAGCAGCGACGTCGAGTTCGAGGCGAAGATCGCCTGGATGCGCAAGCTGCTTGAACCGCGTGGCGAGGACGACAGCGCGCTGGCCGCCGATCTGCACAGCGAACTACTGGAAGATCGTGTCTACCTGCTGACGCCAAAGGGCGAAATTTTCGATCTGGCGCACGGCGCGACGGTGCTGGATTTTGCCTACCTCGTACATACCGAGGTCGGTCATCGCTGCCGCGGCGCCAAGGTCAACGGCCGCATCGTGCCGCTGACTTTCCAGCCGCAGAGCGGCGACCGGGTGGAGATTCTCACCACCAAGCTGGGTGAGCCGAGCCGCGACTGGTTGTCGCCGCACCACGGTTACCTCACCACGGCACGGGCCAAGGACAAGGTGCGCGCGTGGTTCCGGCGGATCGCTCACGATGCCAATGTCGCGGTGGGCCGCACGATGTTCGAGCGCGAACTGAAGCGACTGGCACTGCCCAGCATGGATGTGGCCAAACTGCCGGCGCATTTTCATCTGAAGAATCATGAGGAGCTGCTGGTCGCGCTGGCGTTGGGTGAACTCGTGCCCGGCCAGATCTCGCGCGTGCTGCAGGAAGCGGCGCAGCCGCCGGCCGCACCGGCTGCGCCGGCGCCGGCTTACGTCGCGCGCCCGGCATCGCTGGATCACAGCGCGCTCAGCATCGAGGGCATTGGCAACCTGCTGACCACGCTGGCGCGCTGCTGCCAGCCATTGCCGGGCGACGCGGTGCGTGGCTTCGTCACCAAGGGGCGTGGCGTGTCCGTGCATCGCGCGGACTGCGTCAGCCTGGCGCGGCTGATGCGCACTGATCCGGATCGGGTGATCGAGGTGACCTGGGGCAATGCCGCCAACCAGGCCTACGAGATCGACATCGAAGTGCGTGGCTACGATCGCAAGGGTTTGCAGAAAGACGTGACCGGGATCATCAGCAACACTAGCGCCCATATCATCGCCTCGTCCAGCCGTCTGTTTGCACGCACCGGCGAAGTGGAAATGCGCTACACCCTGCGTGTGCGCGATTTCGAACAATTGTCGACCTTGCTCAGCAAGCTGACCGTGCTGCCCAACGTGCTCGATGCGCGACGCGTCGGTGTGGCGTGAGCGATGCACTCGCGTCGATCGCGCGGACTTCGCAGACGCCGCGCGCCGGAAACCCTTGCGCCCCAAGCTGAACGCGCGACTTTGCGACCTGAAGCGCGCCGGCAGCCCGATGTTAAGCTGCGGCCATTGCCCTGAAGCCCCGGAATCATGAGCGGACGTCGAGACCAGCACGAAGCGGATCCCCATCGTCGCACCGAGCCCACGCTTGGTGATATCGATCATCTGGATTCGCCGCGTGCTCCGTCCAGCGATGGCCTACCGCAAGTCAACGTCGAAGCGCGAAACGGGCGACCAGGGATGCCATCGCAGCCGCCCCGCAAAAAACCAGCCGGGAGTAAACGCGGCTGGCTCCTGCCAGTGCTGTTGCTCGTGCTGATCGCGGTGATCGCCACCGCATGGCTCAACCAGGGCTGGCTGCGTGGAAAGCTGCCGAACACCGAACTCAATGATGTGCTGAGTCGCGCGCAGCAGGCGCTGCAGGCTGGACATCTGGACGGCCAGGATGGCACCAGTGCGCGTGAACTTTTCCAGGCGGCCGTGGCGCTGCAGCCGGATAACGATCGCGCTGCCGATGGGCTGCGCCAAGTGGGTCAGGCCGAGCTGGCGCAGGCGGATGCCGCGTTGCAGGCCGGCCATCTCGATCAGGCTGCGCAGCAGGCCGCATCGGCTCGTGATCTGCTCGGCGGCGGTACCGATGTCGATCGGCTCGATGCCCAGATCGCCCAGGCGCGTGCGGCGCAGGGTTCATCGCAGGTCAAAACGGTCGACCTCGTTGATCAGGCGCAGCAGGCGCTGGCCGACGGCAAGCTCGAAGGCCCGCACGGCGCCGGCGCGCTCTACAAGCAGATGCTGCAGGCCGACCCGAACAATGCGGTCGCCGCGCATGGGCTGGATCAGGTCGGTGACGCGCTGGCGGTGCAGGCGCACAAGGCGTTCGACGCCAATGACAGCACCACCGCCAATGCCACGGTCGAGGAACTGGCCGCGCTGCAGCCGAACAACGGTGCGCTGCCGGCACTGCGCGCGCAGCAGGCGCAGACGCGCAAGCAGGACGATGGCGCACTCGATGCCGAGCTCAAGCAGGGTATGGACGCTTTTCGTGCCGGCCGCATTGTGGGCCAGGGAGACGACACCGCGTTGAGTCACTTCAAGGCCGCGCTGGCGATCGATCCAGACAATGCCGATGCCCGGGCCGGCCTCGGCAAGGTGGCGCAGGCGCTGACCGTGCAGGCCAGCGCGGCGATCGATGCCGGCGACACCGGACAGGCGGCGCAGCTGCTTGATCAGGCCGCCGCACTGGCGCCGAAATCGGCCGACCTTGCTGCCGCGCGCGCGCGTCTCAACAGCACACCAGCCCAGGGCGCGGCATCACCCGCCGGCGATCCGAATTCGCAAGCGGACGATTCAGTACAACCCTCCGCCCCGGTCGTGCTGTCGCCGCAACAGAGCGCTACGGTCGCGCGGCTGGTGCAGCGCGCGCAGGTCGCTGCGGCACGTGGTGACATCATGTTGCCGCCAGGCAACAGCGCCTACGATCTGTACCGCAACGCGCTGGTCATCGATGGCAGCAATGCTGCCGCGCTGCAGGGTTTGCAGACATTGCCGGTGCAGGTGGAAAAGCAGTTTAATCAGGCTTTGTCCAACGGCAATCTGGGGCAGGCCAGCGATATGCTTCAGAATCTCTCTGAGCTGGCGCCTGGCGAGGCCTCGCAGAGCGCGCTGAGCGATCGACTCGCCGGCGCATGGCTGGATCAGGCCGAGCAGCAATTGAGTTCAGGCGATCGCATCGGTGCTGCCCAATCGCTTGATCGCGCGCGCAAGCTGTCGCCCAACCAGCCACGCGTACTCGATCTTGCCGCGCGACTGCAGAGCAGCCCTTGAGCGTGGCATGAGGCTCGTTCAAGGCACAAGAGCCTGTTCACGATCTCCACGTAGCCCGCGTTGTGCCGTGGCGGTCGCCACGACGCAACCCTTCGGGCCGGGTCGGTTTGCCCCCATGCCAGCGTCATCACTCGGTCGTGTACCGACGTACACTCCCTCCTTCTTCCTTGGCCTGCGCGCAAACCGATCCCGGCGCGGGCCACGTGGAGATCGTGAACAGGCTCTAAGGAATTCGCTTTGACCGTATTGGTCCTCGGGGGAAGCAGCCAGATCGGTCACTTCCTGCTGCCGCGTTTGCTGACATGTGGCGAACCGGTCATCGCAGTGAGCCGACACCCACCAAGCATGCCTTCCGAGGTGCAATGGCGTCTTGGCCATTTGCCCGATGCCATGCCGGAGCTGCCACCGCTATCGGCCATCGTCAGCTTCGGTCCACTGCTGGCATTGGCCGAGTGGCTGGCGAGTGAATCGCTGTCGGGTGCGCCACGAGTAATCGCCACCAGCTCGATGAGTGCCGAAACCAAGCGCGATTCCAGCGTGCCTGCCGAGCGCGAAATATCCCGCCAGCTGCGTGATGGCGAAGCGGCGTTGGCCTCCGCCTGCGCCCGTCATGGTTGCAGCTGGACGGTGCTGCGACCCACGCTCATTTATGGCGCCGGCATGGACAAGAGCCTGACGCCGATGGCGCGTCGGGCCATGCGCCTGCGGCTGTTTCCATTGCCATCCGGTCGCGGTTTGCGCCAGCCGGTGCACGCCGACGATATCGCGCAGGCCGTGCTGGCGGCGCTGGATTGTCCCGCGTCAGTCGGCCGTATTTTGCCGATCGGCGGCGGTGAACGACTGACCGCCGGCGAGATGTTTGCGCGCGTCCATCGCAGCCTGCCTTGCGCCACGCTGCCGCTGCCGCTGCCGGCGTGGCTGTTGCGCCTGGGCCGACATGGCGTGCCGCGATTGCGCGGCCCGTTGCACCGGCTCGATGCCGATCTGATAGCCGACAATGGCGAATTGCAGCGATTGCTCGGCATCAATCCGCGGCCGTTCCACCCCGAGGCCTCGTCATGGGTGCCTGCCCATTTTTAAGTCTGCATAGCGTCGACCGAGCCGTATGCGCCGGAATTTCATGGCTCGCGTTGGTTGCCTGCGCTTGATTGCCCGCGAATCGCCTCGAAAGCGGCCGCTGCGTTCATGGGCGCGCCGGGAAGCAGGCTCTATGATCGACCCACTTGTTCGATAGGATTTCCCCACGTTGCCTTTTCTGACTCGTCTTGGTTCGTTCGCGCGCAGTTGCTGGCCCTGGGTGCGCATCCCTTTCTGGATTGGCATGGGCCTGCTGTTCGGCTTCGTGCTGCCGTACACGCTGATCCTCAACAAACGCGTGCAGGATCGCTTCAACGATCTGGTTTTCGCCGTACCTACACGCGTCTATGCGCGGCCGCTGGCACTGGCGGCGGGTACACCAATGACGTCCGCTGCACTGGAGCTGGAGCTGACTTTTTCCGGCTACAGCCACGACGGGAATGGCGACATCGTTGGCAGCTGGGTGAAGCGGGGTACGACCTACACCATTTCCTCGCGTGGCTATGCTGGCCCCGACGGCGGCGAGCTGCCCAAGCGGATCGAGGTCACGCTGGGCAACGGCACCGTGCAGCAGGTCAGGGATGCGGCGAGCAATAATGCGATTCCGCTTACGCATCTGGATCCGGCGCGTATCGCCACGCTTTACGGCGCCAAGCAGGAAGAGCGTCGTTTTGTGCGTCTGGCCGATGTGCCGCCGCTGCTGCTCAGTGGCTTGCAGGCGGTCGAGGATCGCGACTTCAAGCATCACATCGGTATCGATTTCGGTGCGATCCTGCGTGCCTCGTTCGCCAACTTGCGCGCCGGTCATACCGTGCAGGGTGGCTCAACGCTGACTCAGCAGCTGGTGCGTAATCTGTTCCTCACGCGCGATCAAAATTTCACCCGCAAATTCAACGAAGCGCTGATGTCGCTGTTACTCGAGGCGCACTACAGCAAGGGGCGGATTCTCGAGGCCTACGTCAACGACGTTTTCCTCGGTCAGCAGGGCGATCAGGCGGTGCACGGTTTCGCGGCTGCGGCGGAGTTCTACTTCGGTCGTCGGATGGAAGATCTGCGCCCACAGGAAATCGCCTTGCTGGTCGGCATGGTCAAGGGGCCGAGCTATTACGACCCTCGCCGCGCCCCCGATCGGGCACTGGCGCGGCGCAATCTGGTGATCCAGGAGTTTGCCAATACCGGCCTGCTGACTGCCGCGCAGACCAATGCGGCGCAGGCCTCACCGCTGGGCGTGATCAATGACGGCCAGCTGCCGCACAATCGTTTTCCGGCCTTCATGGAGTTGGTGCGTTCGCAGATCACGACTGACTTCGACGAGCAGTCGCTGCGTGATGGCAATCTGTCGATCTTCACCACGCTTGATCCTACCGCACAGCTCTACACCGAGCAGGCGATAACCACAGCGCTGAAGGGCCTGGGCAAGCGTGCGAACGAGGTACAGGCAGCCGGCGTGGTTACCGATGCGCCGACCGGCAGCGTACTCGCCGTCGTTGGCAGCCGCACGCCGGGCGAGCAAGGCTTCAATCGCGCGATCGATGCGCGACGTCCGATTGGGTCGCTGGTCAAGCCGTTCGTCTATCTGGTGGCGTTGACCCAGCCCGAGCGCTGGAACCTGTCGACCCTGCTCGACGACAGTCCGGTCAGCCTGCGCCAGCCCGATGGCAGTTACTGGGAGCCGCACAACGACGACAATCAGAGCCACGGCCAACTGCCGATGGTCGATGCGCTGGCGCATTCGTGGAACCTGGCCACCATCCATCTCGGCCTTGCGGTGGGCTTGCCGCGTATCCAGGCATTCCTGAAATCGTTCGGTCTGGAAAACGTAAGCCCGAGTCCGTCGCTGCTGATCGGTGCACTGGATCTCGCACCGCTGCAGGTCGCGCAGATGTATCAATACCTGGCTGCCGATGGGCATGCGCTGCCGCTGGTCGCAGTGCGCGGTGTGGTCAATGGCAACGGTCAGACCATCAAGCGCTATCAGGTACAGGCGGGCGAAGGTGAGTACCAGAATGCGGTGCGCCTGATCACCTGGGCGTTGCAGCAAGTCACCCTGTTCGGCACGGCGCATTCGATCGGCGATTCCGACCTCGCGCGACTGGATGCGGCCGGCAAAACCGGTACCAGCAACGACATGCGCGACAGCTGGTTCGCCGGCTATACCGGTCAGCATCTGGCGGTGTTCTGGATGGGCCGCGACGACAACAAGCCGACCGTGCTGTTTGGTGCGACTGGTGCTCTGCGCGCCTGGCGCGAGTTGTTCGCCAAATTGCCGACCAAGCCGTTGTCGACCACGCCGGCACCGGGGCTGGAGCTGGCCTGGATCAATCCAGCCGATGGCAAACCGACCCAGCCATCGTGCCAGGGCGCGCGGCAGTTCGAGGTGGTGTCGGGTAGCTTGCCTGCGGACACCGAGGGCTGTTTCTGGCAAGGTGTAAAGAGTCTGTTTGGTGGCGGCGAGCAGCCTGCTGCTGCCGGCAGCGCACAGCCCAATGCACCCAATCCAAGCACCACCGACACACCGATCCGGAATTGACCATGTTGCCTGTTTCCAAGCGTGCTTCTGTTCTGCTTCTCTTGCTCGCCGCCGCATCGCTCGGCGCATGCAGCCTGTTCGAGCCTGCTCCGACGCCTACCGCACCGGCTTACACGCCTCCCAGCTATGACTTGGTGGCCTCGATCCGCGCCGCAGGCGATCGTGAGCAGTCGGTGATCGCGGTCAATCCGTTGCGCGACGCGGGTGTTGCCGGTTTGCAGGACGCGGCGCAGGTGGACGAGAAGGCTGGTCGTTATGCCGACGCCGCCGGCAAGCTCGATCAGGCGATCAAGCTCAGCCCGAACTCACCGGACCTGCTGCAGGATCGCGCCGAAATCGCGGTACGTATGAAGGATTACCCGATGGCCGAAAAGCTTGCGCACCAGTCGTGGTCGATTGGTCCCAAGCTCGGCCCATTGTGCGCGCGCAACTGGCAGACCGTGGTCGAGATCCGCCTGCAGCAGAACGATCAGGCCGGCGCCGTCACCGCGCGCAAATGGGTGCAGCAGTGCCACAAGCCAGGCCAGCCCCGCTATTGAAGCCCACATCGGCGGTTATCGTTTCACCGCATGGGTGTGCTGGGCGATACTGCGTGAATGATTGAACACGATGACATCGGCGCCTTGCTTGGTGCCGACGGCCCGTTCGCCCGCGAGCTGCCGAACTTCGCGCCGCGCGAGGCGCAGCAGACGATGGCCATCGCCGTGCAGCAGGCCATTGCGGGTCGCGAAACGCTGATCGCCGAGGCCGGCACCGGCACCGGCAAAACCTATGCTTATCTCGTCCCGGCGCTACTGTCGGGCGAGCGGGTGATCATTTCCACCGGCACCAAGGCGCTGCAGGACCAGCTGTATTTTCGCGATCTGCCGAAAGTGCGTTCGGTGCTGGGTGCGCGCTTGAAGACAGCGCTGTTGAAAGGCCGCGCCAATTATCTCTGCCTGTACCGGCTCGACCAGACCGTGCGCGAGGGCGCCACCTTCGATCGCACGCAGGCTTCACAGCTGGCGACGATCCGCGCGTGGTCGGCACGCACGCGGCGTGGTGACCGGATGGAGCTTGCCGAAGTACCGGAGGAATCGCCGCTGTGGCCGCGGGTCACTTCCACGCCGGAAAACTGCCTTGGCGTGGAGTGTCCGTTCTTTGAAGACTGTCACGTGGTCAAGGCACGCCGCGAAGCGCAGGAAGCGGAAATCGTCGTGGTGAATCATCACCTGCTGTTCGCCGACCTTGCGTTGAAGCAGGAAGGCTTTGGCGAAATCCTGCCCGGTGCTGCGGCCTTCATTCTCGACGAGGCCCATCAGATTCCCGAACTTGCAGGCCAGTTTTTTTCGCAGAGCATCAGTGCACGCCAGCTCACCGAGCTGGCGCAGGACGCGCTGGCCGAATGCAATGGCATCACTGGCGCGATAGGCCTCATGCTGGAGCCGGTCGAGGCCTTGCAGAATGCCGTACGCCAGTTACGTCTGACGATGGATGGGCTGTCACAGCGCGGCGCGTTCCAGCAGCTGGAAGATCAGCCCGGTGTCGATGCGGCACTTAGCGACTTGCGCGACCTGCTGTCCACGCTAGCCGAACTGCTCGCCTCGCAGGCCGAGCGCTCGCGCGGCTTCGACAATCTGCACGAACGGGCTTTGCTTTTGAGCGGGCGACTCGACCGCATCATTGAGGATCACACCGACCGCGACGTGCGCTGGTACGAGCATTACCCGCGCGGCTTCGTGCTCTACGCCACGCCACTGGATCTGGCAGCGCCGATGCGCAATCTGCGCGAGCGGACGCAGGCCGCGTGGATACATACCTCGGCGACGCTGTCGGTGGCGGGCGACTTTGGCCATTTCGCCCGACAGCTTGGACTGGAGGATCCTCAGACGATGAGTCTGCAGAGTCCCTTCGACTATGCGCAGCAGGCGCTATGCTATCTGCCGCCGCCACTGCCGGACCCCAACGCGCGCGACTATACCGACAAGGTGATCGAGGCTGTGCTGCCGGTGCTGCACGCTTCGAACGGTCGCGCGTTTCTGCTGTTCACCTCGCATCGCGCGCTGCGCCGCGCCGCCGAGCTGCTGCAGGACAAGTGCCCGTGGCCACTGTTCGTGCAGGGCACTGCACCACGGCCACGCCTGCTGGAAGAGTTTCGTGCCAGTGGCCACGGCGTGCTGCTGGGTGCGGCGAGTTTCTGGGAAGGCGTGGACGTGGCGGGTGAAGCGCTTTCTGTCGTGGTGATCGACAAGCTGCCGTTCGCTGCGCCGGACGATCCAGTGCTGATGGCGCGCCTGCAGGCGCTGGAGCAATCCGGCATCAATCCGTTCATGGGCTGGCAGGTGCCCAACGCCGTGATCGCGTTGAAGCAAGGTGTGGGCCGACTGATCCGCGATATGCGCGATCGCGGCGTACTGGTGCTGTGCGATCCGCGCTTGACCAGCAAGGGGTATGGACGTCTATTTCTCGCGAGCCTGCCACCAATGCCACGCACGCGCGAATTGGCCGACGTGCAAGCGTTCTTTGATGGTGTATCGGCACCGCAGTTGGTCGCGAATGAAAGGTCGGCCTGACGGTTAACTCAAAATCGGCTGTGCCACGAGTTCAACCTGGTGGATTGGATAGGAACCGAATCCCGTCACCGATCCCGTGCTGCAAGATGTGCTGAAAGAACTACGCCAGCGCTGCCTCTACACACCTTCATCGCTACATTACCGTCTGGTCACGGACATCATTCCGCCTTGATTCGCCCCGTTCCCGCCCGCCACGCGGCTGTTGGCTCGGCTGTCATGGATTTCCCGCGGGTGCGAGAATGACGCCATGAATCTGCTTGCCATAGAAACAGCTACCGAAGCGTGCTCCGTTGCCTTGATCCACGGCCAGGACATCATTGCCCGCAGCGAAATCGCGCCGCGCCGCCATACTGAGCTGGTGTTGCCGATGGCCGACGCCTTGCTAGCCGAGGCGGGCATCGGCCGGCATGCGCTGGATGCGATCGCGGTTGGTCGGGGGCCCGGCGCCTTCACCGGCGTACGCCTTGGCGTGTCGCTGGCGCAAGGCATGGCGCTGGCGCTCGATCTGCCAGTCATCACCATCTCTTCGCTGGCCGCGCTGGCACTGGAAGCGCCGGAAGACGGAGATGCAACTATCCTCGCTGTCATCGACGCCCGCATGGGTGAAATCTATGCCGCCTGCTACCGCCGCGACGACAATGGCGGGCTGATCGCGCTGGATGACGAGCGTGTATGCAAGCCCGAATCCCTGTTGCTGCCCGATGCGCCGACATGGCAGGTCGTTGGTACCGGCTGGGCTGCCTATTCCACCATTCTCAGCGAGCGTTTCACCGGCGTGCTTCGCTCCGCCGACGGTGGGTGCTACCCGCAAGCTGCCCACGTTGCCGAACTCGCTATGCAGGAGTTCAAAGCTGGCCGCGCGCAAGCGCCTGAACTCGCGCTGCCGGTTTATCTTCGCGACAAGGTGGCACTGACTCTGGTGGAGCAGGGCAGGGCTTGAGTGGTCTTCTGGCGGATGGTAGGCGCAACGGAATGAAACCCCGAGGGGTGAGCTAAAATTTCGTAACTTCAACTTCCGACCCAAAGCTGACAAACGACAAGGAGGGGTGATGCTTAGGATTCTCGTTTTGGCGGGCGTTGCACTGTCGATGACTTTTGGCACAACTGCGATCGCGGCGGCGCCAACCGGCACAGGTGGTCTGCCACCTTGGCATTTTCAAATGACTCACAAGGAGGTTGAGTCGTTTACTGACTACGGCCCGTACAAGACTTTTAGCAACGGTGATCTAGAAACTTACTCTGGGTTATTCGAAGGTCGCAAAGAGAACGTGCAGTTCTTCTTTAAAGATGGAAAGCTGATACGAATCGGCGTCTATCTTTATGAGGGCCAAGATATCAAGGCGGCAGCCGGAGTCTGGGGCCAAACGTACGAAGCACTAAAAGCAAAATACGGTTCGATCGAGCTTCCAGATATTCGCGTCGATTCTCCAGTTACTGAGCTTGCAGCTTCCGTTGTCGCAGCTGCCGCAGGAGCTAACGTAGACGTTTCAGGAAAGTCAAAGATGGCGCCTTACAAGCAGCCTTCGGATGTGTTCGTATTCGCAAGCTTTCTGCGCGGGGAAGTGCAGGGTCAGGTGTTTTACTACGTAATAGTCCACTACGATCCGCCTCACGGCTAGCTTGAAAGATACATGTTTCACAGAGGTCTGCATCTGACCGATTCTGTTGAAAAACTCCAACTTAACAAATAGACGTCCAAATTTTGAATCGCGACGGCAACGACAATTCGATTCTGTACAAATTTACACATTCAGGCCGACAGAGAGCGATTGTC
>Ga0302230_10001214_pt1 | contig 17408 bp, 25 predicted proteins | sample II_Palsa_N2_1_FD_193523 | JGI IMG/M metagenome (GOLD analysis project Ga0302230, IMG submission 193523) | Peat permafrost microbial communities from Stordalen Mire near Abisko, Sweden - II_Palsa_N2_1 | ecosystem: Environmental > Terrestrial > Soil > Palsa > Peat permafrost | place: Sweden... | reverse complement strand
GGGTCGTCCGTTTCACGACGGACGGGCGCTATCTTGTCTCTGGCGGCAGCGATGCTATTGTTCGGCTGTGGGCCCTCGTCACAGAGCGTACGTGCTCTTCTTTTCTTTGTCTTTTGCATTGCTAAAAACGAACCCCGGCCCTTGAAGCAAAAGACCAGCCTTCGTCGCCATCGCCGTCCGTCGAGGCTCAGCCGCAAAAGCGGAGGAGCACCGAGTTCAACGCAGTTCCTATATTTAATTCACAGCCGCTCCGGTTATATCGCGGCCACGAGGCCGACGTGCTCGACCTGTCTTGGTCCAAGGTATGTATTGAAAAGAAAGGATCTGTTTTGGTGATGTAATTCCTTTTTTTTTTGGGAACTAGACCAACTTTATTCTTTCGTCGTCATTGGACAAGACGGTGCGTCTGTGGCACGCGACCAGGCAAGAGTGTCTGTGTGTTTTCCAGCACACAGACGTCGTAGCGTCGGCCGTTTTCTCTCCCAAAGATGACCGGCATTTTCTCTCGGGTGCGCTGGACGGCAAGCTACGGCTTTGGTCGGTGCCAGAGAAGCGGGTCGTGCACTACAACGAGCTGCCTGACCGCGCGCCCATCACCGCGGTTGCGTTCTCCAACCAGGGTGACACGGCAATCGCGGGCACATACTCGGGCATCTGCATCATCTACAACACGGAGGGCCTCAAATACAACACCCAGATCTACGTCAAGTCCTCGCGCGGTCGCAACAAGGGCAAGAAAATCACGGGCATTGAGACGACACCCCATGAGGACAAAGTATCCTTACTTGCAGGGTCTGTCCTCATTTTAAAACAAAAAAAATTTTTTTTGAAATCAGATTTTGATATCGTCCAATGACTCGAGGATGCGCGCGTACCACCTCAACGACAAGTCGCTCTTCTGCAAGTATCGTGGCTATGTCAACGCGAGTAGCCAGATCCGAGGGACCTACAGCGAGGACGGAAAGTACATCATCAGCGGCTCCGAGGACCACCGCGTGTACATCTGGCAAGCCACGTCCGCGGTCCAGCCAAACGATGTCGGCTTCTTCTCGTCTTTCCGCCGCGACTTGAACGAGTCCTTTGAGACCTTTGAGCGTAATGTGGTCCTTGATTTTAATTAAAGCAAGCTAACGCGTAAGATAAAATAAAAAATACAGCCACGTCACATCAGGCCACGGTGACGACGACAGCGTTTGCGCCGTCGAAACTGCGCGCCCGACTGGAGGAACACGGTGTGCGGACAACGCTTCCCCCGCCCTCGCCCGCCGCCGGTGGCGCGGCCAAGTCGGCCGGGTATGGCATGTTCATCGTCGTGGGCAATTCGCAGGGCGTGATCCGTCTATTTGAAAACGAGCAGCCTCCTGCTGTGGCCGCGTCGGGTGCGAGCATCGCCTCTTCCATCTCCGTCTCGAGTATCAAGGCTGCCAAGTCGTCGTCGAGCATCGCGCCCACCCCCGCCAATCCGTTTGCGCGCTACCCTCTCCTCGGCACCAGCGAGAAAGGCCAAGACCAGCAAAAGTGCCTGCGGTGCGGCGGCACACAGCTCAAGCTGTTTGACCACAACAAGGAGCAGTACGCGGCGTGTCTCTCGTGCAGCATCAGTTGGAAGCTGGACGTGTAGGGCAGATTTTAAAGTTGGTCACGAAAGTCGATGCTTTTTTTTTTTCCTCATCCGAACACGTCATTGTGCGCCGCCCTTGTCTCTTTCGACGAGGACAGCAGCGCCACCCCCGGACACCACCAGCAGCCTGACGGGTGAGGAGGGCAAGTGCCAGCTTGGTCGCCGTGGGTTTCTTGGTTTTGTTTTGGTTTTGTGAGCGGGTGCGTCCCAAGCCATTGCGCGCTGATTCGTGAAAACAGTGACCTTGTCTTTCTCTGTCGACCTGTCGACGACTGCTCTCTCGCTAACCCAGCACGCGAGTTGTCGCTTGCATTGTCTAACCCCCGCCCCTCTTCTCGCTGACCAGACCGTATTCTGTGGTGGGCTTCTGCTGATTCAACCCAAGGGATCGACGACCGACCAACTCGTCGCAAAGGGTCAAACAAACAAGCGAGCACTGCGTTCAAGAAATGGGTCTCATCCACAAGCAGTTTATCGACGGTGACGTGTGTGTGTTTGGCTGCAGCAACTGCGGCACGCACCTCACGACCAAGGACGAAATCATGTCGCGGGTAATCGCGCTTTTTGTTTATTATATATATTCACCATGACTCTTGCAGCAATTCCAAGGCCAACACGGCCGTGCCTTCCTCTTTCACCATGTGTACGGATCAGCCTGAATATAAAAAATAAAAAAAATAAAAAAAATATTTTTTTTTAACGCAGCATCAACGTAAACGAGGGACACTGCCTCGAGCGCAACATGACGACCGGGCTTCACACGATCCGTGAGCTCTTCTGCATGTCGTGCAAGCGCATCCTTGGCTGGAAATACGTACCATCTTTTCCGCTGACAAACTCAAAACTAATTTTGTCTTTCTTTTTGGGGGCAGGTCAAGGCGTTCAACCCCGATCAGGTCTACAAGGAGGGCAAGTTTATCCTCGAGCGGAATCTGATGATCGAGGTCTCGCATCACGACCAGAGCGACGGGTCGTCATGACCTGGCCTCCCCCGCGGTAGGGTCCCAACAGTTGCATGCTGCCAGGTTTGCTTGCATCCACCCTGTCCATTAAAAACAAACTAAATTTTATAAAACTCCCCCTTCTGCTGTTTATCTGTGCTTTTTTGTAATCTTTGTTTTGTAAGTGTACTTTAGGTGTCTCATCCCAACATAAAGCAATTAAGCTGGGCTGGGTCTATGCTGTATCGGGCGTGGGGTACGGGAGGTTCTTGCGGATGAGGGTGATCTCGATGTAAAAGTAGGTGAAGACGGTGAGCGAGAAGGCGATCTGCTCGCAGACGTACGAGAACCAGTAGAGATTCCCGATCTTGCTGTGGTGGTTGTCCTCTGCTTGCGCAGGGCTGACGCCGTACGAGAGGATGAGCTGGATGACATTGAACGCGACCGTGAAGAAGAGGCCGACGCACGTCAGGACGAGGAAGGTGAGGGCGTCGTCGTACACGTTGAGGTTCTCGGCCGTGTAGATGATGTTTGTTACCGCCGGGACGTAGAGGAAGCCGAGGGCGCCCAGGGTGTGCAGCAGGCCGCTGGTCTGCGTGTCGATCGAGCCCCACATGACCGCGTTAAAGTCGCGTCGCGGCACGCCCGATTCGGGATCGACGGTGACGTCGCTCGAGGGGAACGTGCCGACAAGGAGGAAGGCAAAGTAGCCAATGAAGATCGGGGCAACGTACGCGCTGGACCGCGTGGCGACGGCGACGGGGGCCAGGGCGTCGTTGAAGCCGAGCAGCAGCGTCAGGACGACCGGGACCAGCAGGGACGAGACCATGAGGGCCTGGTTGGCGCGCATCACGTTGGTCGAGTAGGCAGACATGCTGCTCTTGAACCCGGCGTCGTGCAGGTCCTGTGCCAACGTCTTGTTGACCACATACACCTGCTTGACGTTGCCCCGGGGGAAGCGGCTGCGGTTTTGGAAGGTGTACCAGCCAATGTACGAGTAGATGCTCGTGACAAAGGTGTAGATGGCGACCGTGCAGCCAATGGCCAGCCAAAAGTACACGCTCGCGCTAACGGTCATGTGTGGCGCCTGCACCTGTCTTTTTCTTGACAACAACACGGGCGTGAGCGGCGAATAATAGCCAATAATTATCGGGCAGCGGAAGAAAAGGACAAACACAAGTGGTCCTGTTTCCAGGAAGGAAGGAAGGAAGGAAGGGGAGAGGACGCTAACAGTTGAGCCAGCGACAGGCCGGGGAAGTTTTTGTGCGCGTGCGACGAATGCACAAAACGGAGTCGAACAACTGGCCTGTCAATTCTCGGAATTGGCAACCGTGGATGGTTGCCATGCGGGTTTTTCCCCTCAAAAGTTTACTTTGACCAGCTGGATGGACTTGCCAGCAAGCAAGACTGAGCCGTGCTTCATTGGCCCTTGGGGCGCCTTGGGGCTCGCCCGTTTGAGTCCGAGAAAATTGTGAAATGGTCAACAAGTGTCCGGCTCTCCACGATTGTGCCTGCGTTGCAACCCCCCCCCCCCCCGCCCCAGCCCCCCTTCCCCGCCCCAGCCCACCCCTTTTTTGTGAAGCATTCATGCCGTGCCCCCCTGCTGAAGAAGAAAAGTAGCGGCATTCTGCGTCAAATCGGACAGTTTCCATTTTTACCCCCCTCGTTACCGGCCCCTTTTTACCACGAATGTCCGAGTCTCCAACAAACGCCGGTGCTACGTCGCCCGCCGTGTCGCTGCTCTCGCTCTTTGAGCAGGCCGACAGCAGCAAAGGTAAGGTGAACCGTGACGCCTCTTTGAACCTAGTCGACGTTGTTGTTGTTTTTTTGACGGCGTATTTCTTCTGAAGCCAAACAACACCACGACGCCCTCGTGAAGGAAAAGGAATCCGTCGAGAAGCAGACGGACGTGAATGCGCGTCTGCAGTACGTCAGCGGCCCGCTGTCCAAGCACAAGGTGCCGGCCGTGCGCGCGTACGCCCAAGCCGTCAGCGTGCTCTCGAGCCCCAAGAAGAGCACCACCGCCCCTGCCGCGACGCAGCAGCGTCCCTCGTTCATCGCAAACCTGTTTGCGTGCACGTCCACGCCCGTGACCGACAGCGACCAGCCGCCGCAGCCGCAGCCGCAGCAGCAGAACGTCCAGACCGTGCTGATCAACAAGGAGGGCCACGTGCAGTGGACCACGTCGGACACCGCCAAGGACATTGCCGCCAACAAGGCCGCGTACGTGCTCGCGCCCGCCACCGACAAGATGCCGCCCTACCTCGTGAGCGTGCCCAAGGTGGACGACGAGTCGCCCTTCTTCATGTTCAACGACCTCAAGGCGATGGCCCTGGTGTACAACCTGTTCATCAACCAGCACTTTAGCGGCCTCTCCAAGCCGGCCACGAGCATCGGCGAGTACGGCACGCCCCCGCTGGCCGCCTGGGAGCACGACGACTACTTTACCCAGCAGCGTACCCTGGGCGTCAACCCGTGCGCGCTCTCCCTTGCGACCGACCACGTCAAGGCCCTCTTCCCCGCCGACGTCTTTGCCGACGACGGGCACAAGTACTATGCGGTCGACTACAAGATCCTCGTGCCGTACGCGCAGCAGCTGGCCCAGGCCAAGGCGCCCAAGTACATCCCCGCGTCGGTCTGCGTGTTCAAGTACAAGGACGGCAAGCTGGCCCCCGTGGCCATCCTGCTGGACCAGAGCGTGCCCAAGGAGCAGCACCTGGTCGTGGTCAACGACGGCACCGAGTCGCCCCAGTGGCGCTATGCCAAGCTGGCCGTGCGCGTGGCCGACTGGAACGTGCACGAGCTGGGCTCGCACCTGACCCTGACCCACTACGTGTCTGAGATCTCGGCCGTGCTCACGCACCACTGCCTGCCCGAGGCGCACCCCGTGTTCCAGCTGCTCATGCCGCACTCGTTCCGCACCCTCCCGATCAACTCAAACGCCCGCGCCGTCCTCAACCCCACCATCGTCGCCAACCGCCTCACCGCCTTCTCCCTGCCCCAGATCGACAGCTTCACCGCCACGTGCCTCAAGCAGTGGAGCTTCCAGGGGCACTACCCGCTCCACGATCTCAAGGCCCGCGGCGTCGAGGACCTCCCGCCCAGCATCTACGTGTACGCCACCACCGCCACCGAGACGTGGAAGCTCACGCGCGCCTACGTCGACCAGGTCCTCGCGGCCGTCGTGCAGCTCGAGGGCGGCAACGACAAGGCCCTCCTCGAGAAGGACGTGTACCTGCAGGACTGGATCAAGCAGATGCAGACCCACATGCCCGGCTTCCCCGCCAAGATCGACTCGATCGACGAGCTCGCCGACGCGCTCACGATGATCATCTTCACCGCCAGCCACCAGCACGCCGCCGTCAACTACTTTCAGAAAAAGTACATGTTTTTCGTGCCCTCGTCGCCCGGCTACCTCAACCAGCCGCTCGTGGCCGATGCCGCCGCCCTGGACAAGGTCGACGAGAAGGTCCTCCTGGCCAACCTGCCCGAGCCCCAGTACGCGGCCGTCCAGTCGGCCCTGGTCGACATGCTCGCCTACCCGCCCACGGAGGAGCACACCCTCGCCCACTTTGAGTTTGGCGGCGACTCGTCCCCGCACTATGTCAAGTGGGTCCACCTGGCAGAGGCCATCAAGCCGTTCCAGGCAGAGCTCGAGAAGACCCTCGGCGCATTTGCCCCGGACGAGAAGGTGTCCACCACCAACCTGGCCCAGAGCATCATGCAGTGAACGCCGCCCAGTAAAAGGCCATAATATAATAAACTTGTTCACATGAACCAATCCTCGTTTACAACGGGACTGAGGGCGGGTGGGTGGAGAGGGAAAACAGCTTTTGGGGGGGGGATCGAAAATCGCATAAAGCACGTTAGGGGCGTCCATATTTCTTAACGTGGTGTGTCTCGGTCCTGCAGCGACGAGCCATGCCCCGTTACGTGGGCACCGTGCGTGCGCTGTTTGACTTTGAGGCTGCACACGAGACCGAGCTGACGTTCAGCCAGGGCGACGAGTGGTCCGTCACGAGGAAGAATGTGGGCGCGGGCTGGTGGGAGGGCGAGAAGGAAGGCGTGCTCGGCCTGTTCCCGCGCAACTATGTCGAGGTGCTGGAGGAGGAGACGAGCGAGAGCGACAGCGACGGCGGAGAGGCCGGCAGCGGCAGCGGTGCAGCGACAACGACAACTGCGGGATCCGCAGCAACGGCGGCGGCGGCGGCGGCAGCGGCGGGAAATCTCAGCAGCAACTCGAGCTCTGGCAGCATTCACACGCCGCCAACGCGACTCGGGCAGATCCCCCAGCCGACTAGCCCCACCTCCGTGTATCAGCAGCAGCAGCAGCAGCAGCAGCCCCAGCAACCGTCTGCCCCTCTGCAGCAGCAACAGCAGCCGGTTCGGCCAGACAGACCGCCGGCAGAGGCCCAAGTTTCGTCCACGGCGACCACAACAAAGACGCGTGCACCGTCCGTCCTTATGCAGAGAGCAGGATCTCCGAGCGCAGGTAGCCGCCCTTTGCTTTTTTTTACATGCTAATGCTAATGCTTGCCGTTCTGTTTTGCCCCTCCCCTCTTTCAAAAGGCTTCCCGGGCACCGGCGAGGGTGAATTGTTACTGGTACGCGAGTTTCTATTTTTGTACTTTGGAGTTACGTTTTTATTTACCGATGTCCTTTTTTTTATTTTCAGACGGACGGCCGATGGACCCCGACCAGGCAGATCTTTACGACCTTTGTGACCAACCCGGAAAAGCGCAAAAAGTTCTCGGGCGTGACGACGTTCATCGCGTACTCTGTCAAAACAAGCGTACGTAAACAGTGATATTTGATGGAGCTTGACCCCCCCCCCCCCCAAAAAAAAAATTTACACAGCTGAACGGCGAGGTCGTGAGTAGACGTTACAAAAACTTTTCGTGGCTGCACGACCGCCTGACAGAGCAGTACCCGTTTGTGGTCATCCCGTCCCTGCCCGAGAAACAGATCCAGGGGCGATTCGAGGAGAGTTTTGTGGCAAACCGCATGCGCAAGCTCGAGAGGTTTTTGAACCGCGTCGTGCTGCATCCTCTGCTCAGGAGCTCGGCGGTCCTTCACCACTTTGTCACGTCCTCCGATGTCAAGGTAAGGGCGAACTGGTAGAGTACATGGGTTTGAAGGCATTCGTTGGTCATTAGGAGTGGAAGGAAGGCAAGCGCTCGGCCGAAGCGGAGGCGCAGCTTATCACCGCCTACCTCGACAAGCACCGTATCACCGAGGCTGGCCTTTTTGATTCTAGGTATTTTTATTTTTATTTTTTTTATTAATGCGCTCAGAAAACATCAAAGTGTAAATGCATCATCCGAGATTGAGAAATTTTCCAAGCATATCAAAGCGATGGAGAGGAATCTGCAAACCCTGCATGGCATCAGCGAGCACCTGATCTCTGCTCGATCAGGTAAAAAAAGAAAAAAGGTCTTTTCTTGTGTTTTTAATTCACTGCTCCATAGATTATTACAATAATGTGGGTAAAATGTCCGAGGGCCTCAAGCATTTAGCCAGGGACGACGAGAGCTCCAACATCATGCTCAAGTTCACGGAGCAACTAAACAGGGTCAGCCGCGTGATTACACACGTTCCTTCAGTGGACAGTAGCGGTGGAAGCGTTGCGGGCAACTCCTCCACTCTGCAATCAACCTCCTCTACTGCTCCCTCTGCGACCACGTCAGCGGTGGCCCCGACGACCTCTGCAACGTCTGGATCTGCTGCCGCATCTTCAGGCGGCTCCACACCAAGCACGGCCAAGCGGCCGGCGACGACGGCGCCGCCACCACCGCCGTCTTCGTCTGCAACCACCTCCTCATCTGCATTATCATCATTCATGGGCTTTGTCAGCGGCGGTGGCTGGGGTGGCGGCAGCGGGGCCGGGACAAGCGGGGCGGCGCTGGCGCTTCCCGTTTGGTGTTGGCGGGACGGCTGCACTCAGTGTGGCCAGCTGACGAACGCGTTGGGCCAAGTGAGCACGTCCTTTGGCCGGATGCTCTCGCTGCACGTCCAAGACGAGTCGCTGGTCGAACTGTCCGAGGATCTGAAAGAGCTGCTGGAGGACGCGCGCAAGTTCAAGGCCATCATCCGCCTCCGCGACGCGCAGTTTGAGGCGTACAAGGCCGCGACGATGCGCGAAAAGGACTTTCCGCAGATCCCTTTGCTCAAGCAACGCTGCGACCGAGCCAGCACGCTGCTTCTGGCCGAGATCCACTTTTACCACGAGACGCGCGGCAACGCGTACCAGCGCATGTTCCAGAGCCTGGTCCAACAGCAGGCCGAGTTCCACCGTCGGCTGGCCAACATGTGGGACGAGCTCCTGCCCGGCGCCCTCGACATTGTCACGGCCACTTTCAATTGATTCTCCTTCATAATCGATACAGTACTTCAGTCCAATCCCGTGTACAGTACCAATCATGAATGTCATGAAGGGGGAAAAAAAAAAAATCAGTTTTCCGAGCCACCCGGATTCAAATCACCGTCCGCCGCCGGTCGCTCCCAGCCTGCATTGAAATGACCATCGACCCAAAGAAGCAACACGTCAGCCTGGCGGTCGTGTGCGCGAGCAACCAGAACCGCAGCATGGAGGCGCACTTCCTCCTCGGGTACTAGCAGCCAAGCCAACAAATGCACCCCACTGAAAAAAAACACTCTCCTAGCAAGAGCGGGTTCAACGTCAAGTCGTACGGCACTGGCGACAAGGTCAAGCTGCCCGGTAAGGATTATTGCCCGCCCGAACTGTCTCTGACCGCGGTGGGGCAGGCCCATCCATCGACAAGCCCAACGTGTACAGCTTTGGCACGCCGTACGACCAAATCATCGCAGACCTCTCGCACAAGGACACGCGTCTGTACACAAACAACGGCGTGATCAAGATGCTCGAGCGCAACCGATCAGTCAAGCTGGCGCCCGAGCGCTTCCGCGACTCGCCGGTGCACCACGATGTCATCATCTGCTGCGAGGAGCGCTGCTTTGACCAAGTGATCGAAGGTTCTTTCTGGCCCATGGCGTTTTTCATTGACTCTTTCTTCCCAATACAGTCTTGTCAGAGCGAGGGGGCAACGACGGCAAGCCCGTGCACGTCATCAACCTGGACATCCGCGACAACCACAGCGATGCCGCCGCCGGGGCCAGGCACATCCTCACACTCGCCCACCAGATCACCGAGGCAGAGGATCTGGAGCAGGACATCGAGCCCATCCTCGAGGATTTTGAGCAGCGCACGACCCTGAGCTGTCTGCACTCGGTCGCCTTTTACTAGCAGCATTTTTTTTTTTTTGTTTTTTTTTGTTTTAAGAACACATTACTTCAAATGCTATTTTCTCTATTGCCCCTCCTCACCCGCTTCCTCTTGCTCATCGTCCACGTCCTCCCATTGCACGTCGCCGTCGTCCATGCCATAGTTCTCCTCTTGCATCTGCTGTGCCAGCAGCTCGTCGTCCTCCAGCTCTGGCTCGACCGGAGGCAGCCCCAGCTTTGCGCGCAAATAGTTTTGGACTTCGTAACGATCGTCCTCGCCCGCGACCTCGTGTGCAGTCTGCCCTCCATCGTTGACGGCGTTGATGTCGGCGCCGTGGGCCAGCAGGATCTCGGCCACGGCCACGGTCTCGGCCTGGTGCAGCGGTGTGTCGTTGTCGCCGTCGCGGATGTTGGGGTTGGCGCCCTTGGCGAGCAGGAACGCGGTCAATCCTTCATAGCCGTAGCTCACTGCGGCCATCCTGCAACGCCCACATTAGAAGGAAAATAATCAGGAGGAGGAGGAGGAGGAGCGGAGGAAGCGTACAACGGCGAGTAGCCCATGTCGTCTTGCGCATTCACATCGACACCGCTCGAAAGGTACGCCTCGACCGCAGACTGGCGATCGTCGCTAGCGGCGATCCAGATGTTGTCGCTCTCGTCGGGATTGGGAACCGCCTGGAACGGGCGTTCAATCGCGGCCACAAAAAAAGCGTCCAGCGTACCATGTGGCTGTGACAGGGCAGGACACTTTGAAAATGGCGTCGTCGAAATCTGCAACAGTACGTAACAAACGCACAGGACGGGGAGGAGAGAGGGATGGAGGAGGGGGTAACGAGCAGGAGCATTCTCTCTTGACTATGTGACTGGGGGAGGGGAATGCAGGACAGAGTCGGCCGGGGAAAAGAAAAGCAGAACTGAGAACCGTGTTGCGTTTTTTTTGCGCGCCAAAATTCGAATCGTCCAAACTCACACACCCAACCAACGCAAAAAAGGCCAGCGGGTACCTGCCCGGCTCAGTCGTGCGCGTCAAGTTGACCAACTTTGTCACGTTTGACTCGGTCGAGTTCTTCCCGGGCCCCAGTCTCAACCTGGTGATTGGCCCCAATGGCAGCGGCAAGAGCACGCTGGTGGCGGCAATGTGCCTCGGTCTCGGCGGAAAGGCGACGGTATGCCAGCTGCTGCTCTCTATCGCTCACAGAAATCACAGGTCCTGAACGACCAGAAGAAGCTCTTCAACTACGTCAAGACCAACTGCACCAAGGCCGTCGTGGAGATTGAGATCCAGAGCAAGGACAACAGCCCAAACCCCGTCATCATCCGCGAGTTTGGCGTCGAGGACAACAGCTCAAAGTGGACGCTCAACGGCCAGAACGTCGCCGAGCGCAAGATCACCGACCTCGTTGCCTCGTACAACATCCAAGTGGGCAACCTTTGGTACATGCCGCAAAATGCCTAGTGTGACGTGTCGTGTCCCTTACATTGCGCGATGTCTGTAGCCAATTCCTCCCGCAAGACCGCGTCTACGACTTTTGCAAGCTCAAGCCCGAAGACATCCTCAAGGAGACGGAGAAGGCTGCTGGCGACGCAAACATGTTTGCCGAGCACGAGGAGCTGATCAAGTTTGGCTCGGAGGAGAGCGTCAAGGCTGAGGTACCGCTGCTTACAGGGACGAGGGAAGAACGTTCTAATGCAAATTGACGCAGCAACTCAGCAACGAGAAGGGCGAGCTTGAGACGCTCGTGCGCCGCAACGATGCCATCAAGCCCGAGGTCGAGCGTTTCCGCCAGCGCGAGGTGAACGCACACAAACTTCGCCTTTGCAACCTCAAGAAGCCGTGGCTCGAGTACGACAATGCGCGCAACCACTACCTGCAAGTCAAGGAGCAGCGCGTGGTGCTCAAGAAGGAGAAAGAGGCGTACGAGAAGGACAACGAGCCCCTCATCAAGCAAATCGAGTACGTCTTTTGAGGAAAAAAAAATATTTCTTAATGCCATGAATCGTCCGCAGTTCCATGAAGAGGGAGCGCACCGGCCTGGATCAGAAGAAGAAGGACATTGGCGAAAAGATCAAGGTCGCCAGCAAGGCTGTGGACGACTTCACGGTCAAGATCGAAGCCCACGAGTCCAGCATCGACGACATGCGCAAGGAGCTCGACCACATTCTCGAGAACCGCGAGAAAAAGCTGAAAATGCTCAAGGGCCACGAGCAGACCATCGCAGAGCTCCAGCAAAAGATCGCCGGTTTTGTCGAGCCGGACACCACCGAGATCAACGCCAAGATCGTACGGTTTTCAAGCCTTTCTTTTGAAAAAAAATTTTTTTGTTGTTGTTGTTCTTTGACGCCCACCACTTTTTTTTTCTTGGCAGCAATCGCTTACCGACCAGCTGCGCGAGTTCACCTACCAAATCGATCAGATCCAAGAGGCCGCAAAGGATCTCCACCAAAAGACCGAGCCGATCAACCGCGAGCTGCAGATCAAGCACAAGCAGATCTCTGAAATCTCAGACCCAGCTGCGCAACGCCTCATGAATCTCCGAAACAGTCCCTATCAAAACAATAAGGACCTCTACGAGGCCGTGATGTGGCTTCGCAAGAATCCCGTCAAGACCAGGGGCATCGTCCACGAACCGCTCATGCTCACGGTTCGTTTTCCCCTCCCTCCCTCCCTCCACCCACGATTTTCCTAACACACGTACACAACGCTCCAGATCAACTTGACAGACAAACACTATGCCGCCGAAATTGAGGCTGCGATCCCGTACAACGTCCAGCAGGCCTTCCTGGTCGAGAACAACGAAGACCAGGCCCTGCTGCACGAGGCCCTGCAATCCAGGAACTTTCCGCACACGATTTTCACCATCCCGCGCGACAACCCAGAGTACACCCCCAGCGACAGCGACATCCGCAAAGTCAAGCGCGAGGGCTTTGACGACTTTGCCATCAACTTTGTCGTTGCTTCAAACAGCATCAAGAACCTCTTGTGCGACCGCGCGTTCCTGCACACCACGGTATGTGTTACACAATACTGCAACTGATCACACTCTGCACTAGCCCATCGGTAAGAGGGACGTCGACCTGAGAGAGCTGAACTACCGCGCCTTCTTCGCAAACGGCAAGGAGTACCATTCAAACACATCGTCGTACGGCAATCGTGCAAAGATTGTTTCGCAAAAACCCATCAACAACGCAACCATGCTGAACAACTCGAGTATGGCTTTGTGTGTACTTTTTTTCCCCCCCTCTTCTAACACCTTTTCTTAGTCGACGTTGGCAGGCGCGACCAACTCACGAAAGAGATTGGCGCACTCGAGGAAAAGCTCCTGAGTATCAACGCACAGCGAGAGGAGCTCGACAAGAAAGACGAGGCGATCCGTCGCAAGGACAGGCCTCTCCGCGAGGAGAAAAACTTGCTGGGCAAGCAAAAGGCAGAACTCACGGCCAAGCGCCAGGAGCACGAGAAGCTCAAGATGAACCTTGGTACGAGGGGTGTGTGTGTGTGTGCGTTTGTTGATGCATTTTGTTTTTAGAATCCGAAACGAACCGCATGAAGCGTCTGGAGGCCGAGATCCGCAAACTCGATGTCGCACAACAGCAGCAAGACATCCAGGACAAGATCCAGGCCAAGATCCGCGACCGCGCGCATCTCGCGCTCAAGGCGGCCAACATGCACGTGCAGGTGCTGGCAGCGATCAAGGACCGCGCGATCGTCATTCTGTCGATCATGGCCAAGGACGCCGAGCTCCTCCAGCTCAATCAAAACTTCCAGCAAGTCCAGCAGCGGATCGAGATCATGCGCAACGACCTAGAAAAGGGTATCTTTATCTATTTACCATGAGGAAGTTGCAAACAAATATCTCGTTTTCCTCCAGCGATTGCCGAGGAAGAGCGCGCAAAGAACGCGGCAAAGGATGCACTCACCCGAGCCAACGACATGGGCCAACCGTCCGCAGAGGACACCCCCGAGTTTGAAAAGCTGCCCAACGACATTGACGTGCTGGATGCGATCATCGCCGATCTGGAGGCCATCATGCGCGTGCACGCCACGACCACGGGCAGTGTCATCAAGGAGTTTGAAGACCGCGAGAAGGTTATCGAGAAACTGTCGCTGCGCGTCCGCGAAAAGGAGAACGAGCTCAACGGCATGCGTGAGAACGTGCAACGTCTCAAGACGGACTGGGCGCCTCGTGTCGAGGCGCTCGTGGCCAAGATCAGCGAGGGCTTCTCGGCCTTCATGGCCAGTAAGCGTCAAATAAAAACATAAAAACAGAGAAATGAAAAATATTTTTTTCTCAGAGCTCAACAATGTCGGCGAGGTCAAGCTCGTGCAGGACCCAGACTACAACAAGTGGCGTGTGGCGATCCTCGTCAAGTTCCGCCCCTCTGAGCCGTTGATCGAACTCAACAATCACCACCACTCTGGTGGCGAGCGCACGGTCTCGACCATCCTCTACCTGATGGGCCTCCAGGACACGGCCCGCAGTCCCTTCCGCCTCGTCGACGAGATCAACCAGGGCATGGACAAGAACAACGAGCGCCGCGTCTACAAGGAGATTGTCAACACGGCCACGCAGGCCAACACGTCGCAAGTACGCCGCAAAAATAAATTCTTCTTTTTTTTTATTTAAAAAAAAAAAAACATTATTTATGGTTTTCCAGTACTTTTTGATAACGCCAAAGCTGCTCACCAACCTCGACTACAACGACAAGATGAAAGTGCATTGCGTCTACAACAGCCCGTACCAGCCCTCCCACGATGACTGGAGCGTCGACAAGTTTATCGCTGCAGCGGCCTCTCAGCGCGGCGTTGTGTTTTAGCACCTTTGCCGTTTTGTTTCAGCTGTTTTTGTGTATTTTCCCTGTGTCATGACGTGCACAATTGAGACTCACTTACTCTCTTCATTACGACTACATTTATGGGGGTTTTTTATTAGAAGAAAAAATCACATAGCCTTGAGCCGCTGTGCCAGCTCGTCCCGCTCCTTTGAGTCGAGCGACTTCATGATGGTGAGGAGGGCGTTGATCGCGGCCGTCTTGTCCTTCTCGCCCTCGTGCAGGATGTTTGCCATGATCCGGTCGCGCTCAATGTTTTGCATGCGCGTGGTGATGGCGGCCTGCGAGCGGCTGAACCACGCCAGGGCCGCGTGGTCGTCGTCCCACTGGTCCTCGGCTGCATCGTGCGCCATCCACTGCTTGATCAGGACGAGCGCCTGTGTGCGCGACCGCTCGGGCGTGACCAGCTTCTTCAGCAGCTGCTCCTCCTCCAGGCGCCTGCGCAGACGGGCAGCAAACACGCGGCGGGCATTGCGCCACTCGACCACACTGCGGATCACGCCCTTCTCCTTCATGCGCCCGGCCGTGTCGTGCAGGTCGGCAAAGTGCAGCGCCACCTGGTGGTAGACGGGAAGCAGCTCCTTTTCTCGCTTGTCCATCTTGGCCTTGAACGCGGCCCTGTCCTCGGGCGACAGTTTGTCGTTGACCGTCTGCTCCTTGAGTTTCCGGTACGTCTCGTCCACTCGCTCCATCGTCGTCAGCAGCATGGCTTTCCGGTACTTGATCTGTCGGCAAGTTGAAAAAATACACCGCAAGAATAAATAAAAAAATACTGTTTTTAACATACCTCGACAGTGCCCTCCGGCTCCAGCACACCGCCGCGGGCGTTGGGATCGGCGTACATCTCGATCTGGTCCGGGTTGATGGTTGAGTCGATCACGACCCACGCGCCACCACGAAGCTCGGCGCGGGGCGGCAGGTACATAAACAGCGGCTGCCTGTACTCGCGCAGAGCGTCGACAATCATGGCACCATACTTGAGGATCTCGTCAAACATGTCGCGCTGGCCGCCCGAGAAGCCGCGCCAGTTGGCCAGGACCATCAGCGGGAGCTCCTCGCCGTTGTTAAAGTCGCTGATGGCCTGCGCCGTCTTGAAGGCCGAGTCGGGGAACCACACCTGGCCGGCCTGTTGGAGGACCTGCTGCTGCGACTCGCTGTTGGCCGGGTCGGCGGGGATGACCGTCTCCACCGTGCGCGTCTCGACGGCAATGACACCGATCGGGATGCCGCCCAGGCGAGCACGGCCGGTCACGACCGTCTTGGCCCACCCCGCGAGCGTCTCCACAAACGAGTCCTTGTCAAAGAGGCCGCTCACCCACTTGTTCTGCTTCTCGTCGAGCTGACCGTTGATCAGGCAGCGCGGGTCGTACGGCGCCTTGGGAGGGTACCACTCGACGTCGCGGTCGATCGGGTCCAGCGGCACCGTGATCGGGAGCCTTGCGCCGCGCTCCTTGGGCACGAATCTAACAGCAACAATAATTACTTCTCCTCTTGGTCTAGTTGCATTTTTTTTCCTGGCTTACGCGAGCCAGTTGAGGATCTCGGTGACGCCCTGGAGGTCGTCCTTGCTCGTGAGATGCGACACACCGTTGTTGAACATGATCTGCGTGCCACCGAGCTGGAGGTTGGACGTGTACACCTCGCGGCCCAGGACCTTGTTGAGCGCGGCCGCACCCGTGAGGATGATCGGGTTGTTCTCGTTCTGGATCGTGCGCTGGCCCAGACGCACGAGGTAGGCGCCGATGCCCACCGAGCGGCACGTCACAAGCGACACGGTAAAGTTCTCCTTGTACGAGCGCGATGTCTCGCCGGCAATCAGGCCCGATCCCTTTTTTTTTTTTTTTCACCCCCCCATTTACTCGGTTATTTTTTGTTGACTTAATACCTGCAAGTTTTCAACGCCGATGCCGTCCACTGCGCCGATGACGTCGGTGATCATGTAGCGCTCCTCGCCCCCGTCATCGTCGTCGCGCACCAATTCCGCCTTGACCGATGCCTTGTCGCCCTGGGTGAGGGCGCGGTAGTCCTCTGGCGCGAGGTACAGGTACTTGAAGCCCTTGGTCGGGTTCTCCTTGTTGTTCCACGCCACGCGGAAGCTGGCCACGACCTCCTCGGCAATGCCCATGCGGGCACCAGAGTTGGCAGAGATGTAGACACGGGGGAGGCCCTGCGTGCGCGCGAGCTCCGAGGCCTTGAAGAACAGGCGGTACTCGAGCGGGCCAAACGTGCCAGTGATGTGCGTAATGTCGTTGCCGATCAGGACGATCCGTCGGCCCTTGGGGTACTCGGGCGTGAAGATGTCCACGAGCCACGCGACCATGCCGACCGTGTTGGAGCCAGCCGGACGCCACACCTCGTGCAGACGGTCCTTGTCGTCCAGGACGAGCTCCTTGGCCTTGAGCAGCACTTGCGGCACGACCAGCGTCGGGTCCTTGGCAATCGCACGCGTCCAGATCTGCGACAGGCTCTGGCGGAACAACTCGGGGAAGTCGTACACGTAGGTCGTGCCGGCAGAGTGGGCCGCGTAGCGCTTCGGCTGCAGCCACTCCTTGGTCGGGTACGGCGTGTCGATGAGCTGGTTGTGCAGCGGGCCGCGCTCGGCCAGAGACACAAAGACGTCCTGCTTCTTCTCATTCTTGATCTCCTTGTAGATGTGCACGTTGAGCACAAAGCCCGTGACGTTGCTGATGACAAAGCGGACGGCGACCTGTCGTTCCGTTCAGGTTAAAAAAAAACAAAAGGAGACAAGATAAAAAAAAAAAAAAAAAAAGCTG
>Ga0302230_10001208_pt1 | contig 17527 bp, 19 predicted proteins | sample II_Palsa_N2_1_FD_193523 | JGI IMG/M metagenome (GOLD analysis project Ga0302230, IMG submission 193523) | Peat permafrost microbial communities from Stordalen Mire near Abisko, Sweden - II_Palsa_N2_1 | ecosystem: Environmental > Terrestrial > Soil > Palsa > Peat permafrost | place: Sweden... | reverse complement strand
TTCGATCAACGCCAGCAGTGCTTCCCACGGCACCACCTTGTCCATCTCGCCCAGGAACCGCTCGCGCCGCGTCGGCTTCTTCTTCGACTCGAAACTCAACGACGCAAACGAACGCTGTTTCATGGGGGAGGCGCTTCCTGGAGATTGGTCGCTATGATGCCTGAGGCGAGGAATAAATCAGAGCATTCTTAGGTGCCACCCTTGAGCGAGGACAACCATATTGCGCAACATAGACCAGATCCCAAGAGCGTGAAATATAATTTAGTCGGAAAATCTGTGTTGAGCTTTTGATCTATTAAATAGTTCAGAGACCACTTGCTTTTGACAATCTCGGTGCCTACTGGCAAACGACGGAGCAATGAATGGTCGGTTGGACCAGCAACGTACTCTGTTTTAGAACCATTGTGATCCTCAACAACGTAGACCGTTGCGCAACGGTTGTTTTCGGGTTGAACGCAGGATGTTTTCGAGGAACTTATAGTCCCGTCCAATTGAATAACGGCTCGCTGATAGATCTCGCTTGCAGCTAAAAGCGACATCATTACTCCGAAGAATAGAAGTGCTCTGTATTGGCCTCGTGTAGCGAACATTTTTCGGTACCTAACGCTAGAGTTAAGCGGCGGCGAAGCCGTCCGCCTTGAACGAAATGTTAGACGCCCCCGTGATACAGCCCATGGCGGCTTTTGACTGCGCGTTTTCCATGACTATGTAGCGAACGCCGTTGAGAGCGTGAATGTACCAGACGGCGATAGTGGCCTCGGGGCACTGACTGAGCCGATTGACTAGAAAGCCGAGATCCTCGACAGCAGAGTCTTGCTGCTGAGCCGCTTGAGTTGAATGCTTGACGCTTTGCGCGATTTGCAACCGAATTTGATACGTACCGAGCAACGAACTGGAGGCGAGCTCACGCTCGTCACGGCGGACATGTGCGCCCGCAGCCAACGCGGCGGCAACCTCACTTTTGTGAGGGAATGGATCGGATTCGTTGACGCAGGTGGGAACGCTTGTCATAGACGTCTAACGCTTCAGTAGTGCCTTGATTCGGCAATATGCACGGGATGTTCAGCTTCCATGCGCCCCCTTCTTCCCCCTAATCCTACACGAGATCAACGATTTACCCGATGCCCCGGAGTCGGCATCGACGCTTTGCTGTCACGCAAACCTTTTTATCCGGGGTGCTATCTTTTATCCATCACAATCCGCGGGGATATACGGGCCCTCCCGACTGCACCTGTTGCCCACCTATTCGACGAAATTCGCTGATAGTTACGCGTCAAAAATGACAGTTTGCGCTCCGGGCAGATCGACGTCGAATGGACGATTGGTTCATCTAGGGCCAAAGCTCAAGAACCACGCGCGTGAGATGCATGCGGTGGTTGTCCGGAAGGACGCACCCCTCGCATTGCCAGGGACCTGCAGTCACTCCCGGGACATGGGTTTCCGCAAAGCAGACCTTCGCGACCGGCTCAAATGGGTCGGAAGCTGACGTCTGGAGATTGCCTATTGGCTGTCCGCTGCGCAAGGAACGCTAGCCCCAGAGGTGGATGCGGCGACATGCTGTTCATTGTGAATTGTTGCTTCGGCCACTACGCGGTGAGTAAAACTCTTCCTTATATTTCCCTAGGATGTGAATAGCAAAGAGCGATGCAGCCATTAGGGGTGCAACCGCTGCGATGAGTTTCCAAACAGGCGGCGGGGTTGGTCCTAGCTCGTCCATGGCAGCGAAGGGATTAATTACTCCTAGCGGCACGACGATGACCAATATCCATAGTATGACTAAGGCGACCCATCGCGAGATCGGCAACCGGAACCACAGGCCGATGGACAAAGGCAGCCAAAATCCCAGCGCCACCAGCCAGAAACCCCAGCCTCCGCCAATCGCCGACGTGATGTTGATGCCAACCTCCCACAAGCAGCCGGCGATCAGCGCCGAAAGAGTCCAACGAAGAGCTGAAGACTTGGTGCTTGGCATGAAGTCCATAGGTTTCCTGCTTCGTATCTGCGAGATGTCGGCTTTGGGTCCAGGTTGTGTGAAAACTCGGAGCTGCCCTCAAGCATGTGCCTCCTACGCGAATTCTAGACAACTTACCGAACGTCAGAGCCTCAGAATTGAATCTACGCACCCCGATTTGAGCGGGTTTTGATCAGCTTCAAACGCACATTTTTGTTTTCACACAGCCTCGGTCGGAAGCGGGCAACTATCCCTAACCACCGCGAAACCAGGCGGTCACCACGATAAATTTCTCCGCATCTGCTGGTGAAGCGAACGGGCCGACTAACTGACCGGAATGCCTGCTCTTGAATGTAGTTCCTTCCGACCAGTCTCGTTCGTCAAGATAAGTTTCACCATTGCGAAATTCCAGGGCCTCGGCAGCTCGCTTGCAATCCCGCTATAGAGCGTGAATGCACTTCGGAAATCTTGCCCTTGTAGGGAAACCTCACTCATCCGCTTCCTCGCATTTCACGCTTACGGCTGGTTGAGACCTCTCCACCAGCGGCTATTGAAGGGTCTGGCTGAAACCGCCGTCGGAAGCGAACATCAACGAGCACACTGCTATAACAATGCGGGAATGAGTGCCTTTGTTCTGGCTACGTATTGTCGGTACGTCTCGCCGAAGAGCTGGGACAGCCAGCGCTCTTCGAGTCGCAGCTTCCGCCAGAACGACAAGAACACAATTGCAACCGCCAGAAGTCCACGCCAGTCGCCTACCAGCACAGCATTGCCGAGGAATAGCAGTAGCAGCCCAGAGTAGATGGGATGCCGAATCAGCCTGTACGGCCCACGCGTGATCAACTGGTGGTCGTCCTTTAATTGCACGGTGGCGCTCCAATTCGCACCGAGAAGATGCCGCGCCCAGCACGCGATAGCTGCACCGGCTATGCAGAGGAACAGACCCATTGACTGAAAGGCGATGGAGTGCGGCACGAATTGTTCCCTGAGAAGGCTGTGACCGAACCACTCCCCCGGACCAAGCAACAACATCGCTGCGATCAATGGCAACCAATAGGCAACCAAGCGCTTGAACAGATGCTCGCTTTGCATCGGTGGCTTCACACGGCGAGCACTCCATAGCCAGTAGGCAAGAAGCGTCAACCAGACCAAGTTCAGGGCACTACCGAATCTGGGGTCCATTCGAATCCTTTCGTTAGAGTTGTGCTTGCTGGCCGACTCTGCCTTACGTCAGCCCTCTCTGGCAATGTCCGCCACGGGTCGAAGACGGACCTGCATGACAGCAAACGCCTATGGCGTCACCACCTTGCCGTGCACGGACAGATCTCGGTCACGTCTTCACGACAGACGGCCCACTCCTCCAGCTACTGTCAAAGCGAAAGCCAGCCAAACGCAAGTGACGAATACCAGGAACGCAGGGTTTCGCTCAATCACATCGTTGGCAGGTTCGCTTTTGGCAGTGCGCCTGGCGACGAGCAGATAGCCGATGGGGGCGACACCGAAGGAAAGAAGGCCATCCAGCGCAGAGCCCGCGCGGTCCCCGTGCCAGAGAGCTCCCAGCACAATCGCCGAGGCGATCGCTGCTGCATAGGGAAGCAACAGGCGCAAGGGGCGGCCGCCCGCGATGACTTTGCCCAGTTTGCTGGATATCCGCATGATCGCGCCGTAGCCAAGCACACCCAGCACACCGGCGATCAGGTGCCTCGAGTGGGGCCAGCCCAAGTCGGTGGCGACATGCCCCCAGTCATCGCTGCCGTCAAACGCCTCTTCGATGACCTGCCCACATACCCAAAGTAGCGCCAGGGTGCCGAAGGTGAAGAGGAACAATCTGAGCAAGGTCGGTCGATGCCTTGCCATGACCGCCGTTGCCAAGGCCAGGCAGCCCATCACGATGACACCGACAGGTCCACCACCATCGGCTAGCGCGCCGGCTCCGGCACACCGGAAAACGAGAAACGTAATGAGCGTGATGTGACCGCCATCCAACAGGCAGCCCACGCCATGCCCAAGCGCTTCGTGTGCCAGCGAAGCGACAACGGAAACGAGCACGCCGACCGCCAACAGCGTGGGCACATCATCCTTGAAGCGTACTTTCACGAGACCTCCTTTGCCATGTCATTCGGAACGATGTCAGGATTGCTTCGAGTCGAAAGCGGAACTGAAGGCAGCCTCCGCTCGCCGTGCAAACACTGACTACTTGTCGCTCACCGCGTCGAATGGCTGGGGTGGCTCGGCTGCGGCATCGGAAACCACGGGCGCATGGCGTAGAACCCACCTGGCGATACTGTAGGGGCGGCAGACGAAGAACGCTCCAATCCCGATTTGCATCAGGTCCATGGCAGCGGTCAGCTTGCCTCCTGCTCCCAGCCAGGTGAAAGCAGACTGTCCAGAGTCAGATGAAAGGGCGACGGCTTTCAGCCAGAGCACTACCAAAGGAACGATAGACTCCTTAAGCCACCACAAACCCATCAAGACGCAGCCGACGACCACGATGTCGAACGGCGAAAATCTGGTTTCCGGAATTTTGGTGAGGCCAGACATCAATCCACGAGCCATCGTCCCGCTCAGCATCCACACAATCAGCGCCACCCCTACGCAAACACCGACGATCAGGGTGCCCATCCACCATGGATTGCTCCATGTCGCGCTCATGTTCTTGAGCGCCGCAGTAATCGCAAAGAGTTGAAAAGCTCCAACGCAGACCCAGATGGCAAATAGCCTGAAACCAACCGCAACTAGCTGTCTTGCACTCATCACTTCCCCCTGTGCCAACCGAGTTAGGGCGGCTTTCCAAGTATTCCAGGCGCTCCCAGTGAAGCGCATAGCCCTTGGCAATCCGCCAATGCTTTTTAGAAACCGTTCTGCTCCACGAACACGTACTCACGCTGGCCATCGCGCAAGGTCAGCGTGCGCTTCCCGTGCTGCTCGCCTGCGAGGAATTCGGTATCCGACATATCCTGTCCCAACGTGATGAAGGTCGTGCTTCCATCGCCATTGGCGCGTGAGCCAACCACGCTGTGCCATTCGTCAAAGCGAAAATCGAGATTCTTGCCCGACCGACTCACCACGAGATCGCCGAGCGCATTGTTGTGGTATCGCGCCGCCAGATGATTGCTGGCCAAGCTATCGGCCGGAATCTGCAGTGATTGGCGAAGGGAACGAACGTCGATATCGTTCCGCTTGGCAGCGGCCTGCAGTTGCCGATCGGCCTCAGGCTTCCCATCGAACACCTGTTCCATGAGCTTGCGCGCGAACGGGCTCATCAGCCATCCACCATTGTCGGAGTTGGTCAGAATCACTGCGCCGATACCGTACTCCGGCAGCCACATCATGTAATTTTCATAACCCGGGCGACCACCGCTATGGTTCACCACGGTGACGCCCCAGTGCTTGTCGATCACCAGACCCATGCCGTAGTGAACATCTTCGCTGACTACCGCGTTCGGTACGCGACGCTGCAGAAGATTTTCCTTCGATACCAGCCGCTGGCCGTTCGGTAGTAGGCCATCGGCCAGCTCCATCACGACGTACTGACTCAGGTCATGTGCGGTGGTCCACAGACCACCCGCAGGTCGGCGCGCACCATAGCTTTGGGTATAGGTCATCGGGCTGACCACAAGGTTTCCGTCGACGTCCTCAGCATGGGGTCGCGCGTAGTTGCCTTGCATCGCCTTCGCAAAATCGAAAGTGCTGCGCGTCATGCCCAGTGGATCGAGCACTTTTTTTTGCATGGCGTCGTCGTATGCGGCGCCCGGCTCCTTGCCAGGTTCGGCGACGCTGCCGGCGATGAAGCCCGCGGCGGCCGGCAAGATATTGCTGTAAATAAACGTCTTGCCGAAGGGCGCGGTTGGCTGCATGGTGCCCAGGAACTGGATCAATGCGGTGGGCGTCATGCTTCGGTTGTGGAATTCCGAATCGTAGTCCTGCGCCGGCATCCCGGTGCATTGGCAGGCCAGATGTTTGATCTGCACTTCGTGGGTGACTTTGGCATCGCCAAACTTGAAGGACGGATAGGCTTCGGTGACCGGCTCGTCCCAACGCAGCTTCTTTTCGTCGACCAATTCGGCCAACAGCAAGGTGGTCAACGCCTTGGTATCGGAAGCGGCGATGAATCGGGTATCGGCATCGACAGGTCCGGGATTGCCCAACTCACGTACGCCCAGGCCGCCAACATACACAATCTTGCCGTGATCGATGAGGCTGAACGCTACGCCAGGTATGCCGAGCTGCTTCATTCCACTAGCGACGAAATTCTTCATGGTCTGGATCACGCGAGCGTCGATCGGTCGCGCCGTTTTGCCAGCAAAACTTTCGCGCTGGTAACCCCGTGGGCGCAGGCTGTCTAAGACAAGGAGGATGGAACTCATCCATTTCTCGCGCGTGGCCAGGCCTCCCTGATAAATCATGACCAGCCAGCGGTTGTTTGCGCGCCGGGCGAACGCCCTGACGAAGCGCTTTTCGTTCGGTGAAACCGCGTATTCGAAGCGCTGGATTTGCTCCCAGCCGCCTCCCGGTTGAAGGGGTTCGGAAAGTTGCAAAGGCCGCTTGAAGCCAGGCTCGAACTCCTTCCATGCCGACGCGACGGCAGTGTCGGCGTCCGGCGCATGGATATCGGTCAGGGCGATCTGCAGATCCCCTTCGGGCGGACTCAACACGTTAAAAGAGCCATGCGCGGCCATCGTCCAACCTGCCGGGACGGTGACCGTGGTACCGCCCGTGGTGGCACTTGGCGTATCAACCACTACGGCTTTCGGCTGATCACCGGCGGAAGCCGGCGAGGTCGCCTTGGCATCACTCATTGCGAAAGCATTGGACACCAGCAAGAAAAGTACGCAACCGGTGATTCTCTTGAACATCAACCGCACTGGCGTCTTGGCCATCCCCCCTCCCTCATGATTCTTGAAAGCAATCTCTTCCGGACCATCCCAACTGTCCGCTTGGGTGATAGCCGCGACCGGGCGGCTGCGCGTCATCCTGCGACGAACTCGCCTATCAATCCGCGATGTCTTGAAGAAATGTCGCCGATGGCACGAAAAACAGCGTGCCGGTGACCGCCTTGCTGTGGTCGAGCAAGCGGTCGTAGTTGCCCGGCGGTCGGCCGACAAACATGTTGACGAGCATCTGTTCGATTCGGCTCGGGGATCGCGCGTAGCCGATGAAATAGGTGCCGAACTCACCTTTGCTGACGTCGCCGAACGGCATGTTGTCGCGCACGATATCCAACTCTTCGCCGTTTTCCACAATCGTCGTCAGGGCGTTGTGTGCATAGGTCGGCTTCGCCGCATCGTCCAGTTCGATGTTTGCCAGCTTCGTCCTGCCGATGATCTTCTCCTGCTGCTCCACGGGCACGGCATTCCAGCTGCGCAGATCATGTAGATACTTCTGCACGATCACGTAGCTCCCGCCAGCGAACGCTGCGTCTTCGTCGCCAATGATCGCGGCGTCTATCGCGTCCTGATCCACCGGGTTCTCCGTGCCGTCGACGAATCCCATCAGGTCGCGGGCGTCAAAATATTTGAAGCCGTGCACTTCGTCGGCGGTGGCGACGGCATCGCCGAGCAGGGACATGACCTGGGTCGCGAGTTCGAAGCACAGATCCATGCGCGCGGCGCGAATGTGCAACAGAATATCTCCGGGCGTGGAGACGGCGTGGTGCTGCCCCTGGATCTCGCGGAACGGATGTAGATCCTTGGGTCTGGGCTGTCCGAAGAGTCGGTCCCAGGCATCCGAACCGAAACCCATCACGCACGACAACCGTCCCTCGAGATCACGGAAGCCCACGGCACGCAAAAGCCCGGCCAGATCGCCACACAGTGCCCTGACGGTTTCGCGATGCCGAGGCTCCGGCCCCAGCGTGAGGACAAGAAAAATGGCGGAGTGCGTAAGCTTCGCTACGACCGGCTGCTGAATAGCGGACACGCCCAACCTCCATGCTTGTTTTCAGTAGTTTAATCATGATCCAGTCCCCAGGTAGAGAGTATTACTACCTTCGCTGCCTTGTGCACATCCCAGCTTGTGGTTGCGGACATTGAAGCGCCTACAAGATCCGTGCGCCGGTCACGGGCTTCGGCCAGAATCAGCCTGCGATGTCAAAAACGCTTTCCAGTTCGATCCCCACTGCAGAGGAACATGATGGCGATCATGCATGAAAACATCGTCCAGACTGGCAAACCCAGCCGCACCGCCTGGCGGGTCGCTACGCTTCGGGCCGCCCATCAATTGCTTGACGAGCCCATCGTCCTCAACGATCCGATCGCGTTGCCGATCCTCGGGCCACACGCCGAGGCGGAACTGCGTGAGGATCCGTTCCTCTACAACGATTCCATGTCGCGCGGTCTACGTGCAGCCGTGGTGGTACGCAGCCGATTTGCCGAAGACGAGTTGGCCCGTGCCGTGGCAACCGGGGTACGGCAGTATGTCGTGCTCGGTGCTGGCCTGGACACGTTTGCCTATCGCAATCCACATAAGGCGGCTGGCCTTCGGGTTTTTGAAGTCGATCATCTTTCAACACAGCAATGGAAGCGGGATTGCCTGAAGAACGCAGGCATTGCTCTACCTGAGGACCTGATCTTCACCCCCGTGGATTTCGAGCACGGAACGCTGGCGCAGGGGCTGACGGAAGCCGGATTTCGAACCGACCTCCCTGCATGCTTCTCGTGGTTGGGCGTGACGATGTACCTCACTGAAGCGGCGATCCTGGAGTCGCTCGGTTTTGTCGCTTCGTTGCCAAAGCTCAGCTCGATCAGCTTCGACTACCGGGTGCCGGCATCCATGCTCGACCCGATCCAGCAGGCCATTGGTGAGTTGATGGCGCAGCGCGCCGCGGCCGTGGGTGAGCCCTGGGTTTCCGCCTTTGACCCGACTTTGTTACGCCAGCAAATCCTCAAACTCGGTTTCGGTGAGGCCGAGACCTGTGAACCCGATGCATTGAATAGGCGCTACCTGCATCGCCGCAAGGATGGGTTGCGCACCGGCGGCCGCATCATGTGCGCCCGGGTATGAGTCAAAGTCCCTGATCGGGACGCGCTCACCCTGGTGAGCACGGCCACCTCCGAATCTCCTGAATCCCTAAGTGCCGGACACGGGTGATCGTGCGGCTGGATAGGTCCGTCGCTATCTCCCGCAGCAACGTGGAGTGCTTGCTCAATGAACAATGGCATCCATCCAGTCAGCAATCCTGTCGACAACCATGGGTTCGATGCCGTAGTAGCCGTGTGGCGTCAGCGATCCGCACGCTTTACTGGACTGGCTCGTATCGCCATTGACGTAAAGTACGCGCGCCTGCGCGGAGTGCGACATCGCCGCCACGATGCGCGGGGCGTCTTCCGGCGGTGCTACGGCGCAGCGATCATCGTGGTTAGCGACCACCAGCGCCGGCACGCGAACGTCTTGCGGACTCGCCTGGAATACGGTTTCGTGGCTGCCCCCCTGGCGGGACACCGACTCCGTCAGGACGACGCCTGCGAGCTGGGCTGCGGGAAGATGTGCCGCGCCGTTCATCGCTGCTATCGAGCCCTGGCTCGTCCCAAGCAGGAAGACGGGGACTGAAGACTTCGTATGCGCAAAACCGACCAGCTCGCCCACCAGAGCGGCGTACGCTGGCGAACTTCGCAACCCGCGCAAGTTATCGCCATCCACGGTATCGGGAATCAGCACGGCATAACCACGGGCAACCCACAGGTTACGGGTGCGGACGACAAAGTTATCGTCATGGCGCACGTCACCGGTTCGCTCGATGCCGATATCGCCGGCGCCTCCAGGCAACATGACGATGATCGCTTTAGGGTTCGACGGAGTGGCGTACAGAACGCGCTGGCGTTCGCCATTGCGCAACGAAAGATCGAACACATGCTCCCCAATGACAACGGTTTCGCTATCGGTTGACATCGAATGTGCCGGCGGGTCACCGGCATGAGCTGCGCAAGCAAGGGCAAGCATGGCCATCGACAATGTGATGCGCTGGAGGCTTCGACTCATGAGATTCTCTCTCTCCTGCCGCATCACGCGCCGCGGTCGCTGCGCAACTCACGCAGCGACTCATCGTTACCAGCCGCGCTGCGCCCGCTGACCCAGCCGAACAGCGCGATGCCGATGACGATCGCCAGTGCGCCGAACGCCGAATAGCCTTGCGGCCACGCCTCGCCAAGAAACAGCACGCCAAGCAAGGTTGCAAACAACAGCTCCGCCGCCTGCATCGCCTCGACTGCCGCCAGCGCGGTCGGCTCACGCCGTACCATGTCGGTGGCACGGAAAAACAGCACGGTGGCAATCGTGCCCGATGACAACGCCACGCCGCCGGCCAGCAACGCCTCGCGCCAACTTGGCGGCCCGATCGTGAACCAGGCCATCAACGCAAACAGCAGCCATAGCGGCCAGCTGCAGAGCGTCATGCCAAACACGCGCTGCACCGCACTCAGGTGCGCTTCGTCGTGCTCCAGATGCAGCAGCAACATCCGGTTGCCCAGCGGATAGGCAAACGCGGACAGCACCACGGCGCCGATCGCCAACCAGTCACCCAGATGCAACTGGCCATGTGCATGCCCCCATTGCAACGCAAACACACCGGCGACGATCAGCACACCGATCGCGACGCTGCGCCATGCCAGTCGTCGCCGTTCGTCTCGATAGATGAACGGTGCCAACAGTGGGCCTGCGAGCACAGTGACCTGAAAGCTGCCGGCAATCAGCCACGATGGACCACTGCTCGCCGCCCAGGTCAGCGGGATGCCGAACAACACAAAGCCGACACTGCTCCATAGCAGCCATGCACGCGGATGCCGGCGCAGCTCACGCGGCAGCTGGCCCAGGCCGCCTTGCATGGGCAGCACCAGCGCGAGCAGAGGCAAGGTGATCAGGTAGCGCAGGATCACCGCCCACTGCCAATGGCCGCCACCAGCGACGAGGCTGCGGTTGAGCACATAGGTGAGCGTGAAGAACAGCGCTGCGCACAGCGCCAGACCCACGGCGGCGAGAGCATTCGAGCGCATCGGCAACCGGTCGGTAAAGTGCGAGTGTGTCAAATCACGGAGGATTTGCGTAGCGCGACGATAATTACGCCAGGACGCTTCGGATTTTCACACCAGGCGACCCGCCCCGTGCATCATGCAGTCGTGCCGGGAGGCGCGTACGGCAATCGTAGATGCACCTCGAGCCCACCGCCCTCGGCATTTCGCGCCTGGATGTCGCCGCCATGCACTTGCACCACGCGCTGCACGATCGCCAGGCCCATGCCGTGACCGTCCGCGCGCACGGCATTGCTGCCACGGAAGAACGGGCGGAACAGAAACTCCAGTTCGGCGTCGGGCACGCCTGGGCCGCGGTCACGGATGGTGAATTCGGCAGCATCCTTCCCTGCATCCACAAACAGCTCGACGCGGCCGCCCTCGGGACTGAACTTGATGGCGTTCACGATGAGATTGTCCACCGCGCGCTCCAGCAACATCGCGCTGCCAAACACCGTAACGGGTTTGCTGGACGTCAATGACAGATGGACGTTGCGCGCGTCTGCTTCCAGCTCGGCCTGCGCCACGCAACCCTGCACCAGCTCGACAAGCTCCAGCTGTTCGCGATTCATGCCTGGAATGCCGCCTTCAAGGCGGGATAGCGCGAGCATTTCACCGGTCATGCGATCGAGTCGGCCGATCTCCTGTTCGGCTTGGCGGAAATACGTGTCTGCCTCTGCAGCGTTGCTGCTGCGCTGGGCAAGATCGAGGATCAGGTGCAGCCGGGCCAGCGGCGAGCGCAGCTCGTGTGACAGATCCTGCAACACGCTGCGATCGTGTGCCACGAGCGCCTCGATGCGTTCCGCCATGGCATCGAAGTCGGACGCAAGCAGCGCAAGTTCATCGTGCGCCATGCTTCCCTGACTGCCGACCCGGGTCGAAAGCTCGCCAGCAGCCATGCGTCGGGTCGCATCACGCAGCGCCTGCACCGGTTTGGCCACGCTGCGCGCCAGCCACCATCCCACCAGTCCGATGAACAGCAGGGACAGTCCCCACTGGAAGGCGAGGTAGATCTTTTCCCTGGTTTGCGGCCGCAGTCGCGTATGCGTCCTGCTGATCGCCACCAGTTGCCGGGGTTGGCCATCATCACCGACGACCGGTTGCACCGCGACATAGAGTCCCGGCCACGGTTCCAAAACAATGTCCCGATTGGCAGCGAGCCAGCTCGGCAGTGAACTCTCGATCGAGGAATGTAGACGGATCGGATACAACGCGCGACCCTTTTCGTACAAGGTTGCCTCGATGCCTTCGCGCCGCTGTTGCATGGACCAGTCAGCGAGCGCGGCCGCGCCGCCGCTTTCGTAGGCCTCATCGGCGCCCTGCCCCAACGCCACCCAGTTGATTTCCTTCGCCGTGGTGTACTCGATAAAGCCGCGCGTCAGCAGCCCGCCGAGGAACAGCACCAGCAAATTCGCCACGCAGAACCAGATCAGCAGGCGCCAGTAGATCGAGCTCCGGAACGGACTCATGGCGCGCCCACCACGAGGATATAGCCCGCACCTCGCACGGATTCGATGCGCGGAGACTGGGCCGACGCCTCCGTCAGCTTGTGACGCAGCCGACTGACATGAACATCGACGCTGCGATCGAAACGCTCCAGTTCACGCCCCAGCGCAATCCGCGTCAGCGCGGCCTTGTCGACCAGTTCACCAGCACGCTGTGCGAGCGCCAGCAGCAGCTGGAATTCCGCGCCGGTGAGCGATAGCTCGGTCTCCCCGGCATAGGCACGACGCTCGCCGGGCTGCAGACGCAATATCCCCACTTGAAGCGTCCCGGACACGGCGGGTGTGTTGCGTCGCAATTGCGCACGCACACGTGCCAGCAGCTCGCGTGGCAGGCAGGGCTTGGCCAGGTAGTCGTCCGCGCCCAGCTCCAGCCCGATGACCCGATCCACCGGCTCGCCGCGGGCGGAAAGCATGATCACCGGCAAGCGGTACTGCAACCGCAGCTCACGCAAAGTATCCAGGCCATCGCGGCCCGGCATCATCACGTCGAGTATCAGCAGGTCGGGGCGCTGCGCCTGGTTGCGCAGTTGCACCAGTGCTGTCTCACTGTCGTGCGCGACATCCACGACAAAGCCTTCGCGCTGCAGGTATTCGGCAAGCAGGCTACATAGTGCGCGGTCGTCGTCGACAATCAGAATTCTGGGCATGGTGGTCTGCTGGCTTCTATCCATTGATACCGTACGACCGTGCGAACTCCACGGTCTTTACCCATCTTTACTTCTCGGCAAAGAACATACACGCCGCCTTGTCGTCAAATGGACGTAACAGAATCCCCACCAACGACAAAGGTACTACTTATGCGCAAGAGCATCTCTCTCGGCCTGGTTCTGGCCTCGGCCATGGCACTCACCACGCTCGCTGTTGCTCAGGCGCCTTCGGGCGGCCCCGGCGGCGGTTGGCACTCGCACGGCCATGGCCAGTTCATGGCCCTCAGCAAGCTGAATCTGACCGATGCCCAGAAGGCCAGCATCAAGCAGATCATGCAGACCAGCTTTGCCCAGAACAAGACGCAGCGTCAGGCCCTCGGCCAGCAGCGCGCGGCGTTCGCGTCGATGACTCCCGATCAGGTCGGCTACCAGGCCGCAACGGCCAGCCTCGCTCAGGCTGAGGGCGCTGCCGCCTCGGCACGCGTGACGCAGCGGGCCAACATCCGCGCGCAGATCTACGCCGTGCTGACCACGGCGCAGAAGGCGCAGGTAGCCACCTTGCAGGCACAGCAGCAAGCCCGCAAGCAGCAGTGGCAGCAGTTCAAGGCATCGCACCCGGTGTCCTCGACCTCGCAGGTAACCCAGTAAGCGATTCGGGCAATGGTATGCAGCTGCGCCAGCGACACGCTGGCGCAGCTGTCAACCGACTGATGGATGCCCCGCTCCATCGAGCGTTGGCTCCATGATGTTCAGCAGGCCCGCAGATTGTGGTGCGCGGTTACACCCCTCCCTGGTGCGCCGCCACGACTGGCTGTTCTGGCGAGACTGCGCACCGCAGTCTGCGGACCTGCTGGACTTCATCCCGTCATCGGATATCGCGATGGATATCGCGATGTCGCTTCTGCTAACAAAGCCCAATCAGCAGAGCATGCGGAACTGGCGCGATCAGTTATAACGCCAGTGGCCACCGACCCACACATGCGACGGCCCCCAGTAACCCGGCACTCAGACGTGAACGGGACGCGGCGCCACCACGACGCAACCGGTCATTGAAAGCGAACCGCCAAGCAGCGCGGCGGATATCAGCAAGGCAGACATGAGACGACGCATGGAGACACTCCTTCATGTGGGATGTGTCGCCTTAAACGTGGTCATCCGAACGCAGATGACATGAGCCGCCGTGCCTGATGGCTGCCGTTCATTCGAAAAGCATTCAGCAAACGCCGCGTTGCCTCACTGCAACGGCGTGGCGTCTTAGCGCAAAGCGAGCCGCGCAACACTGTCGCGATAACGGGCGGCAATGCGCTCTTCGTCGCGATGATGGAAATCGCGCACTACCCATTCGCCGCCGCACATGACGTCGCGCACCAGCGGTGTGTTGCCGGCAAACAGGAAGCTGTCCAGCACGGACTGGGTATCGCGTGCGGCAAGTAGTGGCGAGGTTTCATCCAGCACGATCAAGTCGGCGCGGGCACCATCGCGCAGTTCGCCGATCGGCAGGCCGGAAGCCTGCGCTCCTCCCTTCAATGCCGCACACCACAGCGTTTCACCGACGCTGACACCTTGCTTGCGCGCCGCAATATTGCGATGCCCGGTGGTTAGCCTCTGACCGTATTCCAGCCAGCGAAGCTCTTCGACCGGCGAGATCGAGATGTGCGAATCCGAACCGATGCCGAGCGTACCGTGGGCATCCAGATAGTCGGCCAGTGGAAACAAACCATCGCCGAGATTCGCTTCGGTAGTGGGACACAGACCGGCGACTGCACCGCTGTGCGCAAGGCGCCCGGCTTCCGCTTCAGTCAGATGGGTCGCGTGCACCAGGCACCAGCGCGCATCCACGTCGGCGTGATCAAACAACCATTCCACCGGACGCGCACCGCGTGTGGCGAGGCAATCCTGCACTTCGCCGATCTGCTCGGCAATATGGATATGGATGGGACACGCTTTCGCTGCATCGCTGGCCAGGACACGGTCCAGTGCATCCTGCGGCACCGCGCGCAACGAATGCAGTGCTATGCCGACGCGCACGTCATCGCTCTCGTGCCGGCGCAACGATTCCAGCAAACGCAGATAGCCGTCTACATCGTGGCCAAAGCGGCGCTGACGTGCCGTCAACGCGCGACCATCAAAGCCACCACTCATGTACAGGACGGGCAGCAAAGTCAGCGCGATGCCGGCTTCGCGTGCAGCCTCGATCAACGCCAGCGACATCGCCTCGGGCTGCGCATACGCCGTACCGTCCGGCTGATGATGCAGATAGTGGAATTCGCAGACCTGGGTGTAGCCGGCCTTGAGCATTTCCACGTAAAGCTGCGCAGCGATCGCCTGCAGCTCGTCCGGGCCGATCGCGGCGGCGAACCCATACATCGTCTCGCGCCAGCTCCAGAAACTGTCGTCGAGCCGCCCCTTGCGTTCGGCCAGGCCGGCCATCGCACGCTGAAACGCATGCGAATGCAGGTTCGGCATGCCGGGCAGCACCCACCGCCCCAGGTTATCGACGGCGGACATTGTCGGTTTGCACAACCGCCCATCCGCGCTCACGCCGAGCACGGCCTCCGCCTGCCAACCGCCGGACTGCCACAGCTGGTCGGCTTTTAAACTGCGATGGGCTGGGTTGTCACTCATGAGCATGGCTCCATACGGATGCGGCGCAGTGTAACCGGGTGACTGGCCTCATCTTCACTTGGGCATATGACAGGCTGTGCATAATTGAGCCATGGCCAGGAAAACGAACGAACACACACCCAAGCTACTGCTGCGACAGGCAGTCCCTGCCGACGTACCGGCGCTGGTCGAACTGACCGCCCGCGTCTACACGGCCGAATGGGGCCACTCGCCGGAAATGCTGCGCTCCCAGCAGACACATTTCCCCGAAGGCCAGTTCGTGGTTGAGTACGAAGGCACCATCGTCGGCTACTGCGCCACGTTCCGCATCGATGAGGCGACGGCACTCGCGCCGCATACCTGGATGCAGATCACTGGCGGCGGCATGGGTTCGCGCCACAAACCCGATGGCAACTGGCTTTACGGCATGGAAGTGGTGGTGGATCCGGGCTACCGCGGGATGCGCATCGGCCAGCGGCTATACCAGGCACGCAAGCGCCTGTGCACCGATCTCAAGCTGCGCGGCATCGTGTTCGGTGGCCGCATTCCCGGGTTGGCGAAGAACATCCAGCGCTATGGCACCGCCGAGGGCTATGTGCAGGCAGTGCTGGACGGCAAGCGCCGCGATATCACCCTGAGTTTTCAGCTCACCAACGATTTCGAGGCGATCGGCCTGCTGCGCGCCTATGTGCCATCCGACTACGATTCGCTCGGCTACGCGGTGCATATGGTGTGGCGCAATCCACGCCTGCTCGACCAGCCGGACATGCCGTCGATCCCGTCGCCGCAGCGCCTGCCCGACTCGGTGCGGGTCGCATCCGTGCAATACCAGCAACGACGCATCAAATCGTTCGAGGAGTTCGCCACCCACGTCGAATACTTCACCGATATCGCGGCTGACTACAGTGCCGACTTCGTTACTTTTCCAGAGTTGATCACGCTGCAGTTGCTGTCGATCGAGAACGAAGAGCTGTCGCCCGTCGACACCATCCGCAAGCTCAGCCACTACACGCCGCAGGTGAAAGAACTCTTCAGCCATCTGGCGGTGCACTACAACATCAACATCATCGCCGGATCGCATCCCACCGAACAGCCGAACGGCGACATCCACAACGTCTGCTACGTCTGCCTGCGCGACGGTTCGATCCACGAACGCGAGAAGCTGCATCCCACGCCGAGCGAGCGCAACGTATGGAACATCACCGGCGGCGATAGCGCAGCCACCGTGCAGACCGACTGCGGCCCGATCGGCGTAATGATCTGCTACGACTCGGAATTCCCCGAAGTCGCACGCCATCTCGTTGACCAGGGCGCCCTGATCCTGTTTGTGCCGTTCTGCACCGATGTACGCGAGGGCTATCTGCGCGTGCGCTACTGCTCGCAGGCGCGTGCGATCGAAAACCAGTGCTACGTGGTGCTATCGGGCAACGTCGGCAACCTTCCCGGCGTGAACAACTTCGACATCCAGTACGGCCAGAGCTGCATCCTCACGCCCAGCGACTTTCCGTTTGCGCGTGACGGCATCGCCGCCGACTCCACGCCGAACATCGAGACCGTGCTGTTCGCCGACCTGCGACTGGAAAGCCTCGCCCGTGCGCGCAACGCCGGAGCCGTGCAGAACCTGAAGGATCGCCGCTTCGACCTGTACGAGACCCGCTGGCGCCCCCGCTGACGCAAAAATGTAGCGGCGCACTCCTGGATCAAGTCCGGGCGGGATCTGTGCGCGAACGTTGTCACGAGACATCGCCGCTACACAAGCCGCCGCGTAGGTTGGGGTGAGCGAAGCGATCCCCAACGCATGGGGTGCGGGAGCGTTGG
>Ga0302230_10001207_pt1 | contig 17532 bp, 24 predicted proteins | sample II_Palsa_N2_1_FD_193523 | JGI IMG/M metagenome (GOLD analysis project Ga0302230, IMG submission 193523) | Peat permafrost microbial communities from Stordalen Mire near Abisko, Sweden - II_Palsa_N2_1 | ecosystem: Environmental > Terrestrial > Soil > Palsa > Peat permafrost | place: Sweden... | reverse complement strand
AAATGCGGAATACACCTAGTTGCAAAATCATTGCGAATTTCAAGCTAGACTAGGGTGTAAAGGGGAGCAGCACGAGCCATCGGATGCAGCATGACGTCACTTCACCAGCAGCCATTTCAGAGTATTTTCAACCCAACATGATCTCACTCGTTGTTGTTGCTGCTGCCGCCCTCGTGGCCACCACCGCCGGTGCCTCGTCGAGCGTGTACCCCTTCCCCTCGTTCACTCGCTCGATGAGCACCCTCGACCCGTACGGCCAGTCGTACTGCTTCCTCACGGGCGGCACAGGCGTCATCCAGGGAACAGGTTCCCAGCAGTACCTCGGCGTGCAGCCCTGCTATTATGGCCAGATCGGCATCTACGGCAGCGAGCTCGGCTTTGGTCTCATTGGCAACTCGGCCTCGGCATCGGCGGATCTGGGAACTGTCAACGAGCTTGGCTGGCGCTACAACCTCACGCAGAACGCGTTCTTCTCGTTGCGCTATGACGGTGGAAACCTCGTGGTCGGCCAGGGCGCCGAGACCAAGACGCTGTCCAGCAGCGACACCGACTCGCTGTTGGTCACGGAGTCTCTGCACACCATCGCGCCCATCCCCGGCCACGTGTACCTCGTCCGCGTCACCGAGGGCGGCAGCACCAGCAACTGGGCCGACTCGGCGCTCTTTGCCCGCGTCATCGTCCTCGACTACCAGACCTCTGCCACTGTCACGACCGCGCAGGTCGTCTGGGACGTCATCTACGGCGCCACGTCGTCTCCCGAGACCGTCGACGAGGCCGCCTCCCAGGCCTCGACGGCGTTGGCGGTTGGAGGCGCGGCATTGGGCCTTGTTCTCTTTGTCATTCTCGACTTGATCATCATCAGCGTCGTCCTGTATCGCCGCACTAACTTCAACTCGTCCCTGTATGCCTCGATCAACAACCCCAAGTAGTCGAAGCAAACTTCAAGGGCCGTTCTTTTTCAGTAAATTAGTTACACATTCAGTATAAAGTTCTCTATTCATCAGTTGTGCATGTACTCCTGCGGGCAAAGGTCTAAATTTTAGTATGTAGGGTCCTATGTTTGGGTTTTGATGGTTTTGACATCCGCTGGCAGGGATTTTTTTATTTATTTTTTTTTTCCCCTCTTTTTTCAGTCAGACCGCAAAGATGCCAAACGTGGTCAAGAGCCCTCGCGCTCCGCTCAACGTCCCGGTCGTGGACGTGTTCACGTTCCTCTTTGGCAAGCACCTGGGCGCGTACAGCGACAAGGTCGCGACAGTCGACGGGCTGACGGGCGAGAGCCTGACGTTTGGCCAGATCAAGAACAATGTGCTGCTGCTGGCCTCGGGCCTGTCCAAGCTGGGCGTGGGCAAGGGCGACACCGTCGGCCTGTTTGCGCCCAACAACATCGAGTACGGCATTGTCCTGGTCGCGCTGGCACGTCTTGGTGCGTTTCGTTGTCTCGTGTTTTTTTGTTTTGTCATGGCCGTTGGGCTCACCTGTGACACAATTGGAAGGTGCACACGCGACCCCCGCAAACCCCACGTACACCGTTGACGAGCTCAACTTTCAGCTGGTGGACACTGGCGCCAAGGTACCGACCGAGTCAAGACGTGCGTAGACACTGTAGATCTAACCCGGAACATGCAGCTCCTGATCACCGTCACCGATCTACTGCCTGTCGCCAACAAGGCCGCCGAAGGAACCAAGGTGCGTACCGTTGAATCTGTCGATGACAGTGGAACCTCTAAACGGGCCGGGTTGCGCAGGTCCAAGAGACGTTTGTCCTGGGCAAGATCGGCTCGCACAAGCACCGAACGGTGCAGTCGCTGTACAACCTCGAGCCGCCACCACCCGTCCCGGCTTTCGACCCCAAGACGCACGAGTTTGTCATTTCGTACTCGTCAGGCACGACCGGCCGCCCCAAGGGCACTCAGCTTACGCACTACAACATTGTGTCCAACCTGCTCCAGTTTGAGGACTTTGAGTTCACCGCCAACGGCCTCGATGCGTCCAAGGACGTGTCCATTGGCGTCCTGCCGTTCTACCACATCTACGGCCTCACCCTCATCCTCCTGGCGTCTTACTACTTTCGGAGCACGGTTGTCGCCATGGTACGATCCCCTCCTCTGTGGGAGTATTTCTAAACCTGTAGGGGGTACGTACAGGCCAAGTTTGACTTGATCCAGTGGGTCGAGAACGTCCAAAAGTACAAGGTCACGATCGGGTTCCTCGTGCCCCCGATCGTCATCGGCCTGCTCAAATCGGGGGTCGCGACCAAGTATGACCTCTCGTCCATCCGCATCGCCGTCTCCGGTGCCGCACCTCTGGGCCCCGAGATTGAGGGCGCTTGGAAAACGACACCCGGCCTCAAACACATCACTCTCAAGCAAGCCTACGGGTATAGCAGCTTTATTTGCACTATGACACATATATCTTTGCTGACTTGCCTGTTAGAATGACGGAGCTCTCCCCACTGTCGCACGTAACCCCCACCAGCAAGATCAAGATCGGTAAGCCAAAACAAAACAAAACAACAAAAAAAAAAAAACGAAAGAATTTTTTTATTCAAACAAATTTTCTTTGAAGGTTCCATTGGGCAGCTCCTCGCCAACTGCGAAGCACGTGTCATCAACCCCGAGACCGACAAGGACGTCCCTGCGGGCCACGAGGGTGTACGTCGCCAGAAAAATCAGTTTTTAAAAAAAATAATCCATCATCCAGGAGCTTTTGATGCGCGGTCCGAACGTGATGAAGGGCTATCTCAACAACCCCAAGGCCACGAACGATACGTTCCTCGACGGCTGGCTCCGCACTGGTGATATTGTCAAGGTCGACGAAGAGGGTTACTTCTTTGTGACGGATCGCCTCAAGGAGCTCATCAAGTTCAAGGGTCTCCAGGTCGCTCCTGCCGAGCTTGAGGGCATCCTCCTGTCACACCCTCATGTGCAGGACTCTGCCGTCATCCCGCAGAACGACGAGGCTGCCGGCGAGGTGCCCAAGGCCTACGTCGTCCTCAAGCCCGAGGTGCCTGCCACCAAGGCCACCGCCGACGCGATCGCCTCGTTCGTCGAGTCCAAGGTCGCTCCCCACAAGGTTCGTAGAATTGTCGTCGTAAACTTACATTTAATCAAACGCAGAAACTTCGTGGCGGCATCGAATTCATTGGAGTCATTCCCAAGTCGGCTTCGGGCAAGATCCTCCGCCGCATCCTCAAATCGCAGAATGAGGAACGCATCAAAGCCAAGCTCTAGGATTAGCCGTTGTCTTTGTTTTTCTTTCGCTGACCCTTCCAGTCGTTTTTCTCTTCTTTTTCTTTTTGTTTCAATTGGATTGACGCAAATATTCGATTACTAAATACAGCGAATGTACTATAGTTGAGCGGGTTTGTGTGGTGAGGGTGAGAATGGCCGATGGAAAATAATAATAATTAATTGGTGGGGAGAAAATAATTTGATGGGAGGAAATGGACTTTAGGGAGGGGCTTAAGCAGTGGTTTGTAGCCTGTTGTCTTCATTGACGGCTGGCGCTTTGCCCTTCCATGGTTTGGATGGCTGATCGTTAAGCTTCATCGCCGATCCAGATTGGTCAGACTCAAGGGCTGTTTCATTGCCTTCGTCAGACTGGCTCGATTGGACGCCCGCCTCGTCGTTGTAACCTGACTCGTCCTTCAGAGGGACCTGCAAAAACGAAACAAAAAAATCATTATTTTCCGCTTCCGTTTTATTTTCCAAAAAAAAGAATACCTTGTAGTCTGTGTTTGACAAGGCTGACACGGGCTGCTCGCTACTGACAGGGGTTTCCGTCGCGGCAGTGGCCGGGCCAGCGTGTGCTGGAGGTGACTGCACAGACTCGGCCGAGCCGTGTCTGCTCTGCATTATGGCGACCTGATCAAACGTGTTGCTGGCCGCGACCGCGGTGGACACGTCTTGTGATCCGTTCTGGCAGTTAAAAAGAGTGTTAATGAAAGGGCAAATAGAATGTGGGCAAAAAAAAAAATTTTTTTTTTTACCTCCAAGTGTGTGTTGTACGTGGGAGGCTGCTCGTACGCGGGCGGACGATTGGTCATGAGCGTATCGGAACCAGAGGACGGCTTCATGAGCGGCAGCATCGAGTTGGCATTGCTGAGCGAATCCGACTGCGAAACGGCCATAGGGGCAGAGACGACCGATTCGACCATCTGGGGCTGGCCTTGGGCCTCCGAGCTACGGAAAAAAAAAAAAAAAATTCATAACCAGTGAGGATGACTGGAAAAACACAGAACGATGCAACATACTCGCCACGGCGGTTTTGACGGCGGCGGCGGCGGATGAGGAAGAACAAACAAAGAGCCAAACAACAACAGCAGAGGAGGATCGCGAGGATGATAAGCAGGATGATCCACCAGGGGAAGTTGCTGGACGAGCCGCTGCCACCTAACACAGGGTTTTTTTTGTTTATTTATTTTTAAATAAAGTAAAATTCAAGTAGAGGTAGACAACGTTACTGCCAGTCGAGCTCGTTGTGGGGTTGGCTGAGGTCGAGGTGACACTGATCACGGCAAAGTCAGTCAAGTGCGTCGTTTGGCAGGAGATTCCGCTGCTCGACGAAGACACCATGGTCACACCAGTCTGATCCCACATGCCCGTTGCGGTGTTGAAGAAGGCACACGAAACTGTTGGACAGAATTAAAGTTTGACATAGCTTGTGAAACAACGTACGATTGCCACTGCTCGCGCTAGAGTAGTTTTCGGTCCAGCCAAACGAGAGCGACAACGGCGACGAAGTGAGTTGGCTGATCAACGGCGCGTTGACGATATCCTGTGTGGATGCAGTCGTTGCGCAGCCGCGCAGGTTGACGCTGTTGACAGATGTGGCCACATTGACAGTGCTGCCCGAGGGAATCGCCCTGAAAGAGAACAAAAATAAGCAAAAATACATTTGGAAGAAATTGCGTACCAGGAGGTCGATGACGACGCATAGACAGAGCTGGGAAGCTGGAGCGACGACAGGCACATGCAGTCCACGTTTGCGTTCGCGAGGGTGTTGCTACCGAGGGTGATGGCGTTGTTGGAACCTGCGAGGGACACACTGCTGCTTCCAGAAAACGACGACCGCATGGCAGTGAACGTGAGGCCAGACGATGTCGAAGAACCAATCTGCATCGAGGGGTCGTTGCAGTAGTGCGCGTTGAAGTACATGGTCGCGAGAGCCTCATAAGCAGTCTGCAGAGTGTTTGTAATGAATGGTTATTATTTTTTTTTCTTTTTGAAAGAAAAAAAAAAAAGTACCTCAATGTTGCCGGCAACCTGCATAGAGTTGAAGGTTCCACGTTTGCGCGAAGAAGACGACGAGGAGAGAGAGGCCACTGCGGCGTTTTCAACGCGAACCATGCAGCCAGAATACAAGCTGACAAGGTCCGCCGACGTGGCCTGAGCGGACGCGGAGCCAAACTGGGCAATGGCGGAGAAGACGTTGGTCAGCGAGCCAGTCGTCAGCGAGTTTGTTCCCAGTGCCATGATTGAGTCGACACCGCAGGTGAACGCAACTCCGTCTAAAAAATAAAATAAAAATGTTTGAGATGATGGATGGCTTAATATGCATACTCGCAGGGTTCGATGCTTGTGCACCGGTCGTGAACGTGTTGGTGACGTTCTGGACAAAGTTGCCCACTGTGGTCGGGTCAGCCATGGATGCAGGTGCCTCCAAGCAGCTGACCGTGCTCGTGATGGCGGCAATGAGCTGATTCCAGTTGGATCCGAGTTGGAGGGAAGACGACTGTAAAAAAGAAAGAATAAATAAATAAAATAAAATAAATAAGGAAAAATAGTACCATGGAGTAAAAGTTGTTAACGAGATTGGTTGCGTCAGAAGAGCTCGAAGGAGCGCACGAGCCAACGCTGACAACCATGGACGTGGACGTCTGGGTGCCGTCCTGCTGTGTGACGTTCATGACGACTGTGATCGAGCCACTGGCTGTCTTGCCTGCAAACATGGGAAGAACCGATTGCTGCGACGACATGTACGAGTTCTGCGGTTGCAGTGTCAGAAAAAATCGGAAATAAAAAAATTAATAAAAATATACCGCGAGCATCCACGAGCGAGGAAGATCGTCGTAGACGGCGCTGAACGAGTACGAGAGGGGCTGCTGGCTGGGATCGGCGTTCCACGACTGAGCGAGCAAAGTGAACAGCGACGTGGCGGCCTGGGACGTCGAGTTGCTGGGAGCAACACTAAATGTGCCCGAGATGGGGGCCGACGAGACGGCGACACGCCAAACAGCGAAGCCGACAGAGGAGGAGCCCTGCTGGACGTCAACACGGAAATAGTACACTTGCAGCGGCTGCAGTTGGGACCCGTTGACAACGAGAGTCGGTCCATTCGCTGCAACAAAACATGTCAAGCCATAAATGAAAAATAAGTGACTTTATTTTACCAGGCGAGTAAGTGTTGAAACCCGACGGAAGAGTTGAGAGCGGGTAGGTTCCGAGGGTGCTGGACGGCTCAGCGCCGCCGACGGTCGACCACGTGTAAACGAGATCCTGGGAGGCGGAGGCAGCATTCACCGTGGCAACGAGGCGCAGGCTGCCACCAGGGGCCACGACAGTATCGCCGCTGAGCTGGACATCTGCCTGGGCGGGCGTAGTCGACAAGGCCGAAATGACGACAGAAAGGGTCGACGAGCTAGCGGTGCTGTTGACGTACTACGAAAGCATCACGTGGAAAATACTTTAGAATGTTATCAAGCACAAAAGGTTGATACCGAATCGCGAATCGTAAAGGTGAAATTGTACATGCCGTTGGCGACAAACGTGTTGGCGGCGACCGGGGCAGTAAAAGAAGCAGCAGAGCCATCGGAAGGCAGAGAGAGCGACGACATACTGGGCAGGGCAAAGGTGCAGGGGGCACCGGATGAGACAACTGTGCACAGGACAGACACCTGAGCGGTACGAGTGCCTATCATTTCCTAAGTCAAAAAAGTGAGCAACAACAAACTAATAGCTTTTCTTTTTGCGTACGGGGTCAGCGACGTTGATGCCGACGCTAATGGCATCACCAACATTCACAGACTGCTGAACTCCACCAATAGGGGCGATGGAGAGGGGACCCGCAGTGATAGAAACAATGGCAGTGGAGGACGTCTGGAGACCTACAAACAAAAAGTTTAGGTATCAAAAAAAATTTTTTTCGGCAGGGCTCTTTACCAGAAGAAACGCCTTGGGATGCGACGGTGAAGGCATACAGGCCGCCAACGGTGAGTGAGAAGGGGTCGATCGAGAGGGCCGAAGCCGAAACACCGAGGGCCGTGATACCAGTGGGAACAGACCACTGGAAGTTGAGCTCCTCGGGAGTTCCGCAGGTGGGGAACGAAGTGACGGCCTGGAGGTTGAGCATTTGGCTGCGGCGAATCGTTGCGGGGGAGTCGATGGTGATCATGGGCGTGGCAGAGTCGGTGATGGTCACGGTGGTCTGGGCAAAGCTGGACGACTTGCCAAGCCAGTTGGTGACCTGGAGGGCAAACGTGTAGGTGGTCCCTGCCGCCAGGACGCCGACGGGGATCTGGAGAGCTTGCAACGTGCTGGTCCTGTATGCCACCATTGAGACATGAAGGGGAAAAAGAGAAAGAAAAAAAAAATGTGTATACTGGATCGTTGCAAGGAAGTTGGTGACAGGAATTGTGGGCGGGAGGACGTTCCACTTGTACGTCAAGGGACGGCCACCGTGGTTGTACGATCCGGACGAGTCAACGGTGAGCGGCATGCACGCCGGGAAATTGACGGGTGCACGAAGGACTGCGACGGGGACGGGGTACGATGCTGGCGCCTGCACGTTGGTGATACCGGCATTGGGGCCAACGAACGAAACGCTGGACCCAGGGGCGATCGTGGCATCGGGAGAAAGGTTGATGGTGAGGAGCGTGCTTGCGGTGACACTGCACGTGGCGGCAGCGCCCAGCGACGAGAGAGAGCCAGTAGCGATGATCTGGCTGCATGGGATGGTGGTGCCGCTGGTGCCGATCGACTGGTTGAAGACGGCCTGGATCTGCGATCCCGAGTTGGTGAAGCGGGTGGCCATGTTCACAACGGCGAGGTACTGGACATTGGCCACACCCGTGGCGAACGAGGCGCCGTTGTTCTGCGAAATCTGGAGGGTACCCGTGGAGGCCGTTTGAACAACGGGGACGTTACAGGTCGCCGTCATCGCCGGTTGGTTAAGCTGGCCAGCCGTATCTACATTTGAAAAAAAGTTTTTTTTACATCTTTTTGGGGGTAGAATTGACGTACTGTAGACTGTTCCACCAATGATGAATTGGCACTGGAGACTTCCGCTGGTCCATAGACCGATGACGGGCATAGTCAGCGTTAGGCCGTAGGTGTTGATGGGGAACTGGTACACGCCCGATGGCTGGATCGCAGCGAGCGCATTGTTGGTCGTGGGTGCAGGGCTGGTGGTGGAGGGCGAGGGCGTGACATGGGTGGTAGGCGCATTCGAGGACGTCGGGGCCGGTGTGGTGGGCGCAGGCGTCGTCGGGTCCGGTGTGGAAGGCGCGGGCGTGCTTGGCACATGCATAGTCGGCGCAGGCGTCGAAGCAACGGGCGATGGGGTCGCGTGGGCGATGGTAGGGGCCACGCCGTTGGTCGAGGGTGTAGGTGGCGATGCAGACGAGGACGGCGTGGGCTGGGACGATCCGATCGGAGGGGAGACAACAACCACGACGGCCGGCGAGGGCGAGGGCGACGCTTGTGTTGCCGTGAATGCCTCGGTAAGGGACTCTGTTGCCGAGAACGTGCTGGGATCAAACAGGGTGGGCTGCTCAAAGCCGATCTCATCGTCTGCAGCGCGGCGTTGGCGGCCACCGAGAATGAAGCCGACTTCGTTGTCAGCGCTCGCAAAAGAGGTCTAGTGATAATAGTATTGTTTAACAAAACGGGATGAGGTGTTTTTAGGCTTTCTACAGCAGTTTCGTCGTCGGTGATTTCGACAGTGGCATCGACTGACCAAGTGGCCTCGTTGTTGCGGGCGATCAATTGGAGGTTGCGGTTGCCGTCGCGCCAAAAGTTGTCGTAGACATTGAGGGAGAGTTGGGCCGAGTTCTTGTTGGCTTCGATCACAAACTGTGACAAGTGTTTAGCGAGGAAAAAAATTTTTTTTTCTTTCTTTTCTTTTGTCACCTTGACGTCCTTGGTTGCAGAAAAATCAAACTCTTCGACAGCGGTGCCCTCGATGGCGTCAAGGTAGGCGACGATGGGATAGCTGTCGTCCGAAGCGTCGGTGCGGACGACTTGGACTTGGAGCACTGGAGTCGATTCCGAGACACTATAGTAGGCTTGCGAGAATGCGAGAGGTGCTAAAACACGCGGCAATTTGAGTTATAAGACTGGCATGGGGGAGGGTACCTTTCTTGCTCGCGAGCGCAAGCGTGCAAAAGCAAGCTGCCAGCAGAACGATCACTGTCGCAGCTATACGGGTCATCCTTGCGGCAGCGTCTTTTCCTTTTGGTGAGCGCGTCAAGCACAATCAGTCACAATTCAGGCGGTCTTTCCACACGGAATCCCCAGCCAATAAACCACACACCAATGCAGCAGCAACGAACCCAAGCTAGCGAGAGGGAGCAAAAGAGGGAGAGCTGTGCACGACCGAGCAATTATTGTAAAACCGGACAATATCGACGACGAATAACACGCAAAATCGACGTGGATCTCCTGAACGTGCAAAAAAGGTTGCACCTTCCGCTCTTTTTCACACCAGGCACCGCGATGGTCACGTCTTGACCAACGATGATAGTGTGCTCTTGTCGTCTCCTTGTTTGATAGGCCGGCTGCAGCACAAGAGAACCCCCCTTCCCAGACTGGATGTAGCGAGTGAAAGTGATAGAGATGGAGAGAGAGTGAGAGTGAGAGAAGAAAGAGTCCTCGCAGAGTCCCTCAGCTCAATCGGATAATAAAACCAAAATGTGGACAGGTTTCCAAAGCCAGGTCAGCTTGCCTTCCCTCCTCCTCCCATGTCCCCTTTATTGGCACGCTCTCCCCGTAGGCAGCACTACATTGTCGTCCCTTTCCCTCCTTCGTCCGGCATTTGCGATTACATGTTCAGAAGCCCTCCGTTTCGCTCCCATCGCATCCTGCCGTCATTGCCCATGCAGTCCACAAGCCTATAATCGAGCGGCCTCCTTTGTTCCAGCATACACGTCGCTCTTGTGCCAGCAGTGCGCCCCCATCAATCATCGCAGGCTTGTGTACCACGATACTCTGACGCCCGCTGGCTAAAAGGAGACGCAACGATAAACATGCAAGGAGCCTGAGCACGGGCCCTGAACAGCAGAAAATGGCTGTTGTATTTTATTTTATTTTTGCCAAGTGACCACATGGCCCCCAAGTTCAAGGCCGGCAAGAAGAAGTTCAGCAAGAAGCCGTCCAAGGGCGACAAGAAGGACAAGAAGGGGGGTGTCGCCAGCGGAGGCAAGGGGGCGGACGAGGGACCAAACGAGGACGAGGGCACCAACTGGACTGCACCGACGGCCCACTTGATGAATCTCGACGAGGACGATGATCTCGACTTTGGCTTTGGTGGTGCTGGCAAGGGGGCCAAGAAGGCAGCGGCAGCAGACACAGCAGCCAAGGGCAGCAAAAAGGGTGGGAAGGCTGCCGCTCCGCTCGCACTGGACGAGGACGACGACGGCATGGATGAGGACGAGGACTTTGATCTGGAGGAGGTGGACAACAACGACGATGGCGACGACAACGATGGCAACGACTCGGAGGGCGATCTCACAGACATCGAGTCTGACGACGAAGATGACGACAAGGCAGACGACGACATGCCAATGTCGGCCAAGAGGGGCAACGTGCCTGGATTTGGTGGACACGGCGGTAATTCATCCCTTTCGCAAAAAAGTATGCTCACACAAACAAACAAACCACACAGACGATGCCCTCGGCCTTGACGACGACCGGGCAGCGATTATGGCGGCCAAGAAGCGCAGCAAGTCGGGAGGCTTCCAGTCGATGGGTCTGTCCTACTCGGTCCTCAAGGGCGTGCTCAAGCAGGGGTACCAGGTGCCCACGCCTATCCAGCGCAAGTGCATCCCGCTCGTGCTCGAGAACAAGGACGTCGTCGGCATGGCCCGCACCGGCAGTGGTAAGACAGCCGCGTTCGTTGTGCCCATGCTCGAAAAGCTCAAGGTAGTGTATCTTTTTTTTTTCTTGTCAAACTAACCGGATCGTGTTGGCGGCAGGCCCACTCGGCCAAGGTTGGCGTTCGCGCGATCATTCTTTCGCCCTCGCGCGAGCTTGCATTCCAAACGCTCAAGGTCGTGAAGGAACTCGGACGGTACACCGATCTGCGCTTTGCTGGCCTCGTTGGTGGTGACTCGATGGAAGATCACTTTGCGACGATGACAAACAACCCCGATGTCGTCGTTGCCACGCCCGGTCGTCTTATGCATTTGTGCGTGGAGATGGAGCTCTCGCTGTCTACCGTCGAGTACATTGTGTTTGACGAGGCTGATCGGTACCAAACGAGTTTTGTCCATCGCTTCGAATTTATTAATATTTATCTTGAAAAAAAAAATAGATTGTTTGAGATGGGCTTTGAGGTCCAGCTGCACGAGATTCTGCACCGTGTCCCGTCGTCTCGCCAGACGCTCTTGTTCTCGGCGACTTTGCCCAAGATGCTCGTTGATTTTGCCAAGGCAGGACTGAGTGACCCCGTCCTCATCCGTCTGGATGCCGACACCAAAGTCAGCAGTGACCTCGAGGTTTGTTACTATATCAACATTTTTCAAGCAAAACGACTGATCCCCACTCTACTCGCACAGCTTGGTTTCTTGTCGACCAATTCTCAGGCCAAACTGAGCCTGCTCATTTACCTCTTGACCGAAATCATCCAGACCGAACGACAGCTCACGATCGTCTTTGTCGCCACCAAGCACCACGTCGAGTACATCCACCAGATCCTGACCAAGATGGGCATCTATGCTGCGACCGTGTATGGTTCCATGGACGCAGAAGCTCGCAAGCTCAACGTGACCAAGTTCCGCTCTGGCCAGCGTCGTGTGCTCATCGTCACCGACGTCGCCTCGCGTGGTATCGACATCCCTCTTCTCGACAACGTGATCAACTATGACTTTCCTCCGCGTCCCAAGCTGTTTGTCCATCGTGTCGGTCGTGCCGGTCGTGCCGGTCGTCTCGGAAAGGCCTACTCGTTTGTCACACCGGACGAGGTAAAAAAAAAAATGTTTTTTTTTTTCACAATATTCTTTTTCAATAATAATTTTTCAATAGATGCCCTTCCTCATAGACCTCCAACTCTTCTTGGGTCGCGATCTCGTGCTCGGAAACACTGCTACGACTGAGACTGACGAGGCCAAGACAAGCATCGTCCTCGGCACTGTACCGCCTTCGCTGCTCGAAAACGCCCAAGACGAACTAAAGGCAATCCATGCCGGAAGCGTCGACATTGTACTATATCGCTCCATTTCCCCTCCCTGTTAAAAAATTCGTATATTTTTTTCCCCCCCACAGAGCAACCTCTCCACTGTCACGACCAACGCGTACAAGATGTACTACAAAACTCGTCCTGTCGCATCTCCACAGTCTTACACCCGTGCCAAGGAGTTCTCCTCTCGCGATATCTCTGTGCATCCTTGGTTTGTCGAAAAGATGGACGAAAACGAGGACGCGCGTCTCCAGTTTTTCAAGGCCATCCGATCATTCAAGCCAAGCGACGTAAGTCTATGCGACGTTTTTCAAAGCTTACTTTTTTTGTTCAGACAATTTTTGAGGTTGGCAAGCACGCCAAGGAAGGCCTCCAGCTGATGCAAAAGACTCGCAAGCTCCATGAGTCCCGTGTTGTCTCACGCGACTTTGTTCCAGAGTTGCTTCCTGCCTCGCCAGCTGTGCCGGACGGCAAGGCACAAAAGAAACTTGCCTCGGCCAGTGAAGCCCAGTTGCAGTCGTCGTTTAAGGCCATCTACGCATCCAACAGCTCTCAGTCGAAATACGACCCTGGTATGCGAGTGGCGATTCAATTTTTTTTTTTTTTATAGAGAAAATAAATTTTACTTTGGCATGAAAGATGCAAAGTCGGGCACGTACAAGGACGAGGAAAACTACATCAGCTACCAGCCAAAGAGTCTGCACGCCGACATGGGATATGCACTCAACAACAGCAAGGGATCCAACAACTTTTTGGAGGCCGCCCGTGATGCCGTCCTTGACTTTACTGGCGAAGACGTGGACTCGATGCGCAAGGGCAAGGCCGCGCTCAAGTGGGACGCCAAGAAACGCAACTTTGTCCGCCCGACCGTGGGAGCCGACAACGTCAAGCGTATCCGCACCGAGTCTGGTGCGCTGATCAATGCCAGCTACAAGACCAATCGGTAATTGGAGCAACGAAGAAATTTTTTCATTCTCTTTTTTTTTTTTTTTGGCGTATGTTAGATTTGCCGAGTGGAAGGAAAAGAACAAGATCCCGCTATCGCAGACGGGCACAGTGGAGCAGGCTCAACTGATCCGTCGAAAGGACGGACGCTGGGTGCCCAAACGGACCAACGCCGACCTGTACTCGGCCAGGAACGAGCCGGAAGACGACAACGACGGCGACGATGGCGCTGCCGGCGAGCGATCGGGTGGTCGCGGCAAGTTTGGCGACAAGGGCGGCAGGTTTGGCGACAAGGGCGGCAGGTTTGGCGACAAGGGCGGCAAGTTTGGCGGCAAGATGTCGTCTGGAAAGGCCGGCAAGAAGCCTGGAGCGTTCACCAAGGATGGCCGCAAGATCAAGAGCGAGCTCAAGAGCTCTGACCAGATCCGGAAGGAGCGCATGGTCAAGAAGCGGCGCGACGACCACGTCAAGCGACGACAGAACGAGAAGGCACGCAGAAAGCGTTCCGGTGGCAGTAAAAAATAGAGAAAAAAAGTAATCATTGCGCAAAAAAAAACATTAATGGAATCGGTACTGACGGAGGGCACCCAGCCGCGACGTCATTTTTTTTTTTTTTTTTTTTTGAAAAAAGACGCGCCAACTTCTCGCTCGCAGCTTCGTTCTAGGGTACAGAAAAATACAACATGTTTTTCTTGGAATCGGCTATGACCAGACGAACCTTGAAGGCCTCGCCCGGGTTTGGCACGCGATCGGGGGCCAGCTTGATCTTGGTGGAGAAGCCAGTGTCGAGCAGGACGATTTGGAAGATCCCTTGGCCCTCGTCTTTGGTCGCGAGCGCATCGATCAGCGTATCCTGGGGCATGCTCTCATAGTGCTGAATGGTGAAGAATTGCTCGGTTGAAATTTGCAAATAAGTCACCTAGACGCAGGAAATCATATCCATGATTATTTTTTAGGTTTATTTAGTTTGCTGATGAATACCTCCAAGTTCATATTGCTTTGCTTTTGTATCATCGCCTCCATCTCGTCGACATTCATAGGAAGCGGTTGGCCACGAAGATGTGCCTTGATTTGGTGATGTGCTACAATATCGACATACCGGCGAATAGGAGAGGTCACCTGAAAAAAAAAAAAACATTTTTTTTTCTTCATATGCATTGCTCGTTTATAATTTGCGTTTGTGTACCCTTGTATAGCTGGGCAGGCCGAGAGACCAAATTTCACCCGCCGTAGTTGCCGTTCTTGTTTGCAGGATCCTGCCAAAGTGGATAGTGTGGTTGGCACTAAAAGGACGTGTCAATCAAACATTGTGAAAATGTTGTCCTCACAAGATCTTGTTGTTGAGCATGACGTCTTTAAAGTAGGCGATATGCTCAGCGGAAAAGTTTCGGTCGGCACCATTTGGTTGTACACGAAACGGGATGGGAACGTTGTTCTAGTGGCAGAAAAATGAAGAAAACGAGCGTTCGTTCGGAAACGTACGATTCTACAATACTCGGCAGCGACATGATTGCCCAAGAGCATGACCTCCTGGACCAACATCATTGACGGAGAAAGGTGGTGGAACTCGATCTCCGCCAAGCACGTTCCATCATCGCGCTTGGTAAAGTTTGTCTACAATGAAAACGATCAAACAAGTGCATTTTTTTCTTTCTCGCGACAGCATACCGAAGGGGAGTTCATGCTGATGGCGCCGTTGTCGACACGACGTGCTCGCATGCCCAAGGTCAGTTCATACAGGTGGCGAATGTTGCCAGCTGTGGTTTGTTCTCCGGGAATAACGTCGCGCGAGTTTATCAACTTGTCGGCCTGGTCGTAGTTAACCTTTTCGATCCGTCCCAGGATCGATGGAGTCACTTTAAAGTCCAGGAGGGTGGCGTCAGCGTCGTTGATCTTGCCACTGAATGTGACTGCGGGGATTCCCTCTTTCTCGTGGCCAGGCTCGAGCGAAAATAGGTCGGTGGACAGGGCTTTGGGAAACATGTGCGCCTTGAACGACGGCGTGTACACGGTCAATCCGCGGCCCCTCGCCATCAAATCAAGCGGACTCCCAAAGGGCACCATGGATGTCGGATCAGAGATGTGCGTGTGGATCCACGTCGTGCCGTCTCCGTTTGACTATTTTTTGATATCTTCCTATCAAGCTTATTCTTCTTGCGCGATACTAAACGTGCCTCAAAGGAGATGCCATCGTCGACGTCTGTCGTGCTAATGCTGTCCATTGTATAGACGACATTCGAGCGGAAGTCACGGCGGTCAGGCTCGGCCAGAATCTTTTCGCGCAAGCCATTCGATTGGAAATCTATAATAAAAATATTTTTTACGAATGAAAAACTCCACTCGAGAACATGTCATACCCTGCACGAGCAGGCGGGCCATCTCGAGTTCGTGATCCGTGTGGTTTCGCTGGAACGTGATCGCAGCCATCGAGGGCGGGTCCATGGGAGGAATCGCGCCCAGGTCCGTCAGGAGGGAGTACGCGTCCTTGTAGCCCAGACTACGCAGGACGACGGTGCCCCTTGCAGAGTTCACGTTGGGGCCGCCGGGGACGCGCAGCGTGTCTCTGCCAAGGAGAACTCGATTAGTTTACAATAATTATTTCATTCCAATGTACTTTAAAAAGTCGATCCACTTTTCGTCCGCCGGTTTCAGCGGATACTCTGCCGAAAGCAGTCGTCGTCGAGCACGGTCGAGGAACTCGCCCAGGCTGCTGTGCGATGGCAAGCTGCCCGCGGCAGCAGACGTGCTGAACGTCACTCGGCGCAGGGCCACGTGCATGTTTGGAATAGGGGCGACATACAAGTTTGGTGACGACACGATTTTCGTCCATATTTACAAGTGCGAATCCCTGGGCATGTTGAAGAACGACCTCATCCTGCGAGCTGCGCGCCTCGAGCCGGTCGAGCGTGCGCCCGTGTGGATCATGCGCCAGGCAGGACGCTACCTTCCTGGTAAAAGGGCATTGAATCCCTAGGATGTCTTTTTTTAAAACCAGCTCAAATCGAAAAGAATTCCTGGAGGTCCGCAAGACGGCCGACTTCTTCACAATGTGTCGCACGCCCGAGCTCGCCTGCGAGGTCACGCTGCAGCCGATCCGACGCTTCCCCCTCGATGCGGCCATCATCTTTAGTGACATCCTGGTCGTGCCCCAGGCGCTCGGGATGGAGGTCCAGATGCTGGCCGGGTCAGGACCTCATTTCACCAGCCCGCTCAAGTCCCCCAAGGACATTGACTCCCTCAACGCCAACGTCGATGTGAGCAAGGAACTCGGCTACGTCTTTGAGGTGCCTTGCCATGCCGCATTCCTTTTGCTTTCCTAAAACAAGGCCCGCTAGGCAATCGCACTTACACGCCAAAAGCTGGACGGTCAGGTTCCGCTGCTCGGATTTTGTGGTGCTCCGTGGACGCTGATGGCCTATATGATCGAAGGTGGCGGCAGCAAAACATTTGCCAAGTGTATGATCCCCCCCCAAAAAAAAAAACCACACACACAAAATGACTCTTTTTTTTTTTTCCCGACAGCGAAAACTTGGCTCTACAACGAAAAGGAAGCTAGTCACCGTCTCTTGACAATCCTCACAGACGTATCCATTACCTATCTTGTGGGTCAGATCAAAGCTGGTGCACAGGTAATAAATAAACATAATATATGGTGTTTTTTGATTTTTTTTAAAAAAAAAAAATTCCATAAACAGATGGTCCAAGTCTTTGACTCGCACGCTGGCGAGCTTGCGCCGGACCTCTTTGCCGAGTTTGTTCTTCCGTACCTTAAGCGCATCGATGCCGAGGTGAAGGCTCAACTCAAGTCCGCCAACATCGACCCTGTGCCGATGATTGTCTTTGCCAAGGGTGCCCACTACGCGATCGGGCAACTCGTAGCCCAGACCGGCTATGAAGTCGTGGGCTTGGACTGGACAGTGTCTGTGGAGTTTGCCAAGGAGCAAGCCAAGGCTGCCGGTAGGGCTGTCGCTTTCCAGGGGAACCTGGATCCCTGCATCCTGTACGCGACCGACGACGAGATCAAGAAGCAGGTCCGCACGTTGCTCACGCAAACCGGAACGTCTGGATGGATAGCAAACCTCGGGCATGGCATGCATCCTGACCACGATCCGGCCAAGGTCGCTGTTTACCTCAAGGCTGTGGCGGAGACCAGTGCCGAGCTCAATGCCGCTTCCAAATAGAGGGGGGGGG
>Ga0302230_10001197_pt1 | contig 17628 bp, 32 predicted proteins | sample II_Palsa_N2_1_FD_193523 | JGI IMG/M metagenome (GOLD analysis project Ga0302230, IMG submission 193523) | Peat permafrost microbial communities from Stordalen Mire near Abisko, Sweden - II_Palsa_N2_1 | ecosystem: Environmental > Terrestrial > Soil > Palsa > Peat permafrost | place: Sweden... | reverse complement strand
CTCAAAAAAAAAAAAAAAAAAAAAAGACCTTTTCTGAGGAGAGGCCCGTGGTATCGTCCTTGCGTGACTGAGTGAAAAACATGGTGAAAACGGCATGCGAGCGAGAGCTCGTTTCGTTCATGTTTGTTGCTGCGACCGTGCGCGACTTGTTTCCCTCGTCCATGAGTTGTTCAATGTCTGCAAAGGACGTAACCACGACCTTGGCCAGGTCTTCGACGTACGGGCCCAGGATGGGATGCTCGCGGACCTTGAGATTGCCCTTGTTGTTTGGGTTGAGGAGGTCACGAACCTGTCGTCGTAACGTAGAGCATGTTAAAAACCGTACGAAAAGTGAAAACCAAACCTTTTCGTTGTAGATCTCCATGTAGCTCACTTCGATACGAAAGGACAGAGCGGGATCTGCGTCCGTCGACGACTTGATACGGTTGAAGAGCTCGTTGCAGGTGCGCGGGATAAGACCGACCTGGTCGCCATAGCCCATCATAGTGTACGACTTTCCAGATCCAGTCTGAACGGGTTCTCTCTTTTTATTAGTTTTTCCAGCCTCTTACTGCCACCTCCTCTCGTGTCTGTCTCCGCCCCCTTCCCAACAACAAGCACAAATACAACGCACCTGGCCATAGGCAAAGATGCACACGTTGAAGCCCTCGAATGCGTGGTTGAGCGTAGAGACACCAATGTCCTCAAACACCTGCTCCTGTGTCGCAAAGTTGTCGTCGCTCGCGTTCATCGACCAGTACGAATGGTCAAAGGCAAACTGGTTGCTCTTGCCCTGTTTGTGGCACGGGCCGGGTCGGGTATCGGGATTTGTTTTTTTTTTTCACGTTGTTTTTGGACGAGGCGAGCGGTTAGCGACACGCCAGGCACGGCCTGTAATGGGGGAAAACGTACACCAGGGCCCGTGATGACGGTCTGCTGCCCCTGCATGGCTATGATCGGCTTGCAGTTGAGCGCGATCTCGCGCGTGTTCATGGGACGAACACGGACGCACACCTTGACGGAGGTCATGATTACTGAAACTGTTTGCCCTGATGCGATCCCTCTGGCGTGCCGACCACCTGTCCCCGCCCATGGTGGCCGCAAAGGCGTTGGGGATGGGCACGCTGCTGGCCTGCGGCGGGTTTGGGGCGATGCTATGGGGGACGATGCTATACTTGGATGCGCATAACGTATGCGCAATGTCAAAAAGAAAGAAAACACGTGCTTAAAGCTGCTGATGCAGGTGGACGAGTTCTCTGCCGCGATGCGGCAACGGGTGCCAAAGCTTTCGCAGGCGATCGAACAGACAATCGCGCCATTGAAGCATAACTTGCAGACAGCGTTTGAAAAGGCTGGTCCTTCTACGGACGACTCGTCCAATTTGGCCTCCGGTCTCTCTGATATCCTGAAGAGTAGAATACCGCAGCTCTCCGTCTCGATCGAGAACAAGATAAGACCTGTTCGCGACGGCCTCAGTTCCGTGTTCTCGCGTTTCGCACCCACACCTAAAGTTAATTCAGATCTTGTCGGAGGAGAGGACGACCAGGGCGATAAGCCTTAGCGCCCTTCTAATTGTATTTTTTTTTAAAAAATAAACAAATGGATGGATAACTTTTGACGCTGCCCAAAAGAGACGATTGAATTTTTCTTCTTTTTTTTTTTTTACAGGTTTCCTAAACGTGAAGCACTTCAATTTGGTACTCGCCGATTTCAGGGGCAGTGATGATAGCGTTGCGCTGGCGGAACATGCGCAAGTAGCCCTTGATGCCCTCGATGCTGTCGCACAAGTTGATGTGGTCTGAGACTGCCCATCGCAATGTCTCGAGGAGACCGTGTGTCTCAGGGGTGAGGATGACCTGCGTAAAATGGACGTCCATCAAGAGTCCAATCCAGTCTACGACCTGGCGGAACGAGGGAACTCGAGTGCCGACGAGGTGGCGCAGTTTGGCATCAGCCACATTGTGGAAGCGCACGATCATGTTGAGGAGGAACGAGAGCAGAGACTTGAAAAGACCATTCATTAGAGTTTGGGACGGAAAATTACAATACCTGGACTTCTGACATGGACAAAGTCTTGAGGCACGGCCACATGAAAACATCATTACGAGGTGCTGACAGGAGGAGGTAGAGCAGGACGCATCGTGGCTCGTCGCCCTTGAAGAGCAAAGGAACAGTCGTGTGTACTTGCTCCTGCTTCAAAAAGCGTGAAAAGACCTCGTCGTCTTCCTCGAGCAAAGCAAATCGCAAAATGTCCACCAAGGTGAGTTCGGGGATATCGTAGACGTGCAACAGTGTCAGCGAGAGTAGTTTCTAAAGCGAAAAAAAAATTTTTTTTTTTTTGAATTGTTTGCGACATTTTTTGGCGGGGATACGTACCAACTGCTTGCGCTCGATCAAGGAGGAAATCAACGTTGGATGAGCAGTGGCAGACAAAAGTTTCGAACTGATGAGGAATGCAAGGACATCATCTGCAAAAAAGCTAAAGAAACAAGAAATGTTATTTTTTTTCAAAATGAACGGAATCGAAATTACCGCTTCTCCGCGAGGCATTGTTCGCAGACACTCTGGATAAAACTCGGGGAGAGTTGGGTTGGGACCGATTTCCGTTTGGACTATAGCGAGGCATTAGTCAAACGAAAAAAGTATGTAATCGCTCACATCTTTCTTGACGTTGGACGAAGGTGAGGCAGTACTCGACGACTTCTTACTGGGCGTGCGCTTCTGCTGATTGTTGCTATTGCTACCAGTATCCATTTTATCGGGATCGTCGCTGCCATCCTTGAATACATAAACATCAAGGAATAAGTACTGTTTTCCACCAATTGAATTCGGCTGTTACCTCGTCTTCATCCTCGCCTTCTGTATCCTCATCCGACTCGTCGGTCGAGTAACGGACGGCGATGGACGTCTGCGCCACGCTCTTTTGGCCAGAGTGGACGTACTTGAAGAAGATCTGTGAAAATGCTTGCTGGTCGACGGCCTTCTTCCGGCTTTCCAGGAGGTTCTTGAGCACCGCTGCCTCCTCGCTGTTGGCCTTTTTGATCTTTCCAGACCACTCGTCCATCGTTTGGCTGCCGAGCTATGTCCAAAGCAAGTGTGTTATGACTTCCATTAAATTAGAAGGAGAACACTACCAGGTTCTCGCCCTTGACAATAGCGTGCAGAGGCGCCTCCAGGCTTGTCTTGCTAGTGTCACGGGCCAAGTATGGCGCTGACGCATTCAGCTTGCCCAGAGCTGCCAACAGGGACGGACCTCGCTGAATAGTAGGAAAATGATTTATATTTTCTGAGCAAAAACGCCACCCACCTCGTCCACGATCACAGGAAGCACACGGATCCCGATGGGAGTCGTGATAAAGACATTGTGGCCAGCGAGAGTAGGAATGCTCGTCGCACGCACGACACGCTTGTCCGTGGGGGCCAGGGGCGATGACGTGAGACCGAGAGTCGAAAGCTCAGTTTCGAATTGCAGGGTTCCATACTTGAGTTCCCACGCCATTGCAAAGTCTTCCAAACGACATGAGAAAACGATTGATTTTAAACATGCACAAAAGTTATACCACGCCCCTCCTTGAAACCGACGATGACTGCGCAGTTTGAATTCAATAGGGCCACGGCAGCAGGGACATCCTTTGTGATAGGGCCAAAGCCGTCGAGACCCTTGAGTGGCAGGGAAAGTTGCAAGGAGATGACATGGTCCTCCGAATCAAGCTGCCAGATCTGAAGGTAGCCGGTAGACCACAGGACGGCAATGGTGGATGTGCGCAGATCGACGCTAGTGTCGACGATCGTGTGTACCAGCGTGGACTCTTCCTCGTCGGCGCTATTGCTGGTCGTCTTCTTTGACTGATGCTGCGACGGCAAAGATGCAGACGAGGGTGCATTCTGCTTCTTCTTGACATTCTTGGGTGCGGGCTGCGAAAGTATCAACACGTTAGCTTGTCTCGCATATGGAAGAAAAATAGTTTACAAGGATCGCGAGGATGTCTGTAGACGACGCAGGGACGAGAGTGGTTTCATTCCACACGAGCACGGTAAGGATGATCTGATCTTGGACGCTCGTGATCAGGGTCATCGCGTCAGGGCTTGCCGCGTCGACTGCCAACAGCTTGACCTTTTGTGCTTTTGGCACGTCGACGAGGGGCCACTGCCACGCATCCAGAAGGGCGGAGCCATCGCCCGCCATAGGAGCAACGAAACCGTCCGCAGAGACGACGACAGCGTGAGGCCAGCTGGGCGCCGACACGACCGCAGCGAGCTTCTTGTCGAATTTGTGCTTGGCCTCGGCCTCGTTGAGGTCGGCGCTGTTCAGAGGCCACGACAGCAGCTGGCCTTGTGCGTCCACAGCGAGGAACTGTTTGGATGCAGCGTGCAACACGGAGGGGGACACGTCGCTGAACTTGACCGTGGGCTTGACTGACCAGCTGCGCACACACTTGCGCTCGTTGACCTGTGCACAGAGTACTTAAAAAACCAGGCCGCGCATACAGTTCTCCTTACGTTGTAGAGATAGAAACCACTTCCATGCGCAGTCACGAGAGCCGTGTCGCGCTCTTGGGCCGTGGCAACGCCTGCCACGCCCGTCACACCAGCCAGAGCAAACAGCTCGCCCGCAGACATTGGCAGAGTGAAAAATGTGGGCCATGTGGCTTCGATCGTTTCCATGGTGCCATAGCAAAAAAGAAAAAAAAATTCAAAAACTCAATAAAAAAAACTCAGAGAAGATGTCAGCCCCGCCGCCTCTATGGAGTGGGGCATAATATTTCAAAGGGGTATAATTAATAGTAAACAAGCTTTTTTTTTTTTCTTTAAGAAATACCTTGGAAAGAGCCGCCTCTTCCCTCGCTATTGGCACTGGTGAATAGGGGTAAGTGTCTCGGCAATGGACATGCGCGTACCTCCAAGGTCCTCGCCATCGTTGTTATCGTCATCGCTTTCCAGGATGGAAGCAGGGCGCTTTTTGGAATCCACCTGCGTTACTTGTTTGGGCGGCGGTTGGGAAGACTGCGCCTTCGCGGTAGCGATCGGTAGAGCGCCAGAAGGGGGAAGAGCCTGGGCAGGAGGAGTCGGCGACTCAGGAAAGCCAGAGATCGCCGACGATTGAAGCACGAAATCAGCAAACACGGACCCGGCGACAGCCTTTTCAAATGTTGGATCTGCCAGGTATTTCTGGATGGTGTCGCGCACACTGGATATGCATATTCTGTGAAGTGTGTGCAGTCTTGCGAGTGACGCAAACACTGTCATCGTGAAAGGCATGAACCACGCACCGACGATCCACTCGTAAAACTTTCTGCGATATTTTTTTTTTTCTCAGTTTGATGTCTTGTAATCGTTTGGGTACCTTGCTGTCTTCACGATCACTTCGGCACTCTTGAGCAGCAACTGCAGCTGATCGGACCGCCTACCGACGGTGATGAGGTTAGGGTTTCGACAAGCCCGATAAAAGCACGTGCTTTGCAACCGACCGTCGCATCGCATGGTCACAGTACGTCTCCTCCGCCCTGATGTGCCTTAGCACCTGAACGTCGACACAGTTGGGGTTAACCCTCGCCGTCCTTTCCAATTGGATACGCACCTCGTCCAGCCCACGGAACTGCCTCGACTGACGGTGCTGACTCTTGTTCTTGTACATGAGCTGCACAAGCACCTTCTCCTCTTGTCGCCATGCAGCATTCAGGACCGTCTTGTTCACGACCGATGCAATCTTCCAAAGGGATTCTCAGCAAACGCCTAGCACACACAAACGCAAACGCCGCACCTTTTCTGCCAACGCTGTCAGGGGCATCGAGGAAAAAAAAAGTTTAAAAAATTTTCCAAATGCTGCGGCTGCGCCAACCACAGCTTGCGGGTCGGTCAGCTGTCCTTGTCTCTCAGCTCTGGCTTGAGCCGCGGCAGCCGCGGCTGCTGCCGCAGACGGTGCTACTGCAGTTGCGGCCCTATGCTGCAAAGGGGCTTCGTGTGCAGCTAGAGTCCCCAGGTCAAGTCATGAACAAGTTCATCCCCGTCCCCAAGGAGGTGCGCAGCTCTATCTTTACCAAGCTCGGGTGGCAACAGCGCTACGAAAACTTGTTTGCACGACTGCGCTCAACCCAGTCGTACGTTTGAGGGAGAACTCGTCTTCTTTTAACCGTCTTGGATCGCCCCCGAACTACAGCGTGGCAGAGTTGAAGAGGCGCCTTCCTGGGTTCAGCTATGCCGATTTTGCTTTGGAGGCTCAGACCATCTTCAAGCGCATGAACACGGCCCTTGCAGAGTACGTTGTGTGGAGGTTGGTAGCACTGATGCCAATGTTTATCAAGCGGGAACAAGAAAGCCTTGGTGGAGGTGGTCACGCCGCAGATCTTGCAAGTAATGTCAGGCAAACAGTTCGAAAGGAGCGCTGCAGCGACTAACCGTCTGCTGGACAGGGCTTGAGTGTAGAGATCGACAAACGCAGTCCCGCGAGCAAAATCTGGCGATTGCAAGAGTACACAAAACGTGCTTCTGTCGAGACCGTCCAGATCATCCAAACCGGCGATCCCAGTATGGAATTTGCCCAGCTCACTGTGCGGCTCAACTACCTTCAGGTGCGATACTTTCCAGTAAATGAATTTTAGTAAATTGTGTTTTTTTTTATTTATTTCTTACTTCCCAGACTTTGAGCTCCCAAAAAGGCAAGGAAGAGAAGTCGCGACAAACCACCGACTTTATTGTCTTTGAGATGAACACGGTTAAGAAGACGCCATGGAAAATCTGCGGCAAGCTCCTTCCGTCATGGATCGACAAACTAAATGAGAAGGAGGCCTAATTCACGCTTTTCCTTTTTCCTTAGCTACAGCTTTTGGGAGATTGTTGCTCAATATCATATATCATATACACATCCCATCTGTCCATTCATCCGTTCATTCCCATGCTTTGAACTTGACTGTACAAGCCGACTATGATGATCATGAAGAAGACTCACTGGGTGTCGGGAACACAATGTTCTTCCCACTCTTGAGGCAGTTGGTGCACAGATGGTGCATTAGTCTCGGCCGTCCGCAGGTGGGGCACTCGATGATGCTCCTTACCGGGTCCAGCCCTTTCTTGGCCGACCGCATGTTCTTGCGCGAGTGGGACACCTTTTTCTTTGGCACGGCACGTAGGATTCCGTCCCAAAGCTCTCGAAGCATGTCCATGGGCGAAGGCAGCAACCGCAGTGCTGGGGCAAAGTGCAGTGCTGGGGCAAACCGCAGTGCTGGGGCAAACCGCAGTGCTTGGGCAAACCGGGCAGCAGTCAGACCTACGGATGCCATTTTAGTTGGAAAGCACAGTGCGACTCCCACCATGAGTGTGTGGTTGTTGTTGCGGTACGTGCCTCCCTTTCATTCCCCACTGGCTCACCCCTCTGCTTTGACAGTGAGTTCAATGCGCGCGAGCCTATTATCGTGCTCTCGCTGGCCTTGGGCGTGGCAGGTAAGCAAACTATGTTTTTTTTTCATTCCTGTGTTCACGAACAACCACGCGTCCAAAGGCCCCGCCATACTCGTCGGCGGCCAGGCGCTTCAAAAGGCCCTCGGCGTCAAGCCCAAGGTCCCGTACCCAACCTCCTACCCCTGTACGTTTTCGTCAAAGCGTAATTGAAAGCAGCTGAAAAAAAAAAACTTTCATTCGTTAGTGCCAGTAAAAGAAGCATGAGCCCGAATCTTGTCTTGTACACACTTTTCCATTTCCATTGGGCCTCGCCATTATCGACCCCGTATCATTGAATGAAAGTCTAAACATCTCAATGCTCCATGGCATTGCTGGACTCGCCGTCATCGTCATCCTCGGAGGATTCCTGCACCTCGTCCTCGTTGACGTCGTCGTCTGCGTTGATGTCCATGTCGGCATCATCATCGTCATCGTGGCCAGAGATGCTGCCGCCAAAACGCACAGAGGAAGCAGTGGTACTTTCGGGTCGCTCCGCAACCTCCTCGAGCAGGGTCCGCACGCGCAACTCCTTCTCCTCCATGACGGAAAAAAAGTCGTTCATCAGTGCCGCCTGCTCGGAGCTGTTGCTGGAAAGTTTGTTGACAGCCAGGGCCATCGAGGACTGGTGCAAAGCTAGAAACGAGAGAAAAACAACTACATTTAAAAAAAAAATTCTTCTTTTGAGAATGCAGCTGTGTACCTTTCGATCCAGGGCACTCGCGCACTCCGCGGTAGTAAAGTTGCTTGACGCGTTCCACAGAGTCCGCCTCGAGACACAAGTGCAGCTTCCAAATGTCGACGCAGAGTCGGCCCCTATGATTCATAAATTTAAATAACGAAAATTCGGGAAACAGCATACGAGTCTGTGCGGATCGCCCTGTTGAGCAACGACTTGATGCGGTTCTTGTTGGGTTCGCGTCGATTCCACTCAGACAGGGCCGCAAAAAGAGAAATCTGCCAGCTGGATGACCTGTCAAGCAATGTTATGTTGGTTACTTTTTGCATATTTTCAATTAAATTGTACTTGTTTCGGGCTGCAAGGTCGCTCAAAAGCTCGCGCAAGGGCTGCAACTGGTTGACGTACACTTCTTCGATTGCATGCAAAAGGATGACATTGTTTGAAAATGTCGAGAGGTCTGACAACAAAAACACAAATTTGAGGAAATTCACAAGAAATAAACGAAAACGTACTGCGTTTGACAACAGAAGCAATCTGCCTTGGAGGTACCAAGATGTCTTGCTGGGCTCTCTTTAAGAGGACGATTTGTCTAATCGGAAATGTTCAGGAAAAAAAAAAAGATTATTTTCTTCCGAAAAGACCATACACAATCGCACACATTTCGGCATCTCGCAGCTTTCCGGACACTGATGAGAACGAGTTGACACCGTCTTGCAAGACACTGAGGGCAACGGACAAGTCTCTTTTGGTTGTCAACTCCCACAGTGCATAGTTGACAGTGTGATTGTAGCTATTGAACGACCACGACTGCAGACGTTCACGAGCTGTGGCGAGATGGGCGGGGCTTGGTTTTGTATCAAAGTACTGGCCACACGCACTGCTTGCGAGAATGGCGATCGACTGGTCATGTTGCCCCTGTTATTCACATTCAGTAAACTAAACTAAACTAAAAATAAAAACATTGCTAGGTACCCTCGCAAACTCCATCATGGCATAGGCCCGGGCAATGAGGGCGATGCTGGCGTTTCCATCGACCAGCTCGATCGCATTGGCGCCACTTTGTCGAAGCGCCAGCAAGAGTGCGTTCTTGTAGACCTTGCGAGCGTCGTTGACACGGCCCTGTGACAATTCCAAGCAGGCGTACACGTCCCACAGCACAAAATTGGATCGTTGGATGTTGAGCAGCTGCTTTGCCATTTGCTTTGCTCGGTCGATTGGAGATAGGGCGTACTCGAAAGCAAGGGACAGGATCGCGACCAAGTCGTTTGTCGGGAATTTTTCCAGAGCGATGGCCAGCAATGTCCGGGCAAATTCGGCCTTCGCCGGATTGGTCGAGAAGGCACGTTTGACGGCCGCACTCCACGCTGTCCAAGCCGTCGACGTCTGCAAAGGATCAGGGAAAAGCAACTCGGGAACATACGCAAACGATGGTGGCTGAAAAGTGGGTTGAGCACTCAAAAGATTGTCACGCAAAAGTACCATCACTGTCGACTCTTTTAAACTTGCCGCAGAGACAGATCCCGTGTGCAGCAGGATCGACGGATCGGATAGCTGGAGTGACACGTCCGAGAACCCGGGGTGAGTTGATCCCAGAGACGGCGAGAATCCAAACTTTATAAATGCGTATTAAAGCAAAAGCAAAAACAACAACAACAAAAAAAAAAAAATGTACGATCGGAACGCCAAGCGCAGCCAAAACGGTCAGAATGAGGGCGACACGTTCAGTGTCCGACTTGACAAGAAACAAGACTGAAGAAATGTCATCGAAAAGGACGATGCGATCGGGATCCGTCACGTCTATGCGAGTAATTTCATTAAGAGCTTTTTTGCAATGACCGTACTGTCTGGGTGCCGAGATGGCAGAAAGTCGCGCAATGACCGCTTGCTTTCTTCGTGAATCCAGTCGTCCAGGGGTTTGCCGGTTGTCTTCAACATCTCGTCTTCAATTGGTTGCAACCCAACATCTGCAACCAGCGAGTCGGCGGGGCTTACAGACCAGTGCGACCAAGGGACGTGGTCCTGCAAAATTTTTTATTTTATTCTAATATAGAAGGCATCCTTTCTTCATTGCAAAAAACCTTTTCGCCCACGTGCGGCAAGTTGCTGGCCCAGTACCTGGACAGTTCGTCCTTTTTCCATGCGAGCGGCGCCAACTCGAGCGCCGCTGGGCAGTACCAGTTGAGCTCTAGTATTGCCTGGGCAATGGAAACCGCCTTTTCCGTGTGGCCTAAAGTTAAGAATAATTTAGGAGAGAAGCACATACGTTTTCTTCTCACCAGAATTGATGAGCACAACCAGAACCCGCAAGAGAAAATAGAGATGCGCATGGTGGTTACGGTTGCCGACATGAAGCACAGGATCAGAGCCAGTCTCAACATGACTGTAGTAAGTGGCGACGGCAGTCAGTGCTTGGCCGTGCGTCTCAATGACTGTGCTCGCACGGAATGATTGAAAGTGGCGGCAACGAAAGGTCAAAAACAGCGACCAAAGCACAGTTGACTGCGGGTAAAGCTTGAGAATGGCCTCCCACTTGTTCAGTAGAGCCGTGGACCTGCGAGGATGTAAGAAAGGTAAAATAAAATAAAATAAACTGATTCTCTGTTGTCTCTTCCACATACTCCATGCGCTCCTCGAGACAGATCATGTAGGCACTCAGGAGATCCTCGTTGCCGGGGTTTTCTTTCATTGCACGCTCGTAGATGCCGATCTTGCGGTCAAACAGTGCGGCACGAGAGGACGCCGTCATCCGCCGTGTGACATTTGACATGTAGCCAGTGTCTTGAAAGTCGATAAAGCGCAACCACAGAGAGACGTCCTTAGGTGCCTGCACAGATCATTAACACTAGAAAATGCTGACAAGCACACCTGGCGCAGTTTGCGGTTAAAGTCGGCGTTCGTTTGCTTGTACAGCTTTTGACGCGGACTGTCTTCCAAAACAGGGGCAGGTGCTGCGGCGGCAGCCGAAGCATTCGTCGTCGTAGTTCCTATGAAATCCCAAATGTCGGGTTCTGCTGCTCTGTCGACAACAGGCACAGCCTCAGAGCCTTTTGTTGCAATTATTTTAGTAAGAAAAAACAAAAAAAACAGATTTCCATAAAGAATTACCAGGAATCGGAGGGGCATCGCTCACGGGGACAAACCAAGGTGTGCGGACCTCGGTCTTGCTCGTTCCGCTGGGCCGTGGAAGGAACAGGGCTGGGATGTCGCTTTCGATCAGTTGCAGGGCAGCGCGACTGCAGTATCGTTCAGTTTTCTGCATCAAGACTTTTTAGTAGTCATCTCGAAATTGTTGTTGTTGTGCATACCTGAAGTTGGCGCAACTGCTCTACAAGGACGAGGTAAATCGACGTCTTGTCGGCTGTGCTGGTAAATCGGTATGCACTCGACAGGCCGATGGCGGGCCCGCCTCGTCGGACGCGATACTTTGGGAAATCCTTCTTGTACAAACCCTGGTACGCCAAATTCTCAGCGTCCCCCCGTCGGTCCAAATAAAACAGCTCTGTTGTTGTTGCTGCACCGCTGCTCTGGCCTTGTGACGATGCGGTGGTCAACGCGGAGGCAGGTTGCGGTGCGGCTCCGTCGCCGTCCTCGCTGCTCGAGTCGCTTTCGGCATCGCCCGGGCGGCCCTTGCTCTTCTTAGACTTGGATGACGTCTTTTTCTTCTTGCTCCGCCTCCTCCTCCTGTCAGCGTCGTCGCCCGTGTCAGAGTCGTGTTTCCGCCTGTGTCGCTCCTTCCCTTCTTCACCATCGTGCCTCCGTGTTTGCTGCTCGTCTGCCATCCGCTGCACATCGCGCAGCACATCGGCTTCGTCGCGCAGGCCGAGCGGCACCAGCGCCATCGACGTCTGCCGATTCAGCAGCCACGTCGGGAATGACTTTGCACGCTCCAGCGCGAGTAATGTAGTTTGAAAAAAATCATGACGTCATCATACGAACTCAGTGGCCAGCAGCTGCCTTCGCTGCAGGCCGCAGACCCGGCTGCAGACGTCGCCGTGCCAGTGCTTGGTAACCCTGACATGCACGTACGTGCCAATGTATAACGACGTGTGTCTAGAGGACGACCGGGCGTCGGTGCACTCGAATCTGATCGACCACACAGAACACCACTTTGAGGGTGCAGATGTAGAGATTGCCTCCAGCTGTTGTGTCTCGTGCTAATTAACGGAAGTTACGTTGGGCAGATCATCCAAGATATCGTCATTGGCCTGTCGGACGGCCTCACGGTGCCCTTTGCGCTCACTGCCGGTCTGTCCAATCTCGGCACGTCCCATGTGGTTGTGACGGCTGGTCTGGCCGAAATCGTGGCGGGCGCTATTTCGATGGTACTGTACATGATGCTTTTGTGCGAGTGGACGGGACTCTTATTGCCGAGCATCGGGAAAAAAAAAAAAAAAGGGACTGGGCGGATGGCTGTCGGGCCGCTCAGAGATGGAGCATTATTACAACGAGCGCAGAAGGGAGGACTGGGAGGTCGACAACTGCCTGCAGCGTGAACTCGATGAAATCGTGGAAATATTCGAGCCGTACGGTCTGGACAAGGTCTCGCTGCAACCGCTCCTGCAGACCCTCTCGTCAGACAAAGACAAGTTTGTCGACTTTATGATGCGATTCGAGCTGAACCTGGAGAAACCCAAGAAGAACCGCGCGTGGCAGGTGAGGACGACGTTGTATCTCTTACGTGTCCATTCAAACCAAATAAGTAGAGCGCGTTGACCATTGGTGGGTCGTACTTTCTGGGAGGATTGGTACCGATCTTCCCCTATTTCTTCGAGCAAGATGCTTTTACAGCGTTGTACATAAGCATTGGCTTGACTGTGCTGGCCCTCGTCCTCTTTGGCTTGGGCAAGGTATGGTGATCTACACATTTCCGATCAACCTTTACTTTTTTTTTTTTAATAAAATAAAATAAAATAAAAAAACAGGGTAAAATGGAGGGCTCGAGCAGCCTCCTGTACAGCGCATTTGAAACGACTCTGGTGGGATCTATGGCAGCCGCAGCCGCGTTTGGAATCGCCAAACTCGTCATTGTTTGTAACGATTAACCTATTTTTCCCCTTCTTATTTTTTAATTTTTTTCTAAAAATTTAGATTTCCCTCAGCCTTGATCTCCACCCCCCCCCACCCCACCCCGGCACTTTGTAGTTTGGATTTAAATATGGGGTATACGAATAAAACTTGTACTTGCAGTTTGGTGAAAAGAAAAAAGGGAGAGGAACGAGGAATGTCTCTCTTGTTTTATGAATACATATATACTGCAGCGATGACAAAGGACGAGCCGAGGGCAAAGAGGACCGACAGCTCAAAGTCAAAGAGGTAGACGGACGCAATCGCAGAGAGGATGATTGAGATGGACGTAGCGTATCCTTTGAGAATGTTGTCCGCGTACTTGACGACGACGGCGACGAGGAGTCCACCAAACGCCTGGTTGGCGATGGCGAGCCAGGTCATGTAGTTGTAGCCGTAGAAAAAGCCCTTCTCCTGGATTTCCGCACCGTCCTTGATGACCACGCCGAGCATGCCGATCACCGCACCAAACAGGCCGAGCTGGATGTTGCGCATCCACACCGAGACCTCGGAGCCCTTGAGGATCTTTTCAAAGTAGACGCCCGCAAAGCCCGACATGACGCACGCTGTCAGGACCGCGACGAGGCCGACAAACGTGTTTTGGTGGGGCTTTTCGTCGGCCTTGTGGCCGGAAAAGTAGTCGGGCGGGATTTGGACGAGGCCGACACCGAGCGTGAGGATGATGAGCGACCACCACTTGACGGGCGAGAGCGTCTTGTTGAGCATGAGCACGGAAAACATCGCCGTCGTCAGAATCTTGAGCTGGTAGGTCACCTGGAACGTGGCTGCGTCCAAGTTGGACACTGCCACGTACTGGAGGTTGTTTTGGACGGTGTAGAGGATAGAGGGCACGGCGAGCTTGAGCGTCTCTGTGGGGAGGTCAAAGATATCTTCGCGGAGTCTGAGCACCGCCAGTTAATACAGACAACGAGTCGAGGAAGGCTGTACCGTTGGATAAAGGCGCGGAAGTGGTACTTCTCGGTGGCCCAGACGATAAAGCAGCAGGTGATCATCTTGAAAACCTCGGACACGACCACGGCGGTCGAGCTGAAAAACATGTCACCGGGCATGATACGCGAGTAGCGCATGACGATAACCAGGGCGCTGTTCTGCACGACGAGGATGAACAGCGACAAGTACTTGATTGGTATGCCAAAGACAAAAATCTCTGGCTCCTTCTTGCCGCCGTCCTTGGACGACGAGCCCCCAACCAGCGGCTTCACGGGCTCGGAGGTTATCGTTCCGACGACGTTGCGCAGCGCAAGCTCTACGTTATTGTCGCCCATCCCGGTTGTTGGAGAGCCGCGACGCGACGTTGAAAAAAAAGTGACTGCGACTCGCGTTCCAGTTTTTCTTTTCTGCGTGTGGTTGCACTCGTCGAATGGCCTTCTACAAAAACGCTGTGCTGGAAAACTATGTCAACAAGGACGCCACGCGGCTCAGCCTCAAGGTCCTGCTCAACTTTGGCAAGCACATGAGCGAGGGCAAGCTATTGAGGAGGTGCGAGCTCTCCCTTTGCCCAGCACTAACTTGGGTCTGGAAAACAGTGCAAACTATGTGCGTGAGGAGATGCCGGTGCGTCTTGCACATCGAATCAACGCGTTTCAGCAGCTGCCGTTCGTTGTTGGAAGCAATAAGAGCATCAACCAAGTGTACGAGCTGTACTGGGAGGCGTTTGAAGCGTTCAGAAAGGTCACGGAAATAACAACATTGGAGGTAAACAAGACAGTCGCCGTTATTATGCTTTACAAAGTAGCCTTGTAGCAAAACAAAAAGTACTGCGAGCTCTTGATGGAAAAGATGCGCCAGCACCAGGTCGTCATCCCGTTATTGTCTCGTGGGTTTCAAGAGTGCATTGGTATGACTACCACCCCGTATGTTCCAACCGTCGATATGTTTGCAGGAGAGATGCCAGACGAGAAAATCGAGGACTTTCTAACGAGGACGCTGCGGTCGCGTTTATCAAGACGGCTGATCATTCAACAGCACTTGCGTTTGTCAGACTCGCAGCCGCACGAGGAAGGCTATATCGGCGTGCTTGCGTCCAAACTCGAAGCGGCCAAGCTGATCGGATCGGCCGCTGACATTTGCACGACCGTTTGCAAAAGCACGTATGGTGTTGCGCCTCATGTTCATCTGCAAGGCGATGTTGACGCGGTCCTTGCTGGCGTGCCCGAGCACATTGAGGTACGATTACATTGCTTATATTTTATCATTTGCTGATATCCTTCCAGCTCGTCCTGCACGACCTCCTGAAAAACTCGATGCGCGCCGTCGTGGAACGGTCCGGCTATGTCGAGATCGCAGACGATGTTGCCGAGGGCACCGAGCCGATCGACGTTGCAGCCGACAAGGACGGCAGGGAGGTCCTACCACCCGTCGTCGTGACGATCGCCGAGAGCGAGAAGGACGTGCTCTTCCGCATCTCGGACCAAGGTGGCGGTATCCCGTTTGACGACCTCGACAAGGTGTGGAACTTTACCTACACGACCGCAAGGCACCACGATTTCAATGTGACCTCATCGACCACCCCCTCGGCCCTTGTCGCCCTGGCCCAAAATCCCGAGGAGCCGCTCACGTCAGCCCCGATGGCAGGCACCGGCTTTGGGCTCCTCACCGCCCGAGTCCACGCAGAGTACCTCGGCGGGTCCATCCAGCTCAAATCGATGGAGGGCTACGGCACCGACGCCTACTACCGCGCCAAGCGGACGGCGGATGATCAGCTCGAGAGCATTGTGTAATAGGGTCCCAACTGAAGTAACTGAAGTGGTCTTTGGTGAGGTGTTGAAAGGAGGGTCCTGAGGGTCAGCAATTTTTTTTCCTTTTGATTCTGCAGGATGCTGTCGAGGAGAAGGCTGTTGGTGCTGCTCTTTGTGGTGGCGTTTGTCCTGTTTATGTCCTCGTCGGACCCCTCTGGAAGCAAAGGCAAGTTCCCGAGGAGCGTCGGTACGTCTGATACTGGTGGTGGTGGTGGTGGTGGTGGGGAAATCAAGGCGCTTGCTGATCCACGTTCTCACACAAAAAAACAAAAAAACAAATAGGCGTCGACGACGACGAGGACAACCAGCCCAAGCAATACGCCTATGCGCGAGACATCCCCGACCCGCGCCCACCAAAGTGCAGCAGCCTGCCGTATCCGGACGAGCTGCCCAAGACCGCCGTGGTCATTTGCTTCCGCAACGAGTCGGCGCTGATGCTGGTAATGCCACGTGTTTGTAGACAACGAACGTACGCGCTAAACGCCGCGCGATACAGGGCCGCACGGTGCACACTATTCTCCAACGAACAAGCCCCGAGCTGCTGACGGAAATCGTCCTTGTGGACGACAACGCTGAGGAGGAGCTCTTCTACCCCCTCCGAAACAACGTGGACAAGTCCAAGCTGACCAAGTACCACCTCGAGCTGCACGAGGTACCGCGTCCTAGTTGTCGTCTTTCTAACATGTGTCTCTTGCTCCCTTGCAACAGCTGTTCAAGTCGTTTGAGGACGAGCCCAAAGTCCGACTGATCCAAAACCAAAAGACCGAGGGGCTCATCCGTGCACGCACGATCGGTGCTGACAACGTCGGCGAGGCCGCAGAGGTCCTCGTGTTCCTGGATAGCCACATCGAGGTCAACAACGACTGGCTCCGTCCGATGATTGTGCGTATCGCCGAGGACCCTACCCGTGTGCCCGTGCCCACGATCGATATCATCGACGACATGACTTTCGCCTACAATCCCGTCCAGGTTTTATTTATTAAGGCGCCTGTTTTAACTACCTAACGAGCCTCTGGGGGGAAAGCAGGTCACATACCGTGGCGGCTTCTCGCTCAAGCTCGACTACAAGTGGATCCCCATGACCTCGCAGCAGGAGACTGATTTCAAGGCTTCTGGGCTGACGATTCCCGTAACGACGCCTGCCATGCCTGGTGGTCTTTTTGCAATCGATCGCAAATACTGGGAAAAGCTTGGCAAATATGACCTCGACATGAACATTTGGGGCGTATGCTTTTGAGCATAAAAGAGGTGTAAAAGTTTACCTCTTTTTTTTTCTTTTTTTCTTTTTGCAGGGCGAAAACGTTGAAATGTCGCTGCGAATCTGGCAGTGCGGTGGCTCAATCGAGATCATTCCTTGCTCCCGCATCGGGCACATGTTCCGTGTCAACTACAAGCGATTCAAGGACAATTTCCCGTACAGCTTTGGTGCCTCTGGAGCCGGCATGACCGTCGCGCGCAACAAAGCCCGCGCTGCCGAGGTCTGGATGGATGACTACAAGGAGAAATTCTACCAGGTAATGACCAGGGAAAAACAACACCATTTTCTCATCGGACAAGCTTTCATAGGACATGTTTGCTGTTAAGACAATCCCCCAGCACATCGCCAGCGAACTCGGTGATCTTTCCGAGCGAAAAAAGCTGCGAGAAGATTTGCAATGCAAGAGCTTCAAATGGTATCAAGCAACTTTTTGCCACTTTGGAGGGGGTTGGGGG
>Ga0302230_10001196_pt1 | contig 17629 bp, 26 predicted proteins | sample II_Palsa_N2_1_FD_193523 | JGI IMG/M metagenome (GOLD analysis project Ga0302230, IMG submission 193523) | Peat permafrost microbial communities from Stordalen Mire near Abisko, Sweden - II_Palsa_N2_1 | ecosystem: Environmental > Terrestrial > Soil > Palsa > Peat permafrost | place: Sweden... | reverse complement strand
TATTTATGTGTGTTGTGGTCGTGTTCTAATTTAAATGGTCATCCCTGCTTGAAAAAAAAAAAAAAAAGCCAAGCGATTCTTGGCCACGGCCACCCCCGCTCCCGCCGCGGGTGCTGCTGCTGCTGCTGCTGCTGCTGCTGCTCCTGCCGCTGCTGCCGCCACTGCTTCGGCTGCCCCGCCGCCGCCGCCGCCGGCTCCCCCGGCAGCTCCTGCGCTTGTCGAGCTCGAGGTCGATGGAAAGAAGATTGCTGTGGCCCCTGGCACGCCCATTATCACCGCCTGCGAGCTTGCTGGCGTCGAAATCCCTCGCTTCTGCTACCACGAGGTAAGGCCTCTTTAGAGGCGAATAAAATTTTGGGAAAGCAACGCTAACGATGCGTTTGGTCAGCGGTTGTCCATTGCTGGCAACTGCCGCATGTGCCTGGTCGAGGTCGAGAAGACCCCCAAGCCCATTGCCTCGTGCGCCATGCCCGTCGGTCCCAACATGAAGGTCAAGACCAACACCCCCATGGTCAAGAAGGCGCGTGAGGGTGTGATGGAGTTCCTCTTGGCCAACCATCCCCTCGACTGGTATCGTTTTTTCTTTCTTTCTTTCTTTCTTTCTTTCCTTGGCTACGCCTTCTTAATCCTTTTTCCTTTAGCCCCATCTGCGACCAAGGTGGCGAGTGTGATCTCCAGGATCAATCGATGGTCTACGGTTCTGACCGATCGCGCTTCATTGAGTTTGCCGCTGGCAAGCGCGCCGTCGAGGATAAAAACTTTGGTCCTCTCGTATGAACAATGCCGGAATTAAAAAAGGACACAGAAATAAAATTCGTGACCAAAAAAAAAAAAAAAATACAGGTCAAGACGTCGATGAACCGTTGCATCCACTGCACTCGCTGCGTCCGTTTCGCCAACGAAGTTGCCGGCGCCGAGGAGCTTGGCACGAGCGGCCGTGGCAACGACATGCAGATCGGCACCTACGTCGAGAAGATCCTCGACTCTGAGCTCTCGGCAAACATTGTTGACCTCTGCCCTGTCGGCGCCCTCACGGCCAAGCCTTACGAGTTCCACGCTCGCCCATGGGAGCTGCGCCACGTCGAGTCGGTTGACGTCCACGACGCCATCGGCGCCAACATCCGTGTTGATGCCCGCGGCACTGAAGTCATGCGCATCCTCCCTCGTCTCAACGAGGACGTCAACGAAGAGTGGATCTCTGACAAGACCCGTTTTTCGTACGACGGCCTCAAGCGCCAGCGCCTCACCAGCCCCATGATTCGGTATGGAGACAGGAGTCTCTTGTTCTTGTTGTTGACGCCTTCCTCAATAGCGAGGGCGATTCGTTTGTGAGCGTCACGTGGGAGGAAGCGTTTGAGAAGATTTCCAAGACCCTCTCGACCGTTCCTGGCAACCAGATGACTGCCGTCGCCGGCAAGCTCGCGGATGCTGAGAGGTTTGCCAAAGTTTAGAATTTTTTTAATTTTTAATTTTTTTGCAGCATGATCGCCCTCAAAGACCTGTTCAACCGTATGGGCTCGTCCAACCTTCTTTTTGATGGAGAAAAGGCGTCCAGCGCCCAGGGTGTCGATCTTCGGTATTTAAATTATGATTTTTCCTTTTTTTTCGCAATTGAAAAAAAATTAAAAAAAAAATGTTTTGGTTAGTTCGAACTACCTCCTCAACGTTGGCATCCAAGGCGTCGAGGAAGCGGATGTGCTTCTGATCGTCGGTTCCAACCCACGTCACGAGGCTGCCCTCCTGAACGCTCGCATCCGCAAGTCGTACATCCACAAGAACCTCGACATTGGTCTTATCGGCCAACCCGTCAAGCTGACCTCTGAGTACGCTCACCTCGGCACGTCCCCTGCCGACCTCGTCAAGCTGCTCTCCAAGGAGAACCGCTCGTCGCCGTTTGCACAAAAACTCGCTGCTGCCAAGAAGCCGCTCGTTCTCATTGGCGCGGACGTCGCGTCCCACGAAGACGCCCAAGCCGTCTATGTCGCTCTAGCAGACCTGTCCTCCTGGACCAACATCCTCAAGGGCGACTGGAATGGCTTTGGCACCCTTCAACACGTATGATTTTTTTTACTTTTATTTTTATTCATTTATTATTTTACAAAATATTCAGAGCGCTGCAAAGGCCGCCGCCCTCGATATCAACTTCCAACCAGGTGTGAACGCTACGATCGGCCAGCCCGGTTACAATAAAGTCCTGTATCTGCTCGGTGCTGACGAGATCAAGTCCAGCGACGTTGCACAGGACAGCTTTGTAATCTACCAGGGCCACCACGGTGACGCCGGTGCCAACTATGCCGATGTCATCCTCCCCGGCGCTGCCTACACCGAAAAGTCTGGCACGTACGTGAACACAGAGGGCCGTGTCCAGCGAACACGTGCCGCGGTCAACGCGCCCGGCAATGCTCGCGAGGACTGGAAGATTATCCGCGCACTTTCCGAGGTCCTTGGCTTCACCCTTCCCTACGACAGCGCCTATGATATCCGCCAACGACTTCAAGAGGTGACTAGAAAAATATATATATGTTGTCTTTTCTTAAAAATAAGAGAAATCCCCTTTAGGTGGCACCACACTTTGGCATTGTTGGAGGCGTTGAGGACAACTCGTTTACCGGCCTCGGTGCACGAGCATTCCTGCAGGCAACTCCTTCGGTCAAGGCCTCCAGCAAACCCTTTACTCTGGTAAGTCCCAGATAAGAAAACTTCATGTTGAGCATTTTTTTTTTCTTGTCGATGTCTCGTAGGCCATTAAAGATTTCTATCAAACGGACGCGATCTCCCGAGCATCGCAAACCATGGCCAAGTGCTCGGCAGCATACACTCCTGTCAGCGCTCGACAGCCGGCCGAACTGTCGGCATAAAACTTGTTCATCCTTTTGCACAATTACTTTCCGTTTTCCTTTTTTTGTTTTTTGTTTTTGTTTTTCAAAGTAGACAGTTTTTTATGAAGTTTTTTCTCATTCACACTATTGGGATGATTTACAAGGAGGACAGGTCCAGACCCTTTTGTTGCTCTTTGATATTCTTTGTGATGCTTTCGTGGATCTTGAGGTTCTTCTCAAGCTTCTTATCATGGGCACGCTTGCGCTTGAGCCTCTTTGCGGCCTCGTCCTCCTTCTTGGCATTGTATCTGGCCAACCGGATGTTCTTGAGCGTCTTCTCCTTCCTGCGCTCACTCGCGACCTTGTGGCGTTTACGCGTAGAGACATATTTTTTCTGGGCGGCGAGCTGCTCGGGGGTCAGCGGAACATACTGGACCTTGTGCGTCTCCATGATTCTCGACAGGGGCTTCGGCGTGTTGTCTGGATTGCGGCGCGGCTTGGCGTTTGGTGGAAGTGGGGTCACAGGCAGACGTTCGTCAATCACGAGCTTGTAATTAAGCTCGAGGGCCTTTTCTGTTCCAAGCTGGACAGCAAGGATACGTTGGGCCTCCCTGAATGCAAGAGTGCGCTCGTGCACGACATGCTTGACGCGGGCCATCGACAGCTTGACCTGGAAAAAAAAATATTTTTTTCTTTAGTCCTAAAGAAAAGAAAAACCTAATGTCCAAAACCTTTGAGAGACGACCCCTGCCCTTGAACGGGATGCCAGTAATACGGCTGTCGTGCTTACTCGACTCGAGCACGTTGCGCTCCTTGAGTAGCACGTACCAGAGCTTGTGCAGGTCGTCGAACGTGTGGGTTCGCAGTTCTTCGCGGCGCCATGAACGTCCTACAAAGAGAAACGTTGAATAAAAAGAAAAACGACGATGACCCCGCAACACACTCAAGCTATCACCCCACACACACACCACCACACACACGCGCGCGCACACGAGAGTCTGCGACGTACCACACCGTTCGCCCTTCTTTTCCTCCTTGTCGTCTGTGGCGGCAGGCTTCGTCTCCTTTCGTGCCTCCTCGAAAAACTGCATCAGGCCGGTGGGTGCCTGCAGTGCGGCGGCCTTGTTCTTCTCCTCGAATGCCTGCAAGGCCTTGGCGCCCGCCGTCTTTGCCTCGGTACGCAGGTGCCGTGCGAGGAAAGGCACGGCCAGACGAGCCGTGGCCATCATTTGTAAAAGTGTCGCCCATATGTGGAGGAAAAAAGATTCTGTCTTCCTCGCCTGCCGAGAGGACGAGTGTCTTGTGTTTGGCCTTCTTCTTCTTCTTCTGCTGCTGCTGCTGCTGCAAGTGCTGCTTCCGCTTCCACCTTTTTTTTTCTCTGTCTGCACTCTGCAGCAACCCTCTTTTAACACGACGATTTTCGACCTAGATTTGCTCTTCCATTTTTTTTTTTTGCGCGCCAAAAAAAAAAAAAAAGCAATCCCAAATGGTATGTCCTTGCCCTCCTCTTGACCCCCCGCCAGCCCTGTACTGACCCTCCAATGAAGGCACCGAAACGTGTACGTGGGGGTCGCCCAGTTGGCGCGACCAGCACGAGCATTGGCAGCCACTCGTCCCCACCGCCCTTCACTTCCAGCCCCCCGCGTGGAGACGTGGAGGAAAACGACGACGAGGCCGTGCAAGAGGACCGCTTTGAGGACGTGCTCGACCCTACCAACGTGCTCGACGACGAGGAGAAGGACGGCGAGGATCTCTTTGGTCCTGGCCACCAAAAGTAGTTTTTGTTTGCTTGTTTGCGTTCTTTGTCCTCATGCGCTCTCTTCCCAAAGTGACTACAAGGCCATGCCTGAACTCGACCGCTACGATACCTCCGACATCGACGACGCAGAGTACGCACCGATCAACCCGCGTGAGCGACAAAAGGTGGAGGCCGCGCTGCGGGAGCGTGACCGCTTGAACGAGCCCATCACTCGCGGTCTTCCTGCAGCCTTTGTGCAGACCAACGATGGTATGTGTGAGAAAAAAAAACTACCAAAGCATGTGGGAGATGCCTAATAGAACCGTAGATGATGAGGATGGAGGCCGCATCCGGATGCCGCCGCGCCGACGCCGACGCACAGACGCGTCGCAGCCGAATCAGAATAGTGATGGACACACGCCTGGATCGGACGGCGGGAATGGTGGCGATGGTGCGGGCGGTGCAGGTGAGGACGACGTGCAGCTGACCGACTATGATGTCCGTGGCCACTCGGTGCGCGAGTGGATTGCACTCGACACGACGCGCCGCAAGATCCGCTTCCAGTTCCGCGACTTTTTGACGACCACCATGGACGAGAAGGGTCACAACCTGTTTGAGGAGCGCATCAAGGCCATGTGCGAGAGCAACGGCGAGTCCCTCGAGGTCTCGTTTGTTCTCTTGCACGAACGTGCCGAGCAGCTGGCAAAGTTTCTGGCAAAGGCGCCCGTGGAGATGCTCAAGATCTTTGACGAGGCAAGTCCTTTTTTTTTACTTTCTTTTTAATTTTAATTGGTTGTTTGCAATCAGGTCGCTTTCGAAGTCGTCAAGTTTGCCTTCCAGGACTATGACCGCATCCACTCGGAGATCCACGTGCGCATCACCGAGTTGCCCACGGTCGACTCTCTGCGAGATCTCCGCCACAACCACCTCAACTCGCTTGTGCGCGTTTCTGGCGTTGTCACTCGTCGCACGGCTGTGTTCCCACAGCTCAAGTACGTCAAGTACGACTGCGGCAAGTGCGGCAACGTACTCGGCCCCTTTTACCAGGATACCCAGTCGGAGTTGCGTGTTGGCTCTTGCCCCGAGTGCCAGTCCAAGGGTCCGTTTGCAGTCAACGCTGAACAGGTAAACAAAATTTATTTATTTATTTTTTTTTTTTTTTTTTGTAAGAAATAAAAAAAAAAAAAATATTGAAAATTCAACCCCCAAATGCCAGACAATCTACCGCAACTACCAGCGCCTTACACTCCAAGAGGCGCCAGGCAGCGTCACCGCCGGTCGTCTGCCTCGTCAAAAGGATGTGATCCTTCTTTGGGATTTGATTGACGCCGCCCGTCCTGGTGAAGAGATTGTACGACACATTTTTCTTTGGCTTTGTTGTTGTTTTGATCCTTTCTTAAAAATAAAAATAAAAATAGGAGGTCACCGGTGTCTACCGCAACACATTTGACGTGTCCACCAACAACAAGAACGGTTTCCCTGTCTTCCAGACGGTGATCGAGGCCAACTTTGTTGCCAAGAAGGAGGATCTCTTTGCTTCCTTCCGGTTGACCGAAGATGACGAGCGCGAGATACGCAAGCTGGCCAAGGATGACCACATTGGCGAGCGGGTAAGGAAACTTCACACTGCCGTGTCTTCTTACGAAAAAAATTTTTTTTCCTTTATTACAATGCAGATTGTCAAGAGTATTGCGCCGTCCATCTACGGCCACGTAAATATCAAGCGTGCCATCGCCATGGCTCTCTTTGGAGGACAATCCAAGGACGTTCAGGGCAAGCACAGGCTCCGTGGTGACATCAATGTTCTCATGCTCGGTGATCCCGGTACCGCCAAATCACAGTTCCTCAAGTATGTCGAAAAGACTGCTCATCGTGCGGTCTACGCGACTGGCCAGGTATGAATTTTTTTTTTTTTTTTTTTTGAAATGAACGTCCAGCGCTAAAAAACGAACTTCAGGGAGCCTCGGCTGTCGGTCTCACTGCGTCGGTCCGCAAGGATCCGATCACGCGCGAGTGGACACTGGAAGGCGGTGCCCTGGTGCTCGCGGACAAGGGTGTCTGCTTGATCGACGAGTTTGACAAAATGAATGACTCGGACAGGACATCCATCCACGAGGCAATGGAGCAGCAGTCCATTTCCATCTCCAAAGCGGGCATTGTCACGTCGCTCCAAGCACGCTGTGCTGTCATTGCCGCGGCTAACCCTTCCAAGGGTCGCTACGATTCGTCGCTGCCCTTTTCGGAAAATGTCGAGCTCACGGATCCCATTCTGTCTCGTTTCGGTATGCACTCGTGCTTCTTAAACCAGACGTGGAAAAGAAAAGCTCACATTCAAATTGCTTGTAGACGTTCTATGTGTCGTCAAAGACATTGTGGATCCGCAACAAGACGAAAAGCTGAGCACGTTTGTGATCAACAGCCACATGAAGAGCCACCCCGAGTACGACCAATCCTCTGACAATGCCGGCGATACCGTCGAGCCCGAAGAGGGTGCGATCAGGCAGGACCTCCTTCGCAAGTACATTATGTACGCACGCGAAAAGGTCCATCCCAAGCTGCAAAACATTGACCAGTCCAAACTGTCCAACCTCTTTGCCGAGCTGCGCCGTGAGTCGCTCTCCTCTGGCTCCATTCCGATCACCGTCCGTCACATTGAGTCGATCATCCGCATGTCTGAGGCGAACGCGCGCATGCACCTCCGTGATATCGGTATATTTTTATTTTTTTTAAAAGAAATAATTTTTATTTTTTTTTTCCCATCTAGTTCGCTCTGACGATGTGGACACGGCCATCAGCGTCTGCCTCGAGTCTTTCATCAGCGCGCAAAAGTTTTCGATTCTCAAGCAGATGAAAAAGACGTTTGCCCGCTACATCTCGTCCAACAAGGACAGCAACGAGCTTCTCTTTTATCTCTTGCAGGGCCTCGTCCGCGAAAACGTCAATCTTCAGCGGTTGCGCAACGGCGACGTCGAGCCCAGCCGTGCAATCATCGCCCACGACGACTTTTTGGCCAAGGCCAAGGAGCACAACATCCACGACGTGCGCGACTTTTTGGAGAGCAAACAGTTTGTCCAGGGCAACTTCCGCTACTACAAGGATCGCAAGGAGATCCTCTACGAGCTATGATAGTCTAATTTTCCGTCGTGTTTGTTCCGTTTTGTGTCGTCATCCAAGTCTGCAAGTTGTTTCATAGTCATTTGCCACAGGGAAATGGCCAAGAGAACACCTCGTGTGCTGTCGATGCTCGTGCTCACGTGCGTGTTCTTTCTGCTAGAGCTGGTCGTGGGCGAGATGACTGGTACGTTGCCATTAGGCACAACCGTAATAACACGTATAATAAAAAAAGGGTCGGTCGCCCTCGTGGCAGACTCGTTCCACATGCTATCGGACGTGGTCGCGCTTGTCGTCAGCTATCAGGCCATCCGGTTGGGCAAGAGCAGTGGCCCCAACAAGCGCAACACGTACACTTGGTTTTTTTTAATGTCAAACAGTGCAAGAAACGAAACGAAATATGCACAGGTATGGATGGCAACGAGCAGAACAACTCGGCGCGCTCGTCAATGGAGTGTTTCTTCTCGCGCTCGTGTTTACCATTGTCATAGAGGCGATCCAGCGGTTCATCACCCCGCAAGGTATGGGTCCTATTTCCTGGGCATTGGAAACGTCTAACTGCTTTGCAACAGACATTGTCAACCCTAAACTCGTCCTGATCGTTGGCGGGATTGGCCTGGTCTTCAACATCTCTGGCATGCTGATCTTTGGGCACGCTGGGCACGGGCACAGCCACGGTGGACATGGGCACAGCGAGGTTGCTGAAGACGTCCCTGTGGACGAGGAAGACGAAAAGGACGGAAAACACGGTCACTCGCACGCCCACACGCACAGCAAGATGCAAGGTGCCAACATTCGTGCTCTGTTCCTCCATGTTCTCGGTGATGCACTGGGCAACATCGGCGTCATTATTTCTGCTCTCGTCATCTGGCTTACTCCCTACTCGTGGCGATTTTACTTTGACCCTCTCATCAGGTATTTTTTTTTCGCATTTGATGTCCTTGCCTGAAAAAAGAAAAAAAATTTTTTCTTTGTCTACAGCATCCTCTTGTCCTTGATCATGCTGTTCAATACCATCCCGTTGATCTACCACACAAGCCTCCTCCTTTTGCAGGGGATTCCAGAGGGCGTGGACGTGGGCGCGATCACGCAAAAGTTGCTAGATATCCCAGGCATTGTGGTACTCTCTGATTTCTTGTTGCATGAAAATAAAACTGAAGGGGCTCGGTGGTTTAGGACGTCCACGAGCTCCATGTTTGGCAACTGCGCGACGACAAGATTGTCGCATCCGTTCATTTGGCGTTCCAGCACCCTGGCGACTACTTGGCGCAGGCCCCCAAGATCAAAGAGCTCTTCCACAAGTACAATATCCACTCGACCACGGTACAACCCGAGTTTTTGTCTGATGCAGAGGGCGACAATTCATTGCCGTCTGCAGCCAGTGTCATTGACAAGTATCGGTCTAAAAAATATTTTTAATTCTAATATTACTTGGGAAAAAATAGACTCAACCCGTTCTCGCCAAGCAAGCAAGGCTACAATCGGGTGGATGTTGTTGTCGACGAGGCTCCGGCGGAGGAAATCACGTCTTTGCCTCCGAACGATATCGCGATGACCGCAGTCGCTGTCGCCAAGACAAGCTGTCAAATGGCGTGCACGACGGACTGCGACGAACCTCAGTGTTGCGACGTCAGTAGCAAAGAGAACCTTCGAAAACGCCCGATCGCACGAAAAGATACCAGTGAAAATGACACCATTGTCTAAGCTTTCTAACGCTGAGTGCAAAATTGATGAGAATTTTACAATTCAGGTTCAATTGACAAGGGGTTGTAAAAAGGTCGTGTTTTATTGTTGTATGAACGTGAATGTTGACTGATTCTCATCAATTGTGCACTCCGCGTTGTACTGATGCGTAATTTAATCATGACGAATGCATGGAGCCGTCGTCGTGGGGTTCATCGTGGTGGTCATCGTGATGGTCGTGCTCCTCGAGCATGTTCATAACCTGCTGAATGCTCTTAAAGTACCGGACGGTCTTGACCTTTAGCTCGAGCGTTGCATCCTCGTCACACACAATCATCGCGCGTTGGTGCATTTGGATCGCCGAAACTGTCCACATGTGGCTCACACCCTCCTCCACACACTTGCTTAGAGCCAGCGCCTTTGACGAGCCTGGTCATATGTTTGAGGGGGGGAAAAAATTAAATAAATAAAAATACAAGGGGACGCACCGGTTATAATTATCACAATCTCGCGGGCATCCATCACCGTGCCCACTCCAACGGTCAATGCCAGCTTGGGGACTTTCTTGAGATCGTCGCCAAAGTTGAGTGCATTGGCAAGGATCGTCTCGTGAGCAAGGGTTTTGACGCGCGTCCTTGACGTGAGCGATGAACCGGGCTCATTGAAGGCAATGTGCCCATCTGTACCCGTCCCTGCACGGCAGCTAGTACAAACATCTCATTTGTGTGCAAACATACCCCCCAAGAAGAGCTCGATGCCCCCAACTGCAAGAATCTTCTGCTCATAGGCCCGGCACTCTGCTCCGAGGTCCTCTGCGTTGCCGTCGAGGATGTGCACGTTCTGCGGCTTGATGTTGATGTGCTTGAACAGGTGGTTCCACATGTACGAGTGGTAGCTCTCGGGGTGGTCGGTGGGCATGCCCACGTACTCGTCCATGTTGAACGTCACCACGTTTTCAAACGAAATCTGGCCCTTGCGGAAGTGGTCCACCAGCAGCTTGTACGTCCCTATCGGCGACAAGCCCGTGGGCAATCCCAGCACAAACGGCCGCTCGGCCGTCGGCGCAAAGGCGTTGATGCGCTTGACAATGTACTCGGCCACGTACGCAGAGACCTCGTCCTTGTTTTCTTTTATCATCAGCCTCATCCCTGTAATGGCGCCGAGGGCGACAGAGGGGGACTGAGGGGAAAAAAAAAATCCACACACTTTTTTTTTTCTTTTCCCAGTTGACACTCACGGCCCAACCGAACCCGCTCGACTTTGGCCTGCCTGCCGACACACCGTTCTTCTTCATGCCATCGTCACACGATGTCGCCGAGCACCTCTCGGTCGTAGGCGATATCAGCGACGCCGCCAAGCAGTTTATCAATGCGGTATGTTCCATGGTCGTTGTCGTGCTCCCCCCAAACTGATACGGAGAACAAAGGTCAATTGGAACCAACCCTGGCTGATCGCACTGCTGGTCTTCCACGCCCTTTCGTTTGTCTTGCTGATCGCTACAAGGAAGATGCATAGCTTTCAAGTCGGGTTCTTCCTGTTCTTGATCCTGCTGGCGTTTGCAGGCGAGACAATCAACTCGCAAGGTCGTGCGCACTGGAAGGCATTTGCTGACGAAAACTACTTTGACGAGTCGGGGCTGTTTGTGACGATCGTGTATGGTATCCCGCTAGTCATCAACTCGGTCGTCGCACTGGTACGTACCCTAAAGACTGCCCAACCTCAAAGAAGAAAAATCTTGTTTTATTTTAAACAGTTTTTTATGATGTTGCGTGTGGTCGATATGCTCGTCAAGGTCAAGCGCGCACAACTCGAACAGTCAGCTCGTGAGCGTCAAGAGCAATCAAAGAAATCTCAATGACGACCACAGTGAAAACCAGTTTATATTTGTACAAGAGAATGAGAAAAAAAAAAAGAGGTTAAAAAGGAGAAAAACAAGCTTGGGAGCTTTGCATGACTTCAAAAACAAAAAACAAAGGAGCAACCCCCGGTTACTGCATGTTGTCCTCACCGCTGGCGCCGTTTGCGGCGGCATTTCCATCAAAGGTTGTGATCTCCTGTTGGACCATGCCAACCCACTGCTCTGTCGTGTATTCCCGCTCACTGAACGACCAGTCAAACTGGTTGGGCGCATCCGGCTCGTCCTCAGGGTCGTGGAAAGAATCGAGGAACGGATGCGCTAAGGCCTCCTCTGCATTGATGCGAGTCTTTGGATCAAAGCAGAGCATTTTCTCGAGGAGGTCCAGGGCTAAAAAACGGACCAAGCAGCTCTTTAGAAAGGAAAAATAAACAAGTGGGCAGTCCGTACCGACAGCATCGACGTTAGGAAACTTTTGTGTAAAGGGCACCTTGGGCTGGAAAGGCAATGACTGGACGTACCGTAGGGTCTGAAGGGGGAAAAAAAAAAGTCCTTGAAAAAAAACAGAACCAAAAAGGGGTTTATGATACGTTTTCACTGCAAATCCGCTGCATGAGATCAGGCGAAGGAGTGCCTAGTAGCCCGCAGATCAACGAAAACTGGTGAATGTCTTTTTTTGAAACGATTTTGAGAAAAAATAAATAAATTAATAAAAAGTGTCATAGTACGATCTTTGCCAGGGAACAGGGGCTGTCCAATGAGCATTTCGGCAAAGATGCAGCCGACACTCCAGATATCGACGGCCTTGTCATAGTGTTGCCAGGTGAGCATGATCTCTGGTGCGCGGTAGTAGCGTGTGCTGACGTAGCCCGTCATCTCAATGTCGGTGATACGCGCGAGACCAAAATCGCAGATTTTGAGGTCACAGTTTTCGTTCACAAGAATGTTGCTGGGCTTGAGGTCGCGGTGGATCACGTTGGCCGAATGCACATACTTTTTTGTAGGGTGGGTCAGCTTGTCAAAACACACACACACACACACACACACACACAAAAATATACCTTGAGGCCACGAAGTATTTGGTACAAAAAGTACTGAATGTGCGAAATATCCAGCGGCTGTGAGATAATGACTTGGTGCAGGTCCGCGCCGAGCAGCTCCGTTACAAAGTACCTGCAAAACAGACAATTCGTCAGCACGAGGCCCACACAAGAAGAAGGAAAAAAAAAACGTGCAAGTCGTTGGACGGAGCAATGAAGACGTCCTTGAGGCTAATGACGTTGTCGTGCTGAAGGTGCTTGAGCAACATGAGCTCGCGGTATGTCCGCTTGCAGTGCACGGGCGTCTGGAAGGGCTTGAGAATCTTCTTGATTGCAACTGACAATCCGTCTCCAGTCTTGGCCGAGCTGTGTGCATTCTCGATTTCGTAAGCAAAACATGCAGGATAGGCCTGCGTACCAGACTAGGCCAAAGCCACCCAGGCCAATGGCCAGGAGGGAGCCGTACTCTTCGGGCACGTCAAAGTGGTTGCCGACGATCTCGTGGGTCACAAAGTTTCGCTGTGCCATTCTCCGCGCGGATTCTCTGACAGTTGACAAACAAAAATATATAACAGCAAGTTAGCTCTTTGTCCTCCCGTCGAGCCACCCGAAGGCTGCCCAGTTGTTCTAGGCAGCTGTTCTAGGCGGAGGGGAAACAGCGTGGTGCCTAAGAGAGAGGTGACAACACGAATTAATTGGCCAACTAAGTCGACTGGGTACCGCTGAAGGGTCCGATCCGGGCTGGACACGATGCAGAAATAGTGCATACACACACTCACTCCTGGCTTCACTGAAGGCAAAAAGTAACCTCACAGTGAGGTTCAGTGTTCATCTTTGCACTGTTTTCTGGCTCACATTCACACATTCACTTTCGCATGTGTTCTGCACTCGGCATTATTTCATGGGTTGAAGATAAAGATACAAAGCTTTTGTAGGTCAAGCTAGTAGCGCTGAGGAGGCCGCCCGGCTTGGGCCTTCTGGGCAGCAAGAAATCTCTGCAGAGCAGGATCACTCGTGGAAGACAGAGCGACGTTGGGCGACTCCCCGGAAGCGTGGGCTGAGTAGATCGCTCCACCGGGAGTGAACTTGGGGCCAAATTGAAGATCGAGGTTGGTCTGATCGGGTCGTGGCGGCCCACGAGAAGAGACTGTGGGCATGGGACGTGGAGTGTTCCCTTGCGATTGGAGGAAGCGAAGCAAATCCGGGTTGGTCGTGGACGAGAGCGACATCTGCACTTGGTCTCCTTGTCTGCGCGGGGGTGGGGGAGACAAAAGTAGGATTGAGAGAAAAAATAAATCAAAAATGCCGTACCCAACGATGGGACCAGAAATCTTCGGCGCAAAGAGAATATCCAGGGGCTCATCGCGATGAGCGACAGCTGCATCCTGCTGGCCAGGAGCCGACCCGCCTTGACGGTAGGTTTGTGGGTCTGATGCGTCCGGGGGAGGTCTGTGGTCCAACTAATATAGTTTTGAAAAAAAAACAAAACATAAAACAGGATGTGACATCCCCAACTGAAGCTGAATTCGAGATACCTGGTCTGCATAGGCAATGTACAAAAAGCGAGAGTCATCATTGCTGTCGCGCACCTCCATCTGCTGTACATCGGCCAAGATGGACTCGACGAGAACCGCCGAAGTCTGTATCTGCCCAGCAAGTGCGACGACATTGTTGTTTGCTGACGGTTGTTTTCGTGAGTATTATTGTGACATGTAGCCGTGTACCTTCGTAAACAGCATTGATCGTGTTGCCATGTGTGCCACTGATACGCTGGACGGCCTCCTTGATAAGGGTAACACGCTCAATCTCCATTTTCTCGTAGGTCTGGATCGATGATCGAATAATGTTGGCCCGGCGAGTGACGTCGCGGCCTTCGTCCAATGTGGCTTTGTACGCATCGTCTGCCTGTTGGGCAAGCTTTTTCTTTTGCAGATGGATATTGTAAAGCTATGCGAGTCACCGCAAGTTGTTATAATCTAGGATTAAAAAAAAATAAAAAAAATTTTTTTCAAACCTTTTGCACAACTTGATCCGGCTGGTACGACCACTGGGCTTGCTCAAAGGCGAGAAGAGTCTCCTCAGCTTCGCGAGATGCCTTGCTGTACTTGCTGAAAAGCTTTGGCACCTCAGCAGCGAGGCGGTCAACAGACTCGCGCGTCTTGGACATGTCTGCCTCGGCGTTCTTCTTTGACTTGCTCTGTGCATCCAAAAATGCGCCGATCGTTTTACTTTCCGTAGCCAAGGACGTAGCCAGATCAGAGTGTGTTTTGGCCATGACCTCGTTCTTTCCACGCCATTGCAACAGTGTGGATGACAGCTCACTGGACCAAACGAAAATATAATTTAGTTGCGTAGTCGGCGACGCGGATCGAAACAGGGGCCTCACCTGCCGTCAAACTTGCTCTGCACCAACGTCCCCTTTGTCGCCTTGGTCAGAGCTTTGGCATACGATTTTTCTGCCTCTGCCATCTAAAAAATGTTGGACGCGTTCAGGTCACTTCACGCGCGGCGGGGCCGCCAAATTGGGCTATGCACGTACTTCGTCCAAATTGTCTTGGAAATCCTTCAGGAATCGCTTGCCATCCTTGTATCGCTCGACGAGCGTGTCCCATTTAGCCTGCCAGTGTAGGACAGCTAAAATTAGAAACGTGTTTCAGGTTTGCACACGGGCACGAGAGGGCCGCGGCAGCGCGTCGAGAGTTTGCTCTCTCTCTGCTTCGACGAGCCACACATCCTCCCCCCCTCCCCCCCTCCCGCGCCCCGGCGGGGGCTACTTTGCCTTACCCAGACAGCCTTCTCAACGTCCGCGTTCTGAACTTGCGCCATGGTATGGGTAGCTAAATTCTCAAAATGGAGGCGACCAACGACGCTGCGGCTGCGGCCGCAACGGTTCTCGGTCTTTCGCCGGCCGTTTACCGTGAGACGGTGCGGCTGCAGTGGTCACCGTGGTGCGAGCGCCTGGAAGCGTCGCTGCTGCGCCAGGGGCAACAGGTGGAGCTGCTGCAGATGGAGAACAAGCAGAACGCGACCGACCTCGAAAAGTACCTGCACAGCCTGAGCGAGGCCGTCGCCGGCAGGGACAAGGCGCAGGCCAAGGCCGACGCTGAGGCCAGGCAGCGTGTTGAGCAGGTCGCTGCCCTTGGTATTGCAAAAGAAACTTTCTTGCGACAAAAAAAGGGTATTGACGCACGCGCACACAGAGCGAGAACTGGCGGTTGCCAAGTCAGCAGTTCAGGACCGCGACAAGGTCATCGCCCAGCGAACGCAGGAGTTTGGCGCACGCGAGCGCACGACGGCCGCGCTTGAGAGTGAGTCGCGCGAGACGGTGCAGCTCCTCCAGAGCAACCAGCAGGCGCTCGACCGTCTTCGAGGCACGACAGCGGTTTCTTTTTTATTATCATCTCATGTTTTTTCGCGCAGACGAGCTAAGCAATGCCGCCAGCAAGCTGCAGCAAGCCAACTCCACCGAACAAAAGATGCAGACGCAAATCGTGCACCTTGAGAACGATCTTATGAATGAGAAGGTGACCAAAATATGTTTTTATCAGTCAGCTCACGCAATGCATATACACATACACGCACAGCTCAAAGAGTCGCATCGCACGCAGGAGATCGAGCTGCTCAACAAGCAACTGGAATGGCTCAACAAGGAGTTGAACTCGCGGTCGGAGGAATTTGTCAACTACCGAAGGACAAAATCAGAAATCATCAGCCACCTCGAAGTGTCGAATGAAGACCTGATCCGCCAGCAACAGCAGCAGACAGATAGGCTGCGATCGCAGGAGGCTCAGCTTGCATCGGTGAATACCCAGCTTGAAGCGACCATTGCCAAGCTGAAACAGGTCACCGACGAGGCCAAGACGAGCGAAGAGCTGTTTAAGGCAGAGATGGCCGCCCAGAAACGCCTCGCCCAAGTGTACGAAGAAGACTCGACCAGCACCCGGACCCGTCTCAACGAGCTCGAAGGTATACAGTCCCCAAAAAAACTTTCACGTCCTCGTCTAAGGTTTTCATGTGCAGAGGAGTGCCGTAGCGCAGTGCGACGCAACGAGGAAGCGACTCTGCAATTGCGCGAGCTCACGGCCCAACACAAAGTCGAGATTGAAAAGTATAAGCACGAGAAGGAGGCTCACGAGAAGCGCCTTGCCCAGCTTGAAAAGGAACTCCAGAATGCCAACGATCTCATCAAGTCCAACGAGGTAGATAAACTAATTTCTACAGTTGTGTAATCCCTTTTATTATTATTATTAGGATGCTTCCTCCATCCTCTCGCCCACTGCCGCAACCGCCAGCAGCCTCTACAAGAGCGGCAAGTCGTTTACGCAGATCGTATGTCCTTTTCCCCCACCACTATTTTTATTTATTTCATCAATGTGCTATCTGAAAAAAAAAAAGTATTCCGAGTTGATGCAAGCGCACGACAAGCTGGACAAGTTGACACTGGAGCGAGATGCACTGCAAGAGGCTCTCACGCAGATAGCACAAGAAATTGAGCAAAAGGTAGATTGAAATTACAAATGCAAGCTCGTTAATCACCAAGGAAAAAAAAAAAAAAAACAGACCCCCCTTCTGCAGCAGGAGCGACAGGCTTACCAGGACGCGCTTAGGGAAATTGACGCTCTCAATGCAAACCTGGTTCAGGCAGCTCAGCAGTCGACTGCCGTACACCGTCAGACAGCAGCCCTGCAGGCCGAGATCGACAGACTCCACCGCGACAACAAGGCGTTACGCCAAGAGTCTCGCGACTTGGGACAACAGATTCAGGTGCTCCTCCGCGAAGCTGACAGTGCAGCCCTCAATGTTCCCTCAGTGCCTGATTCTGACAATGACGAGTCGGAAGCAAGTCGCGTCATCACGAGCCGACTCGTCCCGTTTACCAACATCCAAGTACTGATAATTCGTATGTTTTACGTCTAAAGTGTTGCTGCGTTTTATAGGAGCTGCAACAGCGCAACGCAGAACTCTTGCGTGTTGTCCGTGAGCTCAGCGAGCACAATGATGCTGCGGAGAAGGCCTCCTATCAGCGTGCAGAGAGTGAAGCCAAGCGACTCTACGAGGTATGAAATAGTTGGAAACTTACAAAATATGTCAATGTGAAATTAGGACGCTGTTTCCCAAATCGAAGAGCTCAAGGCTGCGCGCGACCGCCAACAGCCAATGTAAAGAACATAACAAAACAAAATTAAATTACCAAGTGATTTTCTTTGCTGCAGTGTCGAGAGTATCATTCGCCAGCGCGACTTGTATCGAGACATGGTTGGACAACTCCAAAAGGAGCAAAACAAGGACCTCGGCCAACTCGTTGGCGGAGACAAGGCACAACTTCAGCAGCTCGAGAGTGCCAAGGGCGAACTCGTCGATATCAAGGTACAATTTTCCTGGT
>Ga0302230_10001190_pt1 | contig 17656 bp, 11 predicted proteins | sample II_Palsa_N2_1_FD_193523 | JGI IMG/M metagenome (GOLD analysis project Ga0302230, IMG submission 193523) | Peat permafrost microbial communities from Stordalen Mire near Abisko, Sweden - II_Palsa_N2_1 | ecosystem: Environmental > Terrestrial > Soil > Palsa > Peat permafrost | place: Sweden... | reverse complement strand
CCCGGCGTGCCAGCAATACACCCAATCCGATGCAAATGACTGCCGTTACACGCAACATCGGCATATATAGCGATCCCAGCCATGCAACGTATTCAGAAAGAGCATCCTGTTCAGGCTTCATACAGATCCCCCACATCCCGAAGGCGATGCAGACCAGGCCTAATGCGAGACAGATCCACTGCTCGATAACAACTATCGTCTTGGACTGAGCGCTCTTTTGTTCGCCTCCTTCCTTTTCCCTCACACCGTGTCCGGCACTCGAAGTGCGCTCGCGGCTGAGGTGTCCAACATTTTCTTGAAGAATGCGGGCGCCGCGATCGTCCCCGTGAATCGGGGATATGACTTTAGTCGCCAATATGCCTATGTCAGCCATCGTAGTTTCCTCATCAAACTTCGTGCTCTATACATACAATACGATTTCAGATACATTATGTATATTAATTAATCCACCAATGCTCAGTTCGGAAGAAAGAGCATTGAGTGGAAACGGTTCGCAGGTATTGCGATTTGACCGCGGTTGGTTGGGCTCATGTTATTGAATCTGACACTGCTCAATCGACCGGAAAGGACAGCGGATGCCAGATGAAGTCGGGAGCAGTGGGCGATGGAAGCCTGGTGCTAATCCCTGGCTGATTGCAGCGACTGTTGCTCTCGCTGCCTTCATGGAGGTTCTCGATACCTCTATTGCCAATGTCGCCCTTCCCCACATTGCCGGTGATCTCGGCGCCAGCACCGATCAGGGAACCTGGGTTCTCACCAGTTATCTGGTCTCGAACGCAATCATTCTGCCGGTGGGCGCCTGGGCGTCGAGCGTCATCGGCCGCAAGAGTTTCTTTCTGCTTTGCATCACCATCTTCACCGCGGCAAGTTTTCTTTGCGGTGTCGCCCCAACACTACCGATCTTGCTCATCTCGCGCGTACTTCAGGGAGTCGGAGGTGGCGGCCTCCAGCCTATGGCGCAGGCCATCATGGCGGATTCCTTCGAAGAAAAGAAGCGTGGACAGGCCTTCGCGCTCTATGGTCTTGTGGCAGTTCTTGCGCCATCCCTTGGGCCGACGATCGGTGGTTGGATCACCGACAACTACTCCTGGCGATGGATCTTCTATATCAATCTGCCCGTTGGCATCCTCGCCTTCTTTCTGGTTAGCCGCCTGGTCCAGGATCCGCCCTGGATCAAAGCCGATCGAGCCAATCTCAGGAAACTGGACTACATCGGCCTCGGTTTGCTCACGGTCGCCATGGGCGGGATGCAGATCATGCTCGATAAGGGAGAAGAGAACGACTGGTTTGCCTCCAACTTCATCCGCATCTCCTGCCTTCTATTCGTTGCGGGTATGACCGGCCTGATCTGGTGGCAGTGGCGGGCTAAGAATCCCATCATGAACTTGCGTCTATTCAAGTACAAGAATTTCGCTATCTGTTGTTTGCTCATGATTCTCGTCGGCGGCGTCCTAAATGCCGCAACCGTGCTTGAGCCCCAGTTTCTACAGCAGCTTATGGGCTACACGGCAACCCGCGCCGGAGAGGCGCTCGCAGGCGGAGGAGTTGCCCTGCTCGTCGTTATGCCCCTGGCAGGAATAGCTACCGGCAGATTTCCGGCGAGAAACATGGCTGCATTCGGTTTCGCCTGCTTTGCCGGCGCATTTTATTACACCTCCACCCACTTCACGCTCACTATGACCTTCGGCTTTGCCTCCTGGTTGCGAGTTCTTCAGATGTTCGCGATTCCTTTCGCCTTCATCGCCATCACTACCGCGGCTTATGTCGGACTTCCGAAAGAGGCAAGCAACCAGGTCTCGGGGATCATCAACTTCGTTCGCAACGTTGGCGGCAGCATCTTCATTGCCATTACTGGAGCGATCGTCACCAACCGTTCTCTCTTCCACCAGGCGCGCCTGCAGGAGTCCATGCAGCCTGGCAATCCTGCCTTCGTCAACCGAGTCAACGCGCTTACCTCTTACTTTGGCGGTAGCGGCAAAGGGCCCGGACCCGGCCAGATGGCACAGGCTGCTATTTATCAGCAACTCAATCAGCAGGCTGCTGCGCAGGCTTATCAGGACATCTACCGGCTGCTCTGTTGGATGGCGGTGGGCATGGTGGTATGCGCCTTCATTCTAAGCAAGAACAAGCCCGGACAGGGCGCCCCCGCAGGGGAAGCAATGCACTAGCAACCGACCTCACCATCAGGCCAGTATCGCCGGATGAAATTGCACTTCTAAGGCTCCCAATGGTGTGCGAGGCCATAAATCTGACGGACGTTATTTCAATCAGGAGATGAGGGTAAGGCGGCCAAGTGCGGAGACCACCGGAAAGCCCAGCAGTGCGTTGGTCTGACGCTTGATTTCAGCGATGTAGAGATTCTGGTCTGCCGTGACGTAGACGGCGACATTGTGCATTACCGCTCGACCAATGGTAAGAACAGGGATGAGCCCGGGTTGCGCGGAGAAGGCGCCGCCTCCGTAGCCGTGAAGGATCGCCGTCCCCTCAAGCATCGTGACCCCCCAGTTCTTCGCGGTGGTCGCAGAGAGTACTGAAAGCTCCGCTCCCGTGTCAAGTTGCGCGAAAAACGGCTTTCCGCCGACGCTGACCGGATATTCGAGGCCAGTTCGTGGAAGCGTGAATTCGCCGCTTATCTGGACGGTCTGGGCTGGAACGTGCTGCAGGAGTGCGGCTAAGTGACGCTTCTCCTGGATGCTCTTACCTCCATCTTCCATCCTGGCGCCCCAGGTCTTGTCGATGATGTCGTACATCTGTGCCGATGCTCCGTATTGGGATTGCTTCATGGCATTCTCCCCGAGAGTTTCCAGCGCCTCTTCGACCTGTTGGGGAGTGAGCGATGCCGTGGTGGAATTCGCTGCTTTGACCAATGGCTTAATGGCGTCTTCAAAGCGGCCGACATGGAACGCCAGCATACCCAGAAAATACAAGTGCTGCTCGGTGGTCAGATTCTGAGCCTGTCCGAGTCGGCTCTGGAACTCCAGGTAGCGATCTTCATCGAGCAGTTGCTGAAGAGTAGCTGCTGTCACCGGCGAGGCGGACTGAGCGGACGCCAGGGAGACCGCAAGCAAAAGTGCAAGAACCATAATAGGACAGCCTTTGCGTGCAGTCATTGTTTTGAGGTTGGACAGCGTGTAGTTTTTCATCCGACGGTACCTTCTTCGGGCATACTCAATCGTCAAATAGAGGATATCCTTTTGTGGTGAGACACCATTGCTCAAGCCATCACAGCGGTGTCGACCGTAGCACTGAGTTGACCCATGACAACCCCCGACGATCAATTCGGCCCCAATGAGGATGCGCAGTCAAACGAGCCAACGACTGCCCAGGCAATAACCGCCGATTTTCGTCGTGACCTAGCGTTCCCAAAGCTCTCTGAGGAGATGGTTCAGCGACAGCGAGGTCGCACTCTTTCTCGGAGCGGTGATGAAGTATGAGGTGACTGAACTGGTAGACCCCGAGTTCAATGTCGTGTCGAAGGTGCCGAAGAGCGCACTGGCTATGCTGACTCCGCCGGCCAAACAGTGAGCGTGAGTCTCAACTGAAAAAAATATAAAGACGGTCCTTGCTGTATAAGGGCCGTTTTTACATAGTGTTGCTGGTCAAAGACCAGAGCGGGAACGGTTTGTATAGAAGCAGCTCCGTATTTATACGGATTTCACAAATCAGAAATGTCCTTCATAGTAAAGGAACCCCTAACCAAGAGGTTCCTACGTGAATTGGACTTGCTTCCTTCCAGACCAGCGCAGAGTTGTATTTAGGCTCCTGATCCTGCTTTTGACGGTGCATATGGCTGTTGCTCAGACGTCTACGACCGGTGCGATCCGCGGTACAGTGACCGACCCACAAGGTGCTGTCATCTCCTCCGCAACCGTGACAGTAAAGTCTGAAGGAACAGGCTCAGTGCGCACGGTACCGACAGACAAGGCCGGTCAGTACACAGTAGGTCTGCTGCCGCCAGGAAGCTACACGGTGACAATTGCTGCTCCTGGGTTCAAAACGGAGAACCCCGGCGTGATCACCGTAACGGTAACAGAAACGGCTCGTGCAGATGCCCAGCTGGTCTTGGGCAGCCAGAACGAGACGGTAGAAGTAAGTTCACAGGGGCCGGCACTGCAGGTGGAAAATGCGACTCTGGGTACCGTGGTGGACGGTTCCGTGATTCGGGATCTGCCGCTGACGAACCGCAACTACACGCAGGTTCTGACCATGTCCGCTGGCATCACCGGAGACCTCAACAACGCAGCCACGCTGGGCAAGGGCACTCCCGACGTATATGTCAACGGCGCCAGCAGCATTAGCAACAACTTTCACATGGACGGCGCCGACGTTAATAACTTCGGATCAGGCCGTGCGGGTGACTTTGTGCAACAGGCTGGTATCCCGATCCCCAGCCCGGACGCACTGCAGGAGTTTAAGATCCAGACGACCAACTACGACGCAGGCTTCGGGCGCGATGCAGGCGCGAACGTCGATGTTGTAACTAAAACAGGAACAAATAAGTTTCATGGCGCAATCTGGGAGTTCTTCCGCAACGACGTTCTGAACGCCAACGACACCTTCCTGAAGATCGCCGGACAGCCTCGTCCCGCCATGAAGCAGAACCAGTTTGGCGCAACGATTGGCGGTCCCATCATCAAAGACAAGCTCTTCTTCTTTGGCACCTATCAGGGAACACGCCAGGTCAACGGACTCAGCGCCAGTTCGCTGCAGACCGTCTCTTTGTTCCCTCTCACAAATGACCGAAGCGCCTCGGCGATCGGAGCGATTGGGTGCCCGGCCTACAGCCCAGGAAACACATTCTGGCATCCGTACCAGGGCGGTCAGTATAGCAATGCTCCCAGCAATACTCAGGCGGAAGTAGCCTGTAACGGATCGAACATCAATCCGGTTGCTCTGAATCTGTTGAACCAGAAGCTCGCGAATGGCACTTACCTGGTGCCCACGCCGCAGCGTTACACCACCGATGCGCATGGAAATCCAATCGGCATATCGACGTTCAGCATTCCGTCGACCTACAACGAAGACCAGTTCATGGTCAACGTAGACTATGTTCTGTCGTCGAAGCATACTATCTCAGAGAGGTATTTCTACGCGAACTACCCCGAGAATCAGCCGCTCGCTACAGCAGCTAACCCTCCGGGCAATGGCGTGGCGACAACCTTCAACGATCAGGTGGCTTTGCTGAAGCTGACTTCAGCCCTGAACGCGCACTTCCTCAACGAGGCGCTGGTCGGATATATCCGTAGCAGTGGGCATCTGCAGACACAGTCGATATTGACCGCCAGCCAGATTGGCATGACTGCGCCGAGCGACCCATCTTATCCGTTGATGCCGACCATGGCCGTAACAGGCTACTTCTCGCTGGGTGGCGGCGGCAATGATGAATCATCCTCAGTCGTCAACACCTTCGAGATCAACGATCAGATCAGCTGGACGCACGGGAGGCAGAGCATCCGTGCCGGCTTTCTGGGAGAAAAAAATCAGTTCGATTTCAACGACCCTGAACAAACGCGTGGCAGCCTGGGCTTCTCCACCTTTCAGGACTTTCTGCTCGGGGAGAGTGCGGCACAGAATAATTCGGGGTACAGCAACGTCAACACGGCCGGAAGCCAACAGGGCAACTACTACAAGGGCTATCGCGGAACCGATATGGCGATGTTTATCCAGGACGACATCAAGCTGCGTCCGAACCTGACGGTGAACGCCGGTCTGCGCTGGGAACTGGACAGCAACATCAGCTTTGCGCATGGGGAAGAGAGCAGCTTTTGGCCTTCGCTGGTGACACCGTTCCAGCCGCTTCCAGCTGCCGGAACCCTGAACGGCTACATCGTTCCCAACAACTACGAACTGCCGCTTCCTGGAGGGCTGACCAAAATAGGCAGCCGAAGCCTTGCGGCCAACGATATCCCGCTGACTAACTTCGGTCCGCGCCTCGGCTTTGCATGGCAGCCTTCCGGAACAAACAGCTCCACGGTAATACGCGGCGGTGTCGGCATCTTCTACACGTTGCCGAATGCCAACTCCGTACTGCAGACACTGGGTGGTCAGCCATTTGTCAGTTCGGCCAGCCTGACGAACGCTAATGATCAGACATCGACCTTCCAGACACCCTATACCGTAACTCTTACCCCTGGGGCATGGCGGCTTCTTTCGCCGACAGCTACCCCGCAGACAGTAACTGCGGTCGCCGAAAATATAAACGTTCCGCGGGTTGGACAGTACAACCTGGAAGTAGAGCAGCAACTACCGGAGAACCTTGTGCTGGAGGTTGGCTACGTTGGAACTCGTGGGACCCGTCTCGCAGAAGGCCGCGACATCAACCGGGCATACCTGGCCAGTCCGCAGAATCCAATCAATGGTGTAACAACAAACTCCACGACGTCTGCTAATCTGCAGTCGCGCGTGCCCTACCAGGGATTTTCACCAACCGGTGTAACGCTAATTGAAACCTATGGCTTCTCCAGCTACAACAGCCTGCAGACGACATTGAAGCGGCAACTGAGCCACGGCGTGTATGTGCAGGGTGCTTATACCTGGAGCAAGGCGATGACTTCAGTGACGGGAGGCGATGGCACGAATGGCGTCTTCGAGGGCGGCAGCGGCAACAGCAACGATCCCAACAACCGCTATGCCCGCTGGGGTGTCGCAGGCTTCGACCGTACCAATCGCCTGGTTGTTGCTTATACCTGGGCCATCCCGAGCTGGAATAGTGGTAATCGGCTCGAGCGTGTCACCACGGACGGATGGAAGCTCAGCGGTACCACGACGTTCCAGACAGGCAAGCCAATGGTTTTCACCGACACAAGCAATGGCACGGCGTATGGAACACAAAGTTCTGCTCGCGCACAATTCGCACCCGGGATGAGCAACAGGAACATCCTGAACAAGAGTGGGGGAACTATGCTAAATCGCGTCAAGAACAATAACTATCTGAATCCGGGGAACACCAATCTGCCGGGTGCAGTTTTTGCGACAGCCCCCGCAGTTGCGAATAGTGTCCTCAACAATAATGCTCCGGCTACTGACTATGGAAATAGTGCGATCGGCGCGGCTCGCGGCCCCGGAAACGATAACTGGGACGCAGCTATCGAAAAAACGACCAGAGTTGGCGGCATTCGCGAAGATGCGACTCTGGACTTCCGCACGGAGTTCTTCAACATGTGGAATCATCCGGAGTACACGAATCCGGCGACGCAGGTGAATGCGACGACCTATGGCCAGATCACAAGCTCGGCTGGTTCTCCGCGATTAATCCAGTTTGCACTAAAATACCTGTTCTAAAAGTCATGCAGACGTGGCAAATCACCCGATCCGATACGGATCGGGTGATTGCTGTAACAAGGGCGGTTTCAATCGTTCCAAACAAGTGAGGTTTCATGCGCCATACGTTTTTTCTTGCTGGTCTTATCCTGAGTAGCTCTCTGACGTTGATGGCACAGGATCACACTGTGCTCGCCACGTCGTCCACCGTCGAGTGGGGTCACTACGCAGCCAACGTCAAACCCGCGGTCACGGTAAAAAGCGGCGAGACAGTCAAAATTCAAACGCTCTCGACGTGTGGGCCAACTGATCGTCTGGTCGCGCGCGGTATTAAACCGGAAGATATTCCGGCCTATAACGATGAGGTCTACAAAAATTATCCGGAGAAGGATAAGGGGCCAGGAGGCCATATTCTGACCGGACCAGTGGCGATTGAAGATGCGGAGCCAGGCGACGTACTAGAGGTGCAGATCCTCAAGGTCGATATCGATGCAAACTTTGCGTGCAACGGATTCGGCCTGCACCGTGGATTTCTTCCGATGGAGTTTCCCTACAGCCGTCAGCGCCTGATTCCTCTCGACCGCATGAAGATGATCGGACACTTCGCACCGGGAATTGATATTCCATTGCATCCGTTCTTCGGAAGCATGGGTGTGGCTCCTGGTGCCGGCCGCGTGGACAGCGCTCCTCCTTTTGCTCACGCCGGCAACATGGACAACAAGGAACTTGTAGCCGGCACGACGCTTTATATTCCCGTCGCGGCAAAGGGCGCGCTGTTTGTCGCCGGAGATGGCCACGCCGGACAGGGCAATGGCGAGGTGGATATCACCGCGATGGAGACGTTCCTGACAGGAACCTTCAAATTCGTGTTGCATAAAAACAAAGCGCTGCTTTGGCCGCGTGCGGAGACGCCGACCCACTACATCACAATGGGCTTCAGTCCCGATCTGAAAGAAGCGACCGAACACGCGTTACGCGACATGATCGACTTCCTTGTTGAAGAAAAGCACATGACGCGTGACGACGCGTACATGCTATCAAGCGTAGCCGTAGACATGGACATCACGCAGCTCGTGGATGGCAACGTAGGCGTTCATGCCATGTGCCCGAAGAACGTCTTCGTCGGCGCTATGACAAAGTAAGTCCTTCCAGCAGCCCGCCACCGCATCTGCGGGCTTCACGAACGTTCCAAAACAGATGGCCTCCGAATCCTGACCCGATCGTTTTTTTCATGATGGGTAGGATTCGGGGGCCGTCTGCGCGTTTCTATGGGAAGATTCGACAATTGTCCGCAAACGATTGTGAAAAATCCGTTATACTTCATATATCAGAGCCATTTCCAACGCACTTTTACGATAACCAGAAATCATTTCGATCGAGGCAATCATGAGAGAGCATGAGTTTTCCGGAACTCACACCGCGTTTCCGTTTTCGCGGATGGATGTTTGCGCCTCCGCAACGTATCTCCGTGCTCTCATTGAAAATAGTCCGATTGCTATCGTTGCGCTCGACGCGCAGCATCGGTTCACGATATGTAATGCTGCCTTTGAAAGACTGTTTCAGTACACGTCGAAGGAGTTGTTTTCGGTGGATCTGGACCATCTGATTGCCGGACCAGGAATGGTTGAAGAGGCGATGCGTTTGAGCAGAGTGGTACTGCAGGGGCACAAGGTCCATACGGTAACTCAGCGGCGCCGGCGAGACGGGATGATCGTGGACGTAGAACTCTACGGTATACCTCTGATGGTGAATGGACAACTGGCCGGCGTATATGGGCTGTACCAGGATGTGACGGAGCGGAATAACGCGCAGACTGCCTTCCGCGCAATCTCAGATCAGATGGAAAATCTGCAGCAGGAAGAGCGCCGGCGGATTGCACGAGACCTGCATGATTCGACTTCACAGGAACTGGCGGTGCTGAACTGGAATCTGACCCGGCTGAAGAATCTTGTGGGCGACCAGGACGAGGCTCTGAAGACTCTGGTGAAGGAGACTAAAGAGATTGCCTCACAATGCTCGGCGAGAATAAGAAGTGCCTCGTATCTGCTACACCCCCCTTTGCTGGGAGAGGGAGGATTGACGCGGGCGTTACCGTGGCTGGTGGAAGGATTCGAGCAGCGCAGCGGGATCCGCGTAGTGCTCGACATGAGCTCGGATCTGGGGCGGTTCCGTGATGAGGCGGAGATCGCAATATTCCGGATTGTGCAGGAAGGGTTGGCAAATGTACTGCGGCACTCCGGTAGCCCCGTAGCGCAGATTTCGTTGCATCGCGGCGAGGGCTGGTTGCAGTTAGGAGTAAGCGACGAGGGCAAGGGACACGCAAGAGAGGTACCGATTCAGGCGCGCGACAGCAGGAGCGGCGTGGGCATCGGTGGGATGCGTGAGCGGGTGGAGCAACTGGGGGGATGCCTGAGAATCGATCGCAACGGCGAAGGGACGACCATGATAGCGATGATACCGGTCGAGATGAGTTTCCATGGCTGAGTTGAGGATAATGATTGCGGATGACCATCAATTGATTCGCCGCGGTTTGCGCGATCTGCTGACTGTGCAACTCGGATGGCAGGTAGTAGGCGAGGCATGCAATGGGGTCGATGCGGTGCAGATGGCGGTAAATCTGAGGCCGGATATTGCGATTCTGGACTTTTGGATGCCAGAACTGAATGGGCTCGGGGCGGCGGCTCAGATTGCCGAAAAGGTGCCGGAGACCGGCGTTGTAGTTCTGACGATGCATGACTCCGAGCAGGTGATTCGCAAGATACTGCAGGTTGGAGCTCGTGGGTTAGTGCTTAAGAGTGATGCGGACCGTGACCTGCTGGAAGCGGTAGAGGCGGTGGCGGAGCATCGGCACTTCTTTTCAGCGCGGGTGGCGGAGCTGATTCTGGGAGGCTATCTTACCGGGAACACGATGTCGGCGATGAAGGGAAAGAGAACTATAACGCAATTGACCGAGCGTGAGCGCGAAGTGATGCGGCTGCTGGCGGAGGGGATGACGAGCAAAGAGGCGGCGACGCATTTGCAGATCAGTACACGGACGGTGGAGTCACACCGGATCAACATTAGCCGGAAGCTGGACTTCAGTTCGATTGCGGATCTGGTGCGGTATGCGATTCGAAATGGAATTGTTGCGCATTCTTAGACGTGTCGTCGTATTGCTCACTTCCCTTTGTCTCGGAACTGATGCACCATTGGCTTGGAGTGATCAATGATGTGATAGGCTCCCATGTTCAGGCACCTTTGCCGCGTCTCTGGTACCCACAATGCGTTCATCCGCGAGATGGAATTCGGCGTTCGAACCCTGCCGAGCGATGGAGCCGGCATAAATATCTCCCCTCCCGGTTTGAACATTGAAAAATCGGGGCCTGTAGCTCTCACGATTCCTGCAGCATCCTACCCCACAATCTTGAACGCGCCGTTCTCGGGTTTTGATGAGGCTTCAACCTTTACGTCCACCGGGTTGACGGAAATTGCCATTTCCTCGACCAAAAGATAGCCAACTTAGTCGTTTGCGGGTCGACACTTTGATCGTGAGGTGATCGTGTTGTACGTACGTTGGTATCTTCGCTACAAGCTCAGCCTGCGGGATCTGGTCGAGATGATGGCCGAACGTGGACCATGGAGTGCCCGGCTTGAAATGCGCCAGTGATTAAGAGACACACTGGAACGAGGAGAGGCACGAGGTAAGCCGTATCGACCGGAGCAGGTGGTGAACCCTTCCAGCCTGCACGCACCAGCAGTGCCGTAATCCGGCGATACCCGTAACGCCCATACTGGCTGGCAAGAGCAACGATATCTGAAATCCACCATCACTGGCTGCTGCGACTGCAGAAACTCGTTTTCAAAGTTCGCACGTTCGCTCCTGTCGGAATTCCCGTCGCGAGAGAAGCTAAGGCTGAGGTCGCTTCTTGTTGCTACCAAAGATCGAGACAGCGACTTTCGGCAATCCCAAATGGATGGGACAAAAAAGGGAGATCGCTCGATCTCGATCTCCCTTTTTTTGCTATTGCAGTGAGACGTGTTCGAGAGAAACTATGAAGCTATTTCAACTTGGAATCGTTTGCGAATAAGTTGTAGTCGGTTTGCTCTTGTGGATCGAGAACGACTGTCGGGTCGCAGCCATACTGCACCTGGTTGTAGAGGGTGCCGATGGCATCGAATACAATATAAGCGTGTATGTTGGGATAGGTATTGTTGTCGAGCGCCGTCTTCTCTGCAGCGTAGTAGCTATAAGCGTCCGACTGTGGAAGGTTGCCACCCACGCCGAACTCAGCCAACATCCAGGGCCTGCCCATATAGCTGTGTTCGTCATCTGACAGCGAGACGAGTGTGTTGTAGAAGAAGTTCGTAGTGTCCACCCAGCCCACGCCGGTCGTGTCATACGGGTCCCAGGCAACCCAATCTACGTTCGCATTTCCAGGCCAGAGGGCGTTGGTCATGCAGGGGTCGAATTTGCTGTATCCCTGATAGACCATGACCCAGACGACATTTGTCACGCCGTCTGCGTCGAAACGGCTGCGGACATTCTTCCACATGTTGACGTAGTCGGCTTCAAAGCCGGAGGACGCTCCGGCTTTCAAAGTGCAACTAAGGCCTGCATCGTTGACGGAGACGTTGTTTTCAGGCTCATGATAAAGCGCGAGAAACATCTTCTTCGTTCCGAGAGCTTTAATCGAAGTGGCCATTTGATCGATCTGCGCATTAGTTGCCGTGCATGCATTGCTTGAGCAACCGGTGCCGTTGACCCAGGGGTCAGCAGGCTTCCAATTGAGAAAAAGATACGTATTGGCCCGGTTATAGAAATACTGATCGTAGGAGGAAATCGTGACATCGCCGACCGGGTTGTAATCATGCACGATGCTCATCTGGCGACCGACTCTCTGCTCGTGATATTCAACCTGGGCTTCAAGATTAGATGTGGCCGCTGGATATTGAGACGCATAGGCACCAAGCCATGGCCCGCAGGAATTAACGAGGGTGGAGCTAACGGTACAGGTTTGGGTGAAGGCCGCAGCACTCGGAATGGTTAGGCTCAGGATTCCGAAAAGAGCCGCACGAAGGAACGAGATAAACAAATGCTTTGTATTCAGGTTCATTTTGAATGCCTCAATATCGAACACTGGTTGATCCTGCAGGGAGAGCATCGCGCCGGTCTTTGCTTCAGGATGTGATCTGAGATCCGATCAACGCAGGAGTTGCCACTACCTTCGAGACAGACAAGCGCTCAATTGCGGCCGCTCTACAAGGAATAGCGACCACAGCAGATGTTGTGAAATTATGGAAAGCGCTTGCGACTGTTGGGGTCCGTTCTGGAATCAGTCGCCCACCGTGGATCTGTTACGAAGGTCGGATCGATTCGGCGAAACCACGAAGAAAGTGCCAGTACAGGTTTGCCATCTCGGAATACGCGAGCTCGAACGGTCGATTCCTCTTCGATGAGGAACGGTGTGGTATAGAGAGGTGATTGTGCGTTCGGCTCACTGCCATCGAGTGTGTAGCGGACTTCCATCTTCGCGTGGGGCAGCGGGCCGCGAAGTGAAATTCGCGAGACTGCGATCGCAACCTGACGTGGGCCGCCGTTATAGACGGTGCCGAGGTCGGTATCGCCGAGAATTGCGCCAGCGGTAATTTCAATCGGCCCATCCAGAGAGGTGGCCTGATAGAAGCCGCGTCCCATGCCATAAAAGGCGTTGCGATAGGACGCTTGGTTCGGCGTAACGTCGACGGGATCTCCATTTTCATTACCGAGCAGACGGGCGGGGCCGGCGACGGCAAAGTCCACGCGGTTCATATTCCACGGAACCATCACGCCGTTCCTATCGGCTATGGTGAAAGTGACGACGGCATCATCGGTGCGGTTTGGATGAAGGGAAGTATTATCGCTCTCCAGCTTGATCTGAGTGGGTGGGCCGGCTGTCTGAAAGGAGGTTGTCGCACTCTGTTGACCGTCGGCTCCGTAGGCTATGGCCTTCAGTTCGCCGGGCTCGTAAGGCACGTGCCAGTTGAAGTCGCCGAGAGGCTCAGGTTTGTGACGTCCCAGGGATTTGCCATTGAGAAAGAGCTCGACCTCGGGCTGGTTTGAATAGGCGACGACCGGAATGACAACTCCCTCCATGCCACGATGGGTCCAGTGCGGCAGCAGATGCACCATGGGAGCCGTCGTCCAAAAGGCCTGGTAAAGGAAGTAATGGTCCTTGGGGATACCCGCAAGGTCAATCACACCGAAGTTCTCCGCGCGCACGGGCCAATGGCCGCCTTTATAGGCAGCTTCTCCGATGTAGTCGAAACCGCACCAGCGGAACTCGCCGCTGATCCACGGTGTGGCGTCGGTACGCTTCCAGGCTGTGCGCACCGTCTCGCGCACAACGGCATTGTCGTAGGAGGAGTTGTACCACGGATTTCCGTCGAAGAAGATCTCCTGTGTGCCGTACGGAGGAAATTCGACAAAGTGTGTCCAGTCACGCCACCAGGTACGAACGCGATAGAAACCACGCGTCTGCAGAGTGTGCGGCTCTTCCATCAGAATGATAGGAGTAGAGGGATTTTCTGCGTGATACTTTTCCAACACGCCCGTTTCTTCACCGGGCCCATTCCAACCGGAGAGATCGATACCGTTAGTCATCATGCCGCCGGTTGTTGGCCGCGTGGGATCAAAGGAGTGGACATAGTCCGACATGTGATTTACATCAGTGAGTCCAGTCTCGTTGCCTATGCTCCATGCAAAGACGGAGGGGTGGTTGCGGTCACGCAGTACCCAACTCCTGACATCATGATGCCACTGGCTCTTATAAAAGCGGTCAGCATATTCGTTCTTTACCTTGCGTTTCCAGCCATCGTAAATCTCATCGATCACCAGAAAGCCCATACGATCGCACAGATCGTAGAAGTAAGGTGTATGCGGATTGTGTGAGGTGCGAATAGCGTTGACGCCCATATCTTTTAACAGCTGTAGACGCCGGTGCAGAATGCCGTCGGGAATCGCAGTTCCCATGGGGCCACCATAAAGATGGTCCCCAACGCCTCGAATTTTTAAGGACTGCCCGTTGAGGAAGAAGCCCTTTTTCGCGTCAAACGACATCGTTCGTATGCCGAAAGGTGTTTCCTCGCTGTCTACAACTTCTTTGCCCTGCAGCAAGTCGATGTGCAGGGTATACAGGGTCGGATGTTCTGGCGACCATAGAACCGGCTGTGAGATGGGTAGCGAAAGTGGGTGTGCCTCATCAGGGACAAAGGAAGGGTGTAAGGACAGCGTCTGGGACGCAACCACGCGGTCTTGTGTGTCTCGCACAAGGAAGCGCAGGGTTCTTTGTGTGCGTACATCGCGCGGAAGTGAGAGTGTCGTTGAAACAGCGATTGTGGCGAGGTTGGGTTCGAGCTTCGTAGTGCGAACGAATGCGCCCCACTGGGAAATATGGGCCGGTGCGGTAGCCAGTAGATGAACATGGCCGTATATTCCAGAGCCCGTATACCAGCGTGCTGCCGGTTGCAGTTGATTGTCCACGCGAACAGCCACTACGTTCTTGCCCTCATGTAGATGACTCGATAGATCGTAGAAGAAACTGATGTAACCATAGGGCTCCGTCCCCAGCTCGAAGCCATTGACCCACACTGTGGAGTTCATGAAGATGCCGTCGAAGAAGATGGAAACATCCTGCTTCATCATTTTTGGGGATACCGTAAATTCTTTGCGATACCAGCCCACACCTGCAGGCAACCATGCGCTTACCGCGCCACCGGGGTTGGTCTCCTTGTATTCGCCCTCGATTGACCAGTCATGCGGCACATCAAGGGTTCGCCACGCCGAGTCATCGAAGGCTTCTGCGGAAGCTGCCGCGAGATCTCCGAGTTTGAACTTCCAGTCGAAATCAAAGTTGGTTACCGTGCGCGGGCCTGGCGAAGACGGAAAGAGTACGACCGGAGGTCCTGCAAGCGCGTTGGAGGGGGAGAGCAGCGTGAGTATTGCGAAAACGATATAGGTCTTTAGACGCATGGCTGATATGACTTTCTTTGCTTTGCTGAAGCGCATCCGAATCGATCACGGAGGAGAATGTCGGTGATAAACGTGCATCGCCCTCGCCGCTTCGGTAGAGATGGTCGAAGCGGCTGGAGGATGAGCAGGGAAGCGTGCTTATAAGCGAGTTACTTGAATCGGATTTATTCGTTCAGCGACCGGTCCAGACGGGAGCGAGCCATGCGACCGGGTTAGCAGGATCGGCTCCCGGAGCGTCGCCCCCGCCCGCATTCCACACCCGGACGAAGAAGTATCTGCTCGTAGAGTCGGTGATGCTTGGAGTCCAGTCCGCGTTATAGTCCGGTGTGTCAGGCGTGTAGGTCTGTACTACTTCGCCGTGGTCTCTCACGATGTCGATTCTCGTGATTTTGTCCTTCGGTTGATTCGTATCCGGATCGCTGATGTGAATCTGAAATTTGAAGGTGTCGGGACCTGCAAGGGTTGAGCCCATGATGGCGCCGTTCACGCTGTAACGGCACTGAATGTTCTCATCGAGCGACGCATAGGTCCGACGGTTCTTCATCGCGTCGAGCAGCGCAAGCTTTGTGCGGCTGGTGGCAAGGAGAAAGGTGCGTGAAGTCTGACGCGAGATGCCAGAGGTTCCATGGTTATCGTTGCCGCTTACCGGAGAGACCTTCCAGCCCTTATCGAGAGCATTGATGAATCCCTCATAGTGAATATGACTGTTGGAGTTGATGACTTCAAGCATTGTGATGATGTCAGTGATCTGAGGATCGCGGTAGTCCCAATTGTTGTATTGCTTTGGTCCGGGGTGATTGAAGCTGGCAACAACAGGGCCTGAACCATTGGGCTTCGCTGTCTTGAGCCATTTGTAGAAGTAGGGAAGGTCGACACCGGGATCGAGCGCATTCAGGTAGGAGTCGCTATTGAATACATTGAGATGGCCGACACCATTAGGGCCATCGTTCTCGGAGTGCTCGTAACCTGTGAGTGCTACAAACTCAGGAGTGGTCGCTTCAGCCGCCTGACGCTTTGTGTTTACCCATGTAGGATTAGTACGGCTGGCCGGCTGTAGTCTGGCTTCCTGGGAATGATCGGTGACGGCGTAGAAGTCATAGCCGTTCTCCTTCGCCAGTGCGAAGTGCTCGGACGGAGGACCCTGATATTTCTTCCAGTCCGGTCTCAGGTCGTCATAGGGTCCAGGATACTGGCTGGAACCCATGATCACCATAGCCGGGCAGTTGCCTCGGGCCTCGCCACCCTCCGCTGTCCAGCTGTGCACCTCCGGCGAATTGCGGTCCGGCGCATAGACAGGAACGCCCTTGCAGTCGCTTTTGGGATACTGGTCGCCGTGGGACCAGGTATAGCTGGTATGCGCATGTGTATTCCCAGCGTAGATATGGTATGCAGACGCAGAGAGAGCGGGATGTGGTTTGGACCTGGCCGAAGTATGAGCATGTACATTGACCTGCCCATGGGCAATTCCGGAGAGAGGGACTGTCAGGCTTGCCGCAACGGCAACGGTACGAACGATTGAAGCAGAACGATAAGACATCGGATTTTCCTCTTGAATGACCGTGGCTGAGAATCTTGAGAGTGAAACGAGCGGGAGAGTCCCTCACTCCCTGCTGTGGTTTAGAACTCGTACTTCAAAGCGAACTGCACTACCCTTGCGTTGCCGGCACCGGTAATCTGGCCAAACTTCGCATTGCCGACCGTTCCGTTTGGGCCGCTGAGGTTCACGTTGTTGAAGACGTTGAAGAGTTCACCGCGAAATAGAAGATCACTTTTCTCGTAAAGCGCGAATCGCTTAAAGGCCGAGATATCCGTGTTGACGGTGCCTGGGCCAACCAGTGGGTTGCGCGGCGAGTTGCCGTATGGTGTGCCCGCGGAAGGAACCGTGAATGCCGCGGTATTGAAGTACTCCGCGATCTTCTCGGCCCGGCTGCGGCCGCTCCCAAGTCGTGGGTTGCCAGTCAGGTTGGGCCGATCCGTACTGATCCCATCCAGATTTGTATCCACATTCGAAGTTACGTTGAAGGGTGCACCCGTAGAAAGTGTCGTAATGCCGTTGATCTGCCATCCATCGATCAACTCTTTGCCGAAGAGCCCCCACCTATGAATCTCCGGAAGACTGTAGAGATATGAAGCGACGAAGCGTTGCGGCGTATCCAGAGAGGACAGGCCACGGTCGCAGGAGATGCAGTTCTGATTCGCCAGCGTATAGGCTGTAGTGCTGGTGGGATCGCTTGAGGCATTATCGACTTCCTTCTCCCATACATAGCTGGCGTTGATCGAGAGACTATGGGCGAAGCGGCGCGTGATGGTCGCCTGCAGAGAGTTGAACGATGAGTTGCTGGAAGGATCGATGAGACTGATCGCAGCATAAGGTTGAATGGGACGGCGCGCATTGAGCCCGGCTGTGGT
>Ga0302230_10001189_pt1 | contig 17663 bp, 27 predicted proteins | sample II_Palsa_N2_1_FD_193523 | JGI IMG/M metagenome (GOLD analysis project Ga0302230, IMG submission 193523) | Peat permafrost microbial communities from Stordalen Mire near Abisko, Sweden - II_Palsa_N2_1 | ecosystem: Environmental > Terrestrial > Soil > Palsa > Peat permafrost | place: Sweden... | reverse complement strand
TTGCATTAACGCTTTTTGCCAGGGCAAGAAGGGAGGCAACAAGAATGGCGATGACGACGACGAAGAACCCGTTGCGATCCCGGCTACCGCCAGCGACGAGCAGCCCGAGCCTGTTGCAGCCAAGCCCGCCGGTAAAAAGTTGTCCAAGAAGGAACTACGCGAGCGCGAGTTCGAGGCTGCCCTGGAGAACCCAGAGGATGAGAAGCCCGCAGAGACTGAGACTGCCAAGGCAGCCCCACCCAAGGGCAAAAAGGTATTCAAAAAAATTAGAAACGGAAGGCAAGCATGTTTTTTTAATTATTTTTATTAAACACTTGCGAAAACAGGGAAAGAAAAAGTCGGACGCCGACGACGAAATCGACAAGCTAGCAGAGCAGATTCAGAATCTTGGCAAGGGTGGAGCGGCAAAGAAGCCCGCTGCCGCGACTGCTGCTCAAGCGGCTGCACCTGCTGCACCTCCAGCAAAGCCGGTGACTGCTGTGGCTGCGTCTGTGTCAACCGTGAGCAAGCAAGACGATGCCGACAATGACGACGAGGAAGACGATGATGCGGACGAGGCCACCTCTGCAGACAAGAAAAAGGACAAGAAGAAGCAGCAGCAGAAAAAGAAGAAGGCCAACGAGAAGCCCGCTCCGGCAGCCGCTGCGCCCAAGAAGCCCACTGCAATGGGCGCCGCCCTCAAGGCCATGCTCGAGAAGCAAAAGCAAGAGGAAGAGGAGCTCAAGCGTAAACAAGAAGAGTTGGTACGAACGACGAAAAAAAAGAAAGCAACACTGTTGCATGAAATAATCGCTGCCCACTACAGGAGCGGAAACAAGCAGAGGAGGAGGCGCGACTGGCCGAGGAGGAGCGCAAAAAGGAAGAGGCCAAGTTGCGCAAGAAGGAAAAGGAAAAGGCAAAGCGCGATGACTTGCGAGCACAGGGCAAGCTCTTGTCCGCAGCGGAGAAGCAGCGCCAGCAACGCAACCAGCAAGTGGTTGAAATGCTCAAGGCGCAGACGGGCCACGGCATTGTGATTGACGGACTTGCCGGTGATCACTCGACGACCCCCGAGGGAGCCGTCCCAGCTGCTGCACCCGCTGAAGCCGAGAAGAAGAAGAAGCCAATCTACAGCAACAAGAAAAAGACCCCTGCCAAGAAGGATGAGATTGCTGTTCCCGCAGCCCCTGCTAGCACGTCGGCTGCCTCGTCCGGAAACTGGGACGATGACGACGACGAGGAGGATGTCACGGCCGTCGCCGCCGCTGCACCTGTAGCTGTCCCTGCGCCTGCGCCCGTGGCGGGTGACGATGACTGGGAGAGCAAGGACATGGATGACTGGGAGGTCTTGGAGACCAAAGGTATGGCCTAATTTTTGGTTTTTTATTTTTCTCTGATGCTATTTTCTTTTGCGCAGAAATCCCTGCGGCGGCGTCCGCTCCTTCCCTTGCCTCTGTCTCTGTCGCAACTAAACCTGCTTCCACCGCTGCCGCCGCCACGACCCCAGCCGCAGCCGTCAAGCCCGTCGTTGCAAAGCCCACTCCTGCAGCCAGCAAGGGCGGCAAAAGTGCACCCTCGGCGCCCTCCAAGCCCGGACAAAAGCCATCATCTGCTCCAAAGGGACATGCCCATGCTCCAAAAGGAAAGGCAGCCGTACCCGCAGGTAAGCCTGTTCCCGGCATTGGGACCGCAGCAGCTGCGCACGCCAAGCTGCACAACACCCCACATATCGACAATCCCCGCGACAACACTGCCCAGGCGGACGACGTGGACGATGACGAGAATGAGGATGACGAGGACGACGAGGATGGACAGGACGGCAGTGGTGACGAGAGCGAGGCGGAGACCGAAGAGGTATGCTCGAGTTTTTTGTTTTGTTTCCCTTTTCTCCTGTTTTCTGATACTGAGAATTTTTGTTCCTACAGGAGTCGGACGAGAGCGAGTCTGATTCGGACTCGGATGAGGATGACAGTGAGGATGACAGTGACGACGAGACTGCCCGTGAGCGCGCCGCACGAGAGGCCGTTGAGGAGCGCAAGCGGCTGGCAAAGGAACGCCGCGAGAAGCGCTTGCAAGAAGCCCTTCAACGAAGGAGCAAGGACGACCTGCGTTCTCCGATTTGCTGCGTGCTCGGCCACGTCGATACCGGCAAGACCAAGATCCTGGACAAGGTGGGAGAAAACGTCGACGAAAGAAAGCAATTATTTTTTGACCCCTCCCCCCCCCAAAAAAAAATATTTTTTCTTTTTCCGACAGATTCGCCAAACCAACGTCCAAGAGGGCGAGGCGGGCGGTATCACCCAGCAGATCGGTGCCACGTACATCCCCCACGAGACCATCCTCGAGAAGATCAGCGTGCTCCCCAAGACGATCGAGGTCAAGGTGCCTGGCTTGCTTGTGATTGACACACCCGGTCACGAGTCGTTTTCCAATCTGCGTTCGCGCGGCTCGTCGCTCTGCAACATTGCCATCCTCGTTGTCGATCTCATGCACGGCCTCGAGCCCCAAACAATCGAGTCCATCAATATCCTCAAGCAGCGCAAAACTCCCTTTATCGTTGCCCTCAACAAGATTGATCGTCTCTTTGGCTGGCAGAGTTTCCCCAACAATGGCGTCGTCGACTCGCTCGAGAAGCAGAAGCCCCACGTCAAGCAGGAGTTTGAGACGCGTCTGCGCGACACCATGACGGCGTTTGCCGAACAGGGCCTCAATGCCGAGGTAGCTTTTTTTATTTTTCATTTTTTTTAAAAGAAAAGAAAAATTTTTTTTTTGTGCATGCAGGTCTACTTCCGCAATTCCGATTTCCGCCGTGTCGTCTCTCTCGTGCCCACGTCAGCCATTACAGGAGAGGGTATTCCTGACATGATCTCGCTCATCGTCGATCTGACGCAGCGCATGATGTCCGAGTCTCTCATGTACATTACCGAGGTCGAGGCGACCGTGCTCGAGGTCAAGGTCATCGAGGGCCACGGTACCACGATCGACGTCATCCTCTCGAACGGCGTCCTGCGCGAGGGTGACCGGATCTGCGTGTGCGGCTTGGAAGGTATTTTGATAAAAAAACGAGCGCGTACAATTGAAAAAAAAAAAATTTTTTTTTTTTTTTTGCCAGGACCAATTGTGACAAATATCCGTGCACTCCTCACTCCGCAGCCTCTTCGCGAGCTCCGTGTCAAGGGCCAGTATGTGCACCACAAGGAGGTCAAGGCCTCGATCGGTCTCAAGATCTCTGCCCCTGGTCTCGAGAAGGCGATCGCCGGCAGTCGTTTGATGGTCGTCGGTCCTGACGACTACGAAGACGACGTCAAGGTAACCCCACTGATACGTCTCTCGAAGAATAAGCTAATTTTTTTCTCGGACGTGTAGGAAGAAGTCATGGGCGACCTTGCGACGCTGTACTCTGCGATCGACAAGTCTGGCACCGGTGTGTGGGTGCAGGCCTCGACGCTTGGTTCGCTGGAGGCCTTGCTTGAGTTTTTGCGAACTTCCAAGATCCCCGTGTTTGGTGTAAGCATTGGCCCTGTGCACAAGAAGGACGTGCTGCGTGCCTCGATCATGGTCGAGCGCAAGAAGGAGTATGCGCTCATGCTTTGCTTTGACATTGAGGTCGACCGCGACGCCGAGAAGCTTGCCGCAGACCTAGGCGTCAAGATCTTCCGTGCTGCCATCATCTACCACTTGTTTGACCAGTTCACCAAGCACATGGCCGAAATCAAGGAGAAGCGCAAGAGCGAGCTCGCCGCAACCGCCGTCTTCCCCTCTATCATTCACATCATCCCCAACAACGTCTTCAACAACCGATCGCCCATTGTCGTTGGTGTCGACGTCGTCGAGGGCACTCTTCGACTGGGCACACCGCTCTGCGTCCCGTCCCGTTCGGTATGCAACCGCAATCAAGTTTTGGTTTATTTTTGAGTATGAATGCGGGATGCAGAACCTTCACATTGGACGAGTCACGGGGATCGAGAAGGACCACAAGGCACAGGAGGTGGCCAAGAAGGGCCAGTCAGTGGCCATTAAGATTGAGCTCGCCGAGAACGAGCCGGCGAGGATGGTTGGTCGTCATTTCGAGGAGCGCGACGAAATTGTCTCGCACATCTCTCGCGAGTCCATTGACGTTCTCAAGGAGGCCTTCCGCGACAGCATGTCCAAGGAGGACTGGGTTCTTGTTGTCAAGCTGAAGAAGCTCCTCAACATACCGTAGAGCCTAGCACTGGAAAAATGTGAACGAAAAAAAAAAAAAAAGGCAGGCAAAGTGGTAACAGCGACGTATTTTTAAAAAAAACAACAACAACAAAAAAAACGATTCACGCTGTTGCTTCTTCTAATCGGCATTGAGCTCGTTGTCAGTGTGGCGGAGTGTTTGCTTCTGGAAAGCGATCTGGAAAAACCACAGGTTTGTCCTGGTTGGGTGGTTGGGGGGTACATTGGTCAGGAAAATCAAAACAAATAAAACAAGAACTCGCACCTGTCGTGGATAATTTGAAAATTGTTGCTGTCGATCCGTCGTGGCACCTCGGAGATCTTGGAGTCGACGTTGACATGGTAGCCGCGCTCGTAAAGAATGTCGAGCAACATCTCCACAAAAATAGGGTCGAGGCACTTTTGGTTGTCGACACGGCAGAGAACACGGCCGCCGATGGCCTGGCGCTTGATGGCCGGAACGAAATACGACGAGATGAACTGGACTGCCTCCTTGAACAGCTCCGAGTGGTTCATCTGGTAGTTGTCGAGACGACGGACGAGGTCCTGCCGCGAGTGTGTTCCGATCTCGCTTGCGAGAGGGATGTGCTGAATGAGATCGTGCGTATTTTGGTCTGTACGTAGGAAACGAACAAAACGTAAACAAAATTGAAAAAGAAAAAAAAAAAGGTACCCAGCTCCAGGGACGACTGATACTCAAATTCGCGCATAATCGTGTTGCGGACGGCCTCGAGAGAGTTGGAAGCATCGATGAGGTGGAACTGGAAGCGTTCCTTGAGGCCGAGCATGGCATGGTAGTGCTGCTTGAAGATGGAGTAGCGCTTGCGGATGAGCGCCTCGTCAAAGTCGGTCGCGCGCTCCTCCACCAGCTTGCCCTCGCCAGAGATGCGCACGCGCTGGTTGTGCTCCACGGCGGCCGTTCCGCGTCGCAGCTGCCGACGAACCGACTCATTCTCGTCCACAAAGAGGACGGCGATGCGAAAAATGGGGCGGCTTTAAATTTTTTTCCCCCAAGGTCACACATTACGAAAAAAAACACAGCGATAATGCAGTACCGGAACTGGTCGCGAAGATCCGTGTTAAAGTACTTGCGGCGACGCTCCATCATCTTGTCGTACAGCAGCTTTGTGCACTCCACCTGAACCTGCGTGCGCGGGAAGCCGTCGACGATGGCCCCATAGGTCCACTTGCGCGCGCTCACCAGTTCCTCGAGAAGGATCTCGAGCACCTGCGCGTCGCTAATCATGTTGCCACTGTTGATGCTTGCGCGCATCTCGGGCTTGCTCAGGAGACTACTGATGATGATGGGAGGACTCGTAATGTCGAGGGCCTGAACAAGGACAACAACAAAAAAGGAACGATTTATGAATGACACATCCTGAACCAAAGAACGCACCCTCTGGATAAAGGGCGTGTTGGTGCCCTTGCCCGATCCAGGCGCACCCATGAGCCAGATAATCTCGTTGGGTAGCTGCAGCGCGCTGTCACCATACTTGGTCTCGAGCTTTTTCCAGACCTTTTCAAAGATGACGCGCGGATCCTTGATCTCGAGCTCTGACAGTCTGTGGTCGCAACAACATTAGGTATACACCGATGGAGCGCTCGGCGGCTTCTTACCGTCCCGTCAGCTTGGTTCCCACGGGGACGGCAACTACGGGGATGGCCTGTGGGCTGGATGGCGGATTTGTTGTCGTCGTTCCCATTGTTGATGTTGCGCCTGGGGACGCGATATCGGCGTCCTGAATGGGCTCAGCAGTCACCGTCGCAAGCTGAGACAGGCCTGCGCCAAGCAACCAGAAAGTCAAACAAAAACAACAACAACGACCAGGGCCGCTTTATTTACATACCGCGTGTCACACGTGTATGCTCGACGACGCTGGACGACAGGAACCGACGGGACGACGGCGCTGACAGGCGTGATGCCGTTGCTGCAGCAGCGGCTGACGTCACCCTCGCACTGGCCAGGGCTGAAGCAGCCCGTGCCGCCGTTGCCAAACTTCTTGCAGCCATTTTGATGGGGCAGTCAGTTTCGAAAAATGTCGGTGCCAAACAAACCCGCAGCGTCGGCGCCGATTGCGGTGCCCAACGCGTCCGCAGCGCCCGCAGCGACCTCGACTGGTGAGTTTTTGCCGGGCCCCCCTTCGCTCCTTCAGCGTTAAAGGGGTCGAAAGAAACTAAATAGCGAACCCCAAAACCAGGGACGCCACCGACGCCGTCGTCTTTACAGTCGTCTTTGTCGTCCATGTCAGTCTCCCCTTCGACTTCATTGACAGGCCAGTCAGGTGTGATGTCTCCTGCGCCCGTGCCGATCTCGCGGCCGTCTATGTTTTCCGAGATGTGGGGCCATTCCCCTGCTCCTGGGAGCGCTGCGCCTGTGGAGGGTAACTTTTTTTTTTTTCACCTGGTTTTCTGCAATAACAAACTCGGAATAGACAACTACGTCCCGCCTTATCCGCTTCGCGAGCTGCTGCCTCCTGGGACAAGGCCTGCGAAGAGCAGTGTCCGTAGTCGTGTGCAGTCGCTGCCGACGCAGAATGTGCGCTTTGACTTGCCCGAAGGAACGAAAGGTGTGCCTTTTTTTTTCTCTCTCTGTTTTCTTCTTTCTTTTCGTTCTCTCACATCACCTCCCCACCCACCCACCCCGACACTAGCCGCATCCGACGCCGTGAGCAACAACGAGGGCCTCGTTGTTCCAGCGGGCACTGGATTCCCGACGTACAGCTACGCCGCGCTCGAACTGTACCAGTACTACCAAGCGCAGTGCAAGCGAAAGGGCATCCAGCCTTGGGAGAAACTGCTGAACCAGATCAAGGCGGCCAGCAACAGCGGGCAACGGCTCATTAGCCTCGATTTGAAAGGCGTCGTGTTTTCAAAGAGGTCTGCCGAGATCGTTGGTGACATCCTCATCAACGCAACGCGAATTAAAAACATCAATCTCGAAAGCTCGCAGCTTGAAGACGACGTAACGTGGAGGGAGGGAGGGAGGGGGAAACACAGATTCTGCACACTGACACCGGTGCAACATTTGCAGATGCTCAAATCCGTCCTCGAGGGAGCCCTCTTCCATAACAGGATCGAATGGATGTCGCTTGCAAACAACCGGAGGTTAAAGCTGACGGGCATTCGGTACATTGCCGATTATGTTGGCAAGGTTTGTGCTTTGTGCTTTGTGCTTTGTGTGTGTGTGTGTCTAATTTAGTAAAATGAATGGTAGAACCCCTGCCTCAGCTTTTTGGATCTTTCAGGGCTGCTATTGGACAAGAAGACCGCCCAAATCCTTACACAGGGCCTTGCCACGGCCAGCCCGACTCTCACGACCGTTTTTATGCACCACTGCGACCTCAAGCCTCCAGTTTTTGAAGCCTTGGGTAAAAACGTGAAAAGACCTTCAGCGTCCTCCTTAAAAAAATCATTTTTTTGCCTTTGCCCTTTGCGCAGCCAAGGGCCTCAAGTCTGTCAAGGTCCCGTTCCTGTCGCTTAAATACAACGGACTGCAGGTTGCCTCGTCGCCGTCCCTGTACGACCTGCTCGTGTACAATACCCACCTGAAGAAGCTCGACCTCGGCAACAATGACATCCGTGACGTCGGCGCTGTCAACATTGGCCAAGCACTCGGGCGCAATACTGCACTCGAGACTCTCTTGCTATGGTACACCCTCGACGGCTAAATTGGAAACAAAGCAATAAGCTCACTGTTTTTTTTTGATTCTTCAAAAAGTGAAAACAACATTGGCCCTACCGGTCTCGAGTCCATCGCCAACGGCATCAGGCAAAACCATGCACTTACTCATTTGGACCTGAGTTACAATCCCCTCGGCGATGCCCAAGCCCTTGGATCACTCAAGAGTGGGCTCGCTGTCAACCGCAAGCTCGAAAACCTGGTGCTTTCAAACTCAAACATCAACAACGAGGGCGCGATCGTCATTGCCGAGGTTTTGCCCGAGACAAGCACTCTGCGCACGATAAACATCGAGCACAACAAAATTGACATTGCAGGCCTGATGGCCCTGTGGGCGTCAATGAAGCTCAACAAGTCGGTCTGCCTATTGGCTGTGACCTTGACGGTAAAGACATGCCCTTGGTCACGAACAAAAATTAATTTTTTTTTTTCTCCCCTAGGGACAACCAACAGACGAAGAAACCAAGTACATGGACGAGATCAATTTCATCTGCACGACAAATGCGGCGCAGGTGGGCGCGCAGTTTAGTGCACCGGCCTCGTCCGAGATAGTGACGGAGGATGGCACCAATCATGGCTCGCCGGCCCAGGCGCCGCTGTCCCCTGCCCCCCCAGCCAATCTCGCCTTGTCTCCAGCACGCAAGCCAACGACGGTGTCGAGGACAATGTCGCCGCCGGTTGCTGTCTCGTCGTCCTTGCTGGACCGACTACGCGAGGCAAACGACCGCGCCGCCCTGCTCGAAGATGTCATGAGTGGGCTCCCCGAGAACCACTGGGAGACGACCCAAGGCGAGCTCGACCTTCTCAAGGTATCTGGAAAGAAAAATAATTTTTTGTTTTGCTTTGTTTTGTTGAAAAGAAAAAAAAAAAAATAGGAAATGTACCAGCAGTGTCGGTCGTGCCTGCGCGAGTTTAGCAACTGGACATTTTCGATCGGTGATCCCGTTGTCAAACAGCAGGTTAACAAGACGATCATTTACTTGACCCAAGTGACCGTTTCATACGACGCAACGATGCCTGCGCGGATCGAGTCTGGTATGCAGAAAAATAAAACAAGCAAAAATAATAATAAGAAAATGAAACAGTCAAGAACAGCGTCGTTGTCGACGGGCATCATGTCGAGGGCGAAGCGGCCGAGTCATCCGAAGATAACCATCTCGAAACGGGTTCGATTGACGAGACGATCGCGCCACTGTCGGCGCCCCTACCGACTTTGAACTCGGCCAAGCACAACGTGACCATGGATGCGGAGGACACTCTCACCGTGCCCCTGTCGCCTAGTCTCACGACGTCGTCATCCTTGGGTCTGCACGCTGGGACCTCTCCACCCCGTGAGATTGAGCTCAAGGACAACGAGCTGCAAAAAGTTATTTTACAGTCGGCCGTGGAGCATCCGCATCGCGGGAGCCCACCACCTGACGAGTCTGCAATCCACGCCGTTACTAATGAGCTCGAGGCCGGCGACGAGCAATTGTCCTCTCAAAAAGGAAACCAACAAGAATTATTTCAGTGAAAAAAAAAAAAGAGCGCGATTGATTACGATTTCCAAAAAAAAACAAAACAAAAAAAAAAAAAAAAAACACCCGGAGAACAAAAACAAAAGTGCGGATGTGTCATGATGCAGCTACTTGACTAGGGGAACGCTCTCCAGTTTCTGGAGTTGGGTTTTGCGCCCAGCGTCGATATCGGCCAGCGATGCTTGACGCTGATTCTTGAAATCCTTGCGGAGACCCTCGAGCTCGGTCCGATGCGTCTTGGTGAGTCCTTCTGTCTGCCGACGGAAGTCTTCCTCTTTTCCCTTGCGCTCCTCGATTTGTCGCTTCTTCATCGAGTCCACGGCCGCGGTATTGCTCGTCTTGACGGGGTTGGTCTGATCCTTGATGTGGCCTTTGACCGACTTGACCTGGTCCTCATGCGCTTTCTTTTGCTGGCCATTCTCGACACCATGGCGATGGTACACTGCCGCGAGTTCGTCCTTGTGCTTCTTCTCGAGGGCCACGCGCTCATTGTTCTAATGAGACGAGTGTTGGTCAATTAAATGGAAATAAAAAAGATGACCACGCACGTGTCGTTTCTTGGTGTCCTCGAGCTCCTTGGCGGCGGATTTGTAGGCATTGGCAAAGCGCTCCTTGTTCTCGGCCTCGAGACGCTTCATCGCTGCCACATGGTCTTTGTCGAGATCCTTGAGCGCCTGTTTGCGCTGCTTCTCCACATCCTGCAGTTGGGTCTTCTGCAGGTGCTTTTTGGCGTCGAGCTCGTCCTTTTCCTTGCGCTCAAGGTCCTTGATGGCTTCCTTCTCCTTTGACTTTGTCTCCTTTTTCAAGTCGTTGCGATGCTGCTCCAGTTCTTTCTTTGTAAAGGTCGCTGTTTGTGTCCACGTTTAGTTTTTTTTTTCTATTTCTTTTTCTTTTCAAAGCCAACGCGAGCTTGCTCGCTTGCTTTTTGCTTTTACCAGGAAGTTCGCCGGGTGCAAGAGGGGCAGCAGCGGCCGCAACCGAGGCCGCTGAACCAGCAGTCGACGTCCTGCTCGCGGCCGGCAGCGAGGTTGTAGACCGCGATGGAGCCGCAGAACGAGACGGTCCGGGCGCTGGGGCCGGTGCTGGCGGTGGCGGCGGTGGCGGCGATCGTGCACTCGTCCCGCGGGGCATCGTTTCGCCCGGCATCGGGTCCCATCCCAAGGAGGCCATATCGGTGAGGAGGCGGCGAAGAGAAGAAAACGAACAAAAAAACAGACACGCCACATTTGTTTTCTCTTTTCACAGTGTTGGTCCCACGGGCATCGCCTAAAACCTCTGCTGTAGAATGAAGTGGTCGGTCGTTGCTCTGTTGGTGGTCGCCCTCTTGGCGACGTCGTCGGTGTTTGCGGACGAAGGTACAGCGCAACACACATATTTGTTTTCGTTTGGGGAGGAGACGTGTATTGACTAAATTCCCAATTCTTGAAAAATCACCCACAACAACAACAAAATAACACCCCCTTCCCCCCTTCCCTGTCCCTTCTTGCCCTGCGCACACAGCCCCCGCGCACAAAAAGTTCCATGGTGGCAAGCGTGGCGGCTATCACGCCGGCGGCCACGGCGGCCACGGCGGCCGCAACGCCGATTATGCTGCCCATTTCGCAAAGAAGACCCAGAACACGGACGGTTCTGTTGAGCCGCACGGTCGCCACACAGAGGTCGACAAGACCGCTGTCGTCGTCGCAGAGTCCAGCTCCCCCAAGGCTGTGGACGAGTTTTACGTCAAGGTCGTCCACATTGAGGATGACGTCGATGACGAAACCGGCCAGGTCGACGCCGAGCGTGTGACGGTGGTTGCTCTCAAGGTATGCCGTGATAGGCTTGTCTCGGTGTTTGACAAGGCAAACGGAAAAAAAAATACATCAAAGTTTGACGTCATGCCCGACCTCACTGTCACGGTCAACGGCGAGCCTGTCCAGGTCGGCTACTCCAAGCTCGATATCAAGGCTGCCGTTATCAGCGCTGGTCTCGTTGAGAAGCTGCACGACCTCAAGATGCTCGCTGTCCAAGTCTTTGTTGCCATCGACGAGCAGATCGATTCGCAGGGTCTGGTAAGTGAAGGATGGATTTTGTTGCATTAATAATTTCAAAAAAAAAAAAAAAGAAATTCTACTCTGTCCTCATTCAGGAGCGCGTCATCGAAGTCGAGGACGACAAGGTCTGGCAGGCCGTCGTTCGTCAGCAGGTCATCGACGTCTACCAGGACGGCAAGCTTATTGAAAAGGGCGAGGTTGTCGAGGTGACGGATGACTTTTTTTTTTTTACCTAGATGAAAGAAAGCAAACCTTTTTTTTTTTTTTCCAATGCAGATCCAAGAGGTCATGTCCAAGCTTCCCACTGCCGACATCAGCAGTGCCAATGCCGAGAGCGACAGTGACGAGGACGACTCGGAGAACGTGCATCCGCATGCGCACCACGACCACGACCATGACGACGACGACAACGAGGGTGAAGCGAAGAGTGAACTGAAGAAGGCCTGCAAGAAGCTGCGTGCCAAGATTCACAAGTGGCTCGTACGTCTGTCTTTTTTTTTTTTTTTCCTTCTTCTAACAAAAAAAAAAAATTTTTTTTTTCAGCACGCCGTCAAGGAATGGTACCACGGCCTGCCTTTTGTCGTTCGCATCATCGTTGCGTTTGCCGTTGGCATGGTTGCCGGTTTCATTGCGCTGTCGTTCTTCTCGTGCATCGCCCGCTGCTTTGGCTTCAAGTGCTGCAACAAGAAGTGCAGCAAGCAGGCGACGTCCACCTACGAGGACAACCTCCGCATGTACGCCGCCGACTACACTGCCGTCCCCGTCGACGAGAAGGCTGCCGAGAAGAAGGAGAAACAGGCTGTCGCCGCCGAGACCGAGTCTGGCTCGATTGAGATGGTTTAAACCGCTGTCTTCAGTCAGTCTACGCAATCCTTGTGTGTTTGTCTTGTTCACGTGAGTTTGAAAAAAAAGACGGCGGGAAAAATGCACCCGCTCACCGTCGGGGGCGTCCCGGTCGACTTTCCGTACGAACCGTACGATGTGCAGCGCACGTACATGGAGCGTGTGGTGGAGGCCCTTCGCTCGGTAACAAGTGAATGACTGGAGGCCGGTGCTCACACGGTACAACGCTTTGCAGAAGACCAATGCGCTGCTCGAGTCGCCAACGGGTACCGGCAAGACGTTGTGCCTGCTTGCGTCGACGCTGGCGTGGCGACAGCAGTGGGCCGCCGCCGCCGAGTCCATGCGGCTGCGCAGCTATTGCGCGGACGAGATCCAGCGTGGAGCGAGCGCGCAGCCGGGCGCAGAAGACTGGTCGCAGCCACCGCCAAGGATCATTTACACGTCGCGCACACACGCGCAGCTGTCCCAGGTCGTCCAGGAGCTCAAACGGCTGTCGATCAAGCCGCGCATGTGCATCCTCGGCTCGCGCGACCAGATGTGCATAAAATACGAGGTGGCATCGCTCGAGACGACCGCGCAAAAGACGCAGGCATGCCGGCAAAAGGTGGCCCAACGCTCGTGCGAGTTTCACCAGCACGTCGACAGTACGCACGTCGCTCTAACAAACCGCGACTGAAAACACGAGCAGACTTTTTCAACGCCCAGCCCGATTTTAAGGAAAAGGTCGCCGACATCGAGGAGATTGTGCAGTTGGGGCGACAGTACCAGTACGTGCAGACGCCTTTTTTTTTTTTTTTAATTTCCCTGATGTCACGCACGATAGAGCCTGCCCGTACTACATCTCGCGCGACATGCTGGCACAGGCCGAGGTTATCTTTGCCCCATACAACTATATCATCGACCCCGTCACACGGAAAGCGCAGAACCTCAATCTGACCAACTCGATCATCATTGTTGACGAGGCCCACAACTTGGAGTCTAGCTGCACCGAGGCCGTCTCGTTCGAACTCACGACGACCGATCTCCTTATTGCGCTGGACGAGCTCCGGAGTCTCAACCGGGCCATGGAGGGCGGGACGTTTTTCGACTCGGAAATCACCTTTTCCCCAGACCAGGTGCTTTCGCTCGTCCGTACGTGCCAAGCTTTTCATACATGTTTTTGGCCCCTAACAGTTTGCCTCCTGTGTGCCCAGGCAACATTGACAACCTGTGCAGCTACATCTCGAATTTCGCTTTCAACCCAAATCGGAGCAGAACGGGCGAGCTCGGTAAAGAGTCGTCCTTGCCTGGCGACGTCAAACCAGGGTCGTTTCTCCTGACGTTCCTGGCCAAGTTGAACATTGAGCCGGCCAATGTTGAAGAATACAGCAATTTTATGGGCCAGTGCATCACCCTGCTCTCCTCTAGCCAGCTCGCGGGCACGATCGTGCGAAAGACGCCCGCGCTGGAGATGGTCAAGTCGTTTGTGGACGGCATTTTTGGAGCCTACCCCACTGTGAACGCAGAGGTCTTTGATGGCAACTACCGCGTCTACATTGCCCCCGTGGAAGAGTCTGTTGCTCGTAGCACTGGTATCTGCATGTTTTTATTTTTCTTTCTAAAAAAAACAACAACAACAAATTAATTAGTCAGAGCGACCAAAATCCACATCTGGTGCTTTAACAGTGGTGTCGCCATCCGTGAGCTGCTCAAGAGCGACAACAAGATCCGTTCACTCATCCTGACGAGCGGGACCCTGGCGCCCCTCGCTCCCCTTGAGATCGAGCTGGGAACGTAAGGCGGCGCTTTTTTTTTATCCTTCGTTTTTTTTTTTAAACACTTTCTTCATGTTTTAGGCCATTCAAAGTCCAGCTGCAAAACGGGCATGTCATCAAGCCGCACCAAGTCTGGGTTGGCGTGAGCCCCGTCGGACCCTCGGACATCAAGCTTAATTCGTCCTTTCGCACACGAAACAGCCTCGACTACCAAGTCGAACTTGGCAATACCATCATCAACTTTCTGCGCGTCATCCCCGACGGCGTTCTCGTTTTCTTCCCCTCGTACACGGTGATGGACGACTGCATTCGCGTTTGGCGGGAATCTGTAGGAAACGCATGACAACGTGGTCCCAGCTGAACCCAACGTTTTAGAAGTCAACCCTGGAAAAGAGCATTTGGGAACGCATTCGAGCGATCAAGGAGCCCATGGTCGAGCCCAAACGCAAGACCGACTTTGTCAGCGTGCTCAGCAGCTACTATTCGCACTTTGACGGTGAAAACGTGAGTAGTAGCGGCGGCGGCGCCGTCCTGTTTGCTGTGTGCCGTGGCAAGATCAGCGAGGGCATTGACTTTGCCGACGCCAGGGCGCGCGCAGTCATCATCACCGGCCTGCCGTTTCCTCCGTTTGCCGATCCCAAGGTGGTCCTCAAGCGTGGCTTCCTTGATCACATTGCGGCACAAGCTGGCAAGCAAGCGGCGACGCTCAGTTCGGACGACTGGTACCGCCAACAGGCCGCGCGCGCCGTCAACCAGGCCATTGGCCGTGTCATCCGCCATCGGCACGACTTTGGAGCCGTCATCCTTTGCGACGAGCGCTTTGCCAACAAGTCCAACCGAGAGATGCTGCCCATGTGGGTGAACCCGCATCTGCGCGTGCACGGAAAATTCGCACCAGCACTCTCGAGCATCCGCCAGTTTTTCAACGAGATCGACAAGGACCCGTCTCTCAAAGTGCGCCAAGGGAAGCGCCGACCGCACATTTCCCTCGAGTTTGACGGGTCGATAGACATCGGCGGCCTCTCCTCGGGTCCTGCCACGCTGGCTCCTGCCGTCGTGTCCATGAGCGTCAAGCCCACAATAACTGCCCAGCCACTTCCTGGTACCCTTTAAAAGTTTGTTTATGTATGCATAACTTGTGGATGACAACAGATTACTTGGGGACTACGGCCAAGCCCCTCCCAGGTACGTACGTACTGTTTGTTGAACCACTTAAAAAAAAAACTTTTCTTTCCTTTTCTTTTCCTTTCAGTGGCATCATCCTCTGAAATTGCAAAAACCGTTGTACGGCGGCAGATCGGCCTTTTCGACCAGCAGCAGCAGCAGCAGCAGCAAGAACCCCGCTCGAAAACGCCAGAGCCGCCAACTAGCAAGACGAAAAGCAAGGAGTTTTTGGAAAAGGCCAAGGCCCTGTTGGCGACGCCCGAACTCTGCAAGCAGCTCTTTGGCGTGATGATGGGTACCAAGGCGGGCGGTAGTATCGTGGACGTGCTCTCGTTTCTGTGGACCAACATTGCCGAGCACAGCCGGGTGTCGATCCTTCAAGATTTCAGCGTGTTTGTGACGCCCCAGACCCTTGACCTGTACGACGCCTTTTGCCGCGAGCACGAGTTTCACAATCCACTCAAGGGCAAGGCCGCGCGTAGCATTCTCTCGACTGCCGCCGATGTCGAACCCATTCTGAAGAAGCCGCGAGGTGCTCAGGGTGCGATCGAGCCAACAACCGTCACGGCTACTTGCCGCCCGACAGAGGTCAAGCCGCCTGCCTCTGAGATCCTGGGCGCGCCGACGTCGGCTCTTTTTACTCCTCCCACTGGCAGCACCAGCGGCGGCTCGTCGTCGTCGGCGGCGGCAACTCTGTGCATGGTCTGTCGCGATCGTGTGAAAGCGCCTTTTGCCGCGCCCTGCAAGCATGTGGCCTGCAACGAGTGCTGGAACAATGTGCTCGCGCGGTCTCCCGAGTGTCCCACCTGTGGCACCAAAACTAGGTTAAAGCAGTTGCGGCGCATGTATTTTTATTGAGCATTCACTTCAACAATCAAGGAGGAACATGACTAGAGGAAACTGGAGAGAAATAATTCAAACCACCGGGACGAGTTGAAAAGGAAGAGAAAAAAAAAGGGGGGCCTAGAACATGCCAAAGGCAACGACGACGATCGAGAGGACGACGGCAAACAGACCCGAGGCGCGGGCGAGGGCGCCGTTGGCAAGGCCGGCAGCGCTGGCAAGGGGCTCGAAACCGCTGGTGGGATCGTAGTTGATGGTGCCGGCGTTGGCAGCAAAGTCGACAGTGACGATGGCAAAGTTCTTGCTTCCAGTGGCGACAGCGCCGACGAGGGCGTTGATGTTGAGACTGCCCTGTTCGGCGGTCAAGGAGGTCTGGCTCACGATGTTGACGGTGGCAGAGGTGAGCGAGCCGTCGACCTGGGCCTGGGTGCTAGTGGAGATGAAGGCCGAGTTGGGCGCCGAACCAGTGTTGATCTGGTCGATCTGGATGGTGCCGCTGCTCTCGTAGTTGAACACGCCATAGCCGAGCGAGTAAGTCAAGCGGAGGTTGTTGGCGGCGTCGTTGTAGTTGTAGCCCGCAATGGAGACAATGGTGTCGGTCGACTTGGGCGTCAGCGTAGCACCAAGGGTCAGCTCACCGAGGACCTGCGAATGGATAAACGTGAAGTTGACAACGAGGTTGGACTGCCCGGCGAAGCCAGAGTAGGCGGCCCAGTTGTACTTTAGGTTGCCCGTCGAGTCCACATACGAGCCGGTAACGCTGGTGTCGAACGACAAGATGCCGGCGTTGAGGTTGATGGTGGCCTGGAGCGTGCCGCTCGGGGCGTCAGGTAGGTCAGGCCCACAACGCCACCAGAGCCCGAGGAGGCGGACACAAGGTCAGCGAGGAAGCTGACGGTGCCTTCGGGTCGCGTCCAGCTCGATTGGTCCTCAAAGTAGTAGGCAAAGCTGGTGGGGAACGAGAGGGGGAACGAGAGGAAACCAGCGACGATGAGCTGCAGTTTGCAGAAAGAAAAATAATTTTCAGAGTGCACAAGTCGCGACGGCTGAACGTACGTCAAAGGTGGCATTGCCAGACGTAACGACCAGCGAGGAAGCTTCCGTCAGGAGAACTGAGAAGCACCGTGGGTAAACAAAACGGACAAAAAGAAATCAAACGTACTGCCAAAGGCAACGCTGGTGATGCTAACGTACTCGACCTTGCGGAAGCTCAGGGTGCCGCTCTGCGTCGAGTTGTGGACGGTGACATTGCTGGTGGGCGGGGGCGCAACAAAGTCAGCACTGCAGGAAAAAAACAAAAACTAAAAAACAAACACACCCTGAAAAAGAGACCTGTTCCCGTATCCAAAAAAAATTCATTAGAAAATTCCTGCGCATTTGCAATGATAAACGAGAGACGTACGTCAACCGAAGTGGTGGTAGCATGGACGGAGGCGGCCGCCAGCAGGAGAGTGGCCGCGGCCACGAAGACTGCAGTGCGCTGCATTGTTTTTTTTTGGAGACGGGCGAGCTGAATCACGCGATTGAACTCTTGCTATTTTTGGATGTGGATGCGTTAGGGAGCAAGCGCTAATAAACATGGCGGCGCCGTACAAGCGTGTGGGCGCGGGTGTACTCGGGGAGGGAGCGGCGGGGGCCCGGGGTGGTG
>Ga0302230_10001188_pt1 | contig 17682 bp, 28 predicted proteins | sample II_Palsa_N2_1_FD_193523 | JGI IMG/M metagenome (GOLD analysis project Ga0302230, IMG submission 193523) | Peat permafrost microbial communities from Stordalen Mire near Abisko, Sweden - II_Palsa_N2_1 | ecosystem: Environmental > Terrestrial > Soil > Palsa > Peat permafrost | place: Sweden... | reverse complement strand
CCCGTTGCTCCAACGCAAGCGCTTACTGGGATCAAGGTGAAGGTGTATCAGGGGGCAGACAAGAGAAAGATTGTCGCTCTCATGGTGGACCCGTCCATCACGTTCAAGGAACTCAAGGATCGCGTGACCAAGAAGCTCGGTTCCTCGCCCCAGTCGCTCCAGTACAAGGACGAGGATGGCGACCTTGTGACCATGAGCAGCAACGACGACGTCATCGTCGCGCTGGAGATGCATGCACAAAAGCTGCTCCTGTTCACCAAGTAGTCATGTATCGCAGTTTTTTACTCAGTTTTTATAAGAGTTTTGTTTAGTACAAAATGTTTGTTATTTACGGACAGCCCGTGCAGCGCCGCCTTGTTGGGCGGCAGGCTCTGGAGGCGACATCAAGTTGGACACCATCACGAACACTCCAAACCCGACGATGTAGATCCACTGTGGTTACGTTCAGTGCCCACTCACACATATAAACAAGTCAGCGTACGTATTTTTGGAAAAAGCTCTGTTCTTCGACGGGGGCCTTGCCGCCCTCGGTGACGGATCGTGCCTTGGGCAGGACGGGCTTGGGACCCTCCTCAGACTGAACCACGGTCACGTCAGTGGTAAACTTGCTGATGGCTGCTTTGGTATCGCTGCTGCCGCTCGTGCACTCGGTCACGTCGACGTACTGGATGCTCTCGACGGTGTTGCCCTCGCTCAGATGCACGGCAATGTGCTCGACACCCTTGGCCGCCACGAGCTGACACAGCGGGATGCTAGTGTGGACGACCGCCGATGACGACGCCGACGCCTCGGCCAGTGCCAAGTGGTACAACACCTCGCCGGACCAGGGCGCGCCCTCCGTGCCGCCACTGACCCCGTCGAACTGGCTCTTGCTTGGACGAGCAGCGTTCACAGTCAGCGTGCCGCGCGCCTTCCACACAGATGACGTCAGATCGCTGGCCTGTTGCGGGGTCAGCGGGCCCACGGCACCGTACACCTTGTACTGCAGCGGTGCGGCGGCTGCGGTGGCAGCGACCGTCATCAAAGCGGTCAAAGCGAGGAGAATTCGCGGCATGATTAAAAAATAGTTCGTTCCCTGGGGCATTCCACAATTATTTTTTATTTTTTTTTGCCTGACACGACTAAACGAACGAAACCACCTTGCGATCCTGGAAGAAGCCGCCCTGGATGGTGGCCGGGTGGGCCTCGAGGGCGAGCCAGACGGGTGTGTCGGCGCCCTCGGCGGCGGAGCGTGTGCCGCGGTGGCTGGTCATGTCGGTGTCACAGTAGCCGGGGCAGCAGCAGCAGATGGCCAGTCCCTTTGCCTTGACGTCGGCCGGGAGCAGGCCCTTCTCATAGTCACGCGCGAGGACGATCGTGAGGGCGGTCACGCCGGCTTTGGAGACGCCGTAGGTGCTCTTGGGCCATCCATCTGTGTCGTACGTGCCCTCGCGCACGCCCGTCTTGAAGCGCTCCATCAGCGCCGTGACACCGGGGACGCCAAGGTTTGGGTCCTCAAAGTGGGCCTGCAGTTCGGGGCTATAGCGGCCGATCTTGCCCGCAGTCGAAGAGACATTGACGATGCGGCCGTTGTCGCGCAGGAGCGGGAGGAACGCCTGGCACATATTGAGCGTGCCATAGTAGTTGCACGAGATGGTGGACGACGCGACCTGAGGCCAACTGCTGGTCAGTACCGTTAGCAAACAGCACACAGCGCACCTCGTCGGTGAAGGCGTCGCCCTTCCACGCGATGCCGGCATTGTTGATGAGCAGGTCGATGCCGCCGTACTCCTTCTTGACCCACTCCGCGGCCGAGTTGACGCTCTCGGGCTGGTCAATGTCCAGCTGCCTGTACAGCAGCCGCTCCTGTCCGTGCACCGCCGCCAGCTCACCCAGGGCGACTTTGCCTCGCTCCTCATCGCGCGACGTCAGCACGACGAGCAGTCCACCGTCCCTCTTGAGCAGCTGGTCCACAATGTGCCATCCGATTCCCTGGCCTCAATGGTTATTGCGCGGCGTTGTTGGCTATTGCGCGGCGTTGTTGGCTATTGCGCGGCGTTGTACCTTGTTTGCCCCAGTGACCAGTGCGATTCGGACCATGGCTTGCCTTCGTTGTTTTTTTGTTTTTCTTTCTTTCTTGCTGGAAAATTCCTTCGCTCCACATGCCGCCAACCGCAACGTGCACCAACCGCGGCTGCGGCAAGCAGTTTGACCCCGAGCTGGTGGATGAGGACGACTGCATGTTCCACCCAGGAGCGGTATGCTGCTTCCTCTCCCTCTCCGTCCCTCTACCGCACTGACACGATGTACCGAATATGTAAAGCCTGTGTTCCACGAGGGCCTGAAGGGATGGAGCTGCTGCAAAAAGCGTGTCACCGAGTTTGATGAGTTTATGGCCATCCCCGGCTGCACGGCCGGCCTGCACACGAGCGTGGCTCAGGCGATGCCGGCGCCCAAGAAGTCGGCCAATGAACTGGCGGGCGCGGCGATGGCTGCGTCTGCTTCTTCTGTCCCCTCTGTGCCTCCTGCTGCTGCTGCTCCGGCAAAGCCATCGTCAGCCGCCCCCGCTGCACCATCTGCACCTGCGGAGCCAGAGGATGATCCTGTCGGCACAGTGGTGGCTGCGGGCACGGCGTGCAAACGCGGCGGATGCACCCATAAGAAACAGGACGACGAGAGCGACACGGGCGCAGAGGCGTGCCGGTACCACAAGGGCGTGCCCATCTTCCACGAGGGCTCCAAGGGATGGTCGTGCTGCTCACGCAAGGTGCTCGAGTTTTCAGAGTTTCTCAAGATCCAGGGCTGCAAGACCGGTCGCCATCGCTACCTGGAGAGCGCACCTGCAGACGGTGCTCAGGCTGCCTCATCGGCAAGTGAGAGCGTCGTCGATTGCCGCTTCGATTGGTACCAGACCCAGACGCACATCATCATCTCGTTCTTTGCGAAAAAGCTCAACAAGGGCGACTCATCAATCGTGTTTGAGGACAACAAGGTTAATAATACGTTTGAAAAAATAAATGTATATGCTGAACTTGTCTCTGTCGTAGATGGCCGTCAAGCTCGTGTTTGAAAACGGCTCTGTGTACTCAAAGGAGTTTATCCTGTTCCAACCCATCCTCCCGGCCGAGAGCAAGTCGTCCTTTATGACGGTCAAGACCGAGGTCAGCCTGCGCAAGGGCAACGGCATCACCTGGGCAGCCCTCGAGGAGACCAGCGAGCCCATCCGCGTTTGGACGACGTTTGGAACCACGGGCAAGGTTGGCACTGTCGGTGCCAAGGAGTACCACGTCGCCGGCGACTCGCCCCTGCACATCAACAAATAGTGTAGATTGTTCACAACAGAAGAAGAAGAAGAAGAAGAAGAAAAATATCCAGCACAAAGGGGAAAATATACACTGTGTTTCTCTATTCCATCTCGTCGAGAAGACTGTCGTTCCCAACGGACGCCTCGACTTTGACAGACTGCTTGGGCACGGCATCGACTTCGATAAACTAAACAAGAAAAAGTCAAAACACACTTTTAGGGCGCCGGGGAGTGTTAAAACATACGCTCTGCGACACCTGCGTGGAGACAAGGCTATCGTCGGCCTCGTCGTTGGAGATGAGGGAGACCTTGGAACGGGCCACCTTTTCCCAGAAACGGACGTTGTTTGGCTTGTTGCGAGGGGCCTCTTTCAGAGCGGTGAGGAGATCGTTGAACCGCGCAGACTCTTCTTCCACGATCGCGACCTTGCGGAACTCGACAAGGGCATCCTAGTGCATATTTTTATTTACTTCTTTGACATTTAAAAGAACGTTTTTTCGTATTACCAAGGCCTTGTCAAAGTTGACATCGCCAAAGCTGTTTGCGATGAGGGTCTTGACGATGTTGCCGAGTTGATCCATTGCCGTACCCACCTTGTCCACGTTGCGCTGGTTGATGATGCGGCGGAAGTCGCCGATGGGATCCATACTGCCGACAGTCTCGACGGCCTGGTCGGCGAGCTTGGCCAGGTCCATCTCGTCCAGACGGACCTTTTTGACGATCTTGGCGGCATCCTCCTCCTTGGCCTCGGCAAACTGGCGCTGCACATCCTTCTTGTTGAATGCTGCCGTTTTGATCGTCTTGTCCTTCCAAAGACTGTCAAACTTGTCGATTGCAGGCTTGGCGTGCTGGAACAGACGCTCATTGCGATATAGGCACTTGTCCAAGAGGGGATGAGAGTCCTTGACTGCGTACGACTTGCCCTTGATCGCGCGCATCTTGATCGCGTCCTGGATGCGGTGGATGATCACGTTGGGCAAGTCGGAGGGTTTCAGGTCTTCCGAAAAGTCACTGTGCCGCACGAAAAATATTAAAAACATTTTTTTTTTTTAAAAAAAAACAGTCTGTCAAACACACTCTCCGTCCTTCTTTGCAGTCATCAAGTCCAGGCTGTCGACGAGATCGTCCATGGACTTTTGCTGCTCGGCGGTTGGTTTGAATTTCTCCAACGACACAAAGTTGTAGTCGCGGATATCCTCCACGAAAGGGATCTTTGTCATGAAGAGGCACTCTCGCTTTGCCGTGATGTGCGGCGTCAGCACCATCATGGACGCGCCACCCTTGCCTGCAAAAAAAAACAACTAAAAGGTTCACACATGGAAAGGAAAAAAAAAATCGCCTTTTCTTTTTTTACCGTTTGTCTTTTTGTAGCGAGCAATCGCCACGCGGTCGAGCTCATACAGCGAGTGGATAAGTGCTGACAGTGCGTAGGTTGCGTTTGGATCGTCAGGCTGGGCATCAACCTCGACAGTACCACTGGACGATGAGCCGAGGAATTTGGACAGAGGGATCTACACAACAATTGCTCAAATTGTCGACAGGGCACAACAAGCATACGTCTTCAGAGCGCACAAAGCCGGTGATTTGAAGACACTTGTTTGTTTGTAAGACGAGCGCTTCATCAGCCTTATCAAACGGCACGTACGTGCGGCCATACTGTGTGCATGTTCTTTTAGCAAAACAACAAATTTCATACTCCACCTTGTAGGCTTTCACGAGATCGTCCTTTTCCACAGGCTCGTCATCCTCCAGTCGCTTGTAGGTGCGCTCCATCGCCACCTCCACCTCTGTGCCATCGTTCTCCACGTAGATGCGTTTGAATGATTTCTGCACCAATTTTTTTTTTTTTTGGAAAAAAAAAGGCTAAAATATATAATCGTACGGGCTTGGCTTCGGCCGCCTTGGTGTAGAGGTGCACAGGGATGTACAAGGCGTCTCCGCCAATCTCTAGGAATCCACGAAAGAGCGACGTTTGCCGGATGCTCCTCGAGCGAAAGTAGCTGAGGCGTTCCAGCGCTTCGGTCATGGGGATCACGTCCATGTCCTGCACTTTGCCGCCTGTCGCCCACTCGTTGAGGAGATCTTCATTGTCCAGCTGTGACTGCGTCTTCACGGGCATGGTCTTGACCTTGTTGTCTGGGTCCTCAAAGTCCAAGCCGCTGCACAATTTAGTTTGTGAGTGGAATTAAACAGGCAACCTCTCACAAGATCTGCAGCTTGTATTGCATCTCGTTGAGCTTGTCGAGGATGGTGTCCATGTGATCCTTTTTGATCGCACCGGCGGCGTCCGTGACAATGATCACGCGCCGTCCGTAAGTCTTCCAACCAGCGGTGCGCTCCTTGTGGTTCTCAATCATGTCCATTGCCACCTAAAAAAAGACAGTGTTGGTTCTACGTTGGGGGTGCGCTCTTACAACGAGGGCATCGAGCCAGTCGGACGAACACTTGGACGACTTGCCATAGCTTTGGATGTACTTGATCATGTCCAGCGAGGCCATCTGCAGCGGGAACTTGACGGCAATGTTGTCGTAGCCGAGTTCGTTGTCCGTTTCTACAATCGGCAATGAACAAGGGCCCTTTTTTTTCCTCCTCCTACCATCGGATCCAAACACGACGATGCCAATGTGCTCTGTCCGTCGTCCATCGGCGATCTTCTGCTGCAGAAACAGGTTGACGGCGTCGCAGGCGTCCTGTTTTGGGGAACCATTGTACCGTTTTAAAACAAAAAAAAAAAAAAAATTTTTTTTTTGCCACGCATGTCTTACCGTCAGCTTTGACTTTCCTCGCTCGCCCTGCGACTGAGGATCCCACATGGACCTGCCCACGTCCAGGCAGACCACGATCGTCTCCTGTTAGTTGGCGCACCCATTCCAGTTGAAAACAGAACATGTTTGGGCGGCCTGTTACCTTCATCGCCATTTTGCAGTGTGTGGGCCCCTGTGCGGATGAACAAAAGTGACGACGACGACACAGGCCGACTGCTGACCGAGCGTTTCCTCTCGCTCGTTCGGGAGAGGAGGTGGCGGGATGCGGCCGGCGCGGCACAAGAGCTCAGCGATGTGCTGTGTGCGATGGGTCACATCCAGCAGGCGGCCGGGGTGCTGCAGTTTGCCCTGGACATGAAGCCGGACGGAGGGGCACAGCAGCAGACACTGTCAAGCCACGAGAGGGGCGCGCTGATGGAGCAGCTGGGGCGCGTGTACCTTCGACTGGGCCAGCCAAGGGACGCGGCATCATCGTTCAAGGAGGCGGAAAAGCACACGCGCAGCGGCCGTACCGACCCTTGCCAGCTCGTGTCGTTGCTCGTCAACCTCGGCTCGGCCGAGACGCTCTCTGACGATCACGGCAGTGCTCTCGGATCACTACAAAGGGCGCGCGATGCTGCCGATCGTGGCTGCGCGCCGTACTCGTACGCCGTCTCCAGCGCGCTCGGCAACCTCTACCACGTACAAGGACAAAAGTAGTTTCCGCTAAAATAAAGCTTGTTTAGAGCAAGGGGGACAACGCACAAGCAAAAAAGTGGTACCAGCGCGCCCTCAGCGAAATGTCTACCTACCAGTTACCCGCCTCCATTTCAGAAGGGCTACAGGCGAATCTCAAGTCGGTTTCATAAAGTTCACTGACGATTTTGTAAAATACAACACAACTGGAATTGGCTATTTCTTGTTTCCCTTCCCTTGCTGTTCTCAATCGGTTGCGTCGACCGGCTTGCGGACGAGGACAAAGTAGTCGGGCGTGAAGATCCCGGTCTCGCCGCCCAAGACGAGGAACTAGATGGAGAAATTTTTTTTTTTAAAATTTAATACTTTTAATACTCTCTTCTGTTTGTACCTTTGACGTCTTGGTGAGCATGGCTTGCACCTTGCTCGAACCCTTTGGGGCGAGCTTGACAAACTCGAGGGCGCCGACCATGTACGTGGTGAGGAGTTGGCCGTACTGTGTGAAAACGATGCCGTCAGGGGTGAGCTGCGGCGACAAGGGACGGTACCATGGGATCTGGTGCGGGCTGTTCATGTCCTGTTTTCACGAGGTGAGATATTGTCACTCTTAGAAGAAGAATGGGTACCTTGTGCGTGTCGAACGACTCGACAACCTCGAAACCGGCGGCCTTCATAGACTTGTCGACCTCGGTGTAGTGGACGATCGGCGGAAGGCTGTTGCCCTGCTCGATGCCAAACTTGATGTCGTTGTGCTTCTGGTTCTGTTGTTCGTGCCTGTTGCTTTAGTATTACTTTCTTTTCAAACTTCTCCTTACATTCGGGTCGTATTTGTCGGTCATGCACCACTCGTACACACAAAAGAGGCCGCCAGGCTTGAGGGTCTTGTAGATTTCGCGGAAGCAAGCCGTCTTGTCGGGCGAGTGACAGGTTGCCTCGATCGCGAATGCGGCATCGTACGAGCGAGGCGCGACCTTGAGCGTCATAAAGTCGGACAGGATGAACGAGCACAGGTGGCCAACGCCGTTCTGCTCATTGATGCGGCTGGCACGCTTGATCTGGTAGTCGTTGTTGTTGATACCGGTGATGCTTGCCTCAGAGAACTTGGCAATGTTGCGCATGGGACCGCCGATTCCGCAGCCGACGTCGAGCGCCTTCAAACAAATTATTTACTAATTGGAGAGGCTTCGATTATACCTTCATGCCAGGCTTGAGGCCAAGCTTGGAGGCCATAAAGTACTCGCTTCGCTTGAGCGACTCCTGGAAGGCCTCGTCCTTGAAGCGGCTGGCAAAGTGGAAGCTGTGTCCCCAGCCATACTCGTAAAAGTCGGTGACCACTGTAATAAGACATCAGTTTCCTCCATGCAGTGAACTGCTGAACGCACCGTCGTAAAAGTTGTTCACCATGGTCATGTACTCAGACTTGCGCTTCTTGCCTTCGGCGTCGTCCTTGAACATGTCATTGTACTGGTCGATCTCGTTGTCGATCTTGGACACCTTGGCGCTGGCATCAGCGTAGAGGGACAGCGCGTTGCCGTGGGCGGCCGAGTGGGTCATGTTGTCTTTGTCGTCTGGAGAAAAATCAAGTGGCCGGCCATCGACCGAAAAACCACGCCACCAAAAAAAAAAACAGCACGATGAAGAAAGGTGACGCGTCCTCAGAGGTGACATTTCCTTTTTTGGAAAAACAACGCGCCGCTCGGACCACCCCACCACCACCCGCATCGCGCCTGGCATCGCGTGGTTGCTGCAATCTCACGGGCCTTTCTCACGATCAGTGACAGTGACGATCACGACGAAAGCCGCCTGGCAAAAGTTGTCACCGTGCCATTTTTATAAAGTGACTCTCCCAACCATGACTGCTGAGGTTTGTCTGCTTGGTGTCGTGGTGCTGGGCTAAACGGTGTGCGTGTCGCAGTCATTGCCGGCGGTGCTGGAGCAGTTCCTTCAGAACGTGGACGGGCTACAAGCCGTCGTGGTGACGGACCGGGACGGCGTCGTGGTCGCGAAAGGTATGCTGCCACCTTCTCGGGTGTTGTTGGTGTTCTGAACCCCAACTCTCTAAGTCGGAGGCTCGGCCATCTCGCAGTCGGTCGAGACTGCCATCGTGGCGAGCTTTTCAGCATCCAGTGACCAGGTAGCCTTCCTCTCCTCTGAGCTATCGGTTACTGACTCAAAGCATCGCCAGGCGAGCAAACTAAGCATCGGCAAGAACAAGACCATCATCACGTCCTTCGGCAACCACCAGATCGTTCAGTTCAACCTATCCCCACTGCTCGTTACGCTCGTGGCCGCGCCGACCGCAAACACTGGTAATTATTCTTTTTTTTTTTTTTGTACTGTTATTGTTTGTTTTGCAACTGACACGTCGTGCTTGTGTTGCTGTAGGCATCCTGCTCGATGTCGGCGTCGATCTCCAGACGATCCTCCAGCCTGCTGCAGCAGCCATCCAGGAAATCGCTGCCTCAAAGTAGAATAGGCTTTCAAAATATTTTTTTTTTTCTTTTCTTGTTGTACAAACGCTTGTGTGTTCTTTTTTTTTTTTTCAACACCTTCAAACTTGTTTTTACACGGCAGCACGGATTGCCTTCAATCCTGAGCCCTGATTGGGATCTGGATTGAAACCGCGGTTTCTATTTTTGGTTTTTCCCAGTGAAAAGCAAACTGTCGCTGACGTCTCTTGCGTTTGCATTGTAGGGCCTGCCCACCTCTTTCCCCCCCACACCTGCATCCCGCCGCTGTCTGTCCGCTCGTACAGGACAAAGGCGTCTAGGGGAAAACAGAGGAAAGGACAAGAGCAACCCCCCGTTCGGAAGGGGAAAAAAGGGTCGTTCTACGTGACCCCGCTCGCCGTCGCGTGAGCAAACCCGCACACAAACACAAGAAACAACCGGCCAGCCAACGACCAGGGAATGGCTGCGCCCGGCAACGCCAACGACAAGCGTGTGTCGCTGTTGCGCGACATTGTCGAGGTACGCTCGTTAATGAAACGCGACGTTTCATGCACGTCTAAAAAACAATACGGGGCACAACAGAACCTCAAGAACGACAAGGTCGTCTGGGAGCCCGTGGTCAAGGCAGCTGAAAAGTACCAGGCTGCGCTCAAGCGTACGTAGTCCAGTGTGTTGTTCTTCAGAGCTTATGACTCGGTGCCAGTTCTCATTCAGTCGTCCAACGGGCTCATTGAGGCCATCAACGTTGTGGGCGAGCGGGCCAGCTCGGCCACCAGCAGCTCCACGTCCGATCTCGGAGTGGGCATCCACCAGATCGCGGCCGGCTTGCGCTCGATTGAGGCCAGCCGTGCAGCGGTGGTATGGTTTTTGCGCCGCCAATCTGCTCACCCGTACTGTTAGGCCAAATCGCTCACGGACGACCTCATCAACCCGCTCAGCAGCACGATTCAATCCAACAAGAACAACGCCGTCAAGTTCGAAAAGGACTATCTCAAGGAACACAAGCGCATCGTCGGTGACATCAAGAAGGCCGAAACCGAATCGGGCAAGGCCGCCAAGAAGGGCCCCGAGGCACTCAAGGCTGTACGGATCCGATCGTTTTTGCAAGAACTCAATGGCATGATTTCTTTTTCCTCTCACTCAGGCCATTGCGCGCGTGAACGACACTGTCAAGGAAATGGAAATTTTGCGTCAGACCAAGCTTCGCGAGGTTTTAATCGTGACGTTTCGCTGTCGGTTTTAATGCGCAAAAAAAAAAAAAAAAGGCGATCGTTGAAGGCCGCAAGCGCTACTGCTTTTTCATCATGCACATTGCTACTGTTTTGGGCCACGACACTACTCTGCACGACTCGGCTCTTCGGAACGTGGGCTCAAAGGTAATCTGAACAAAAAGAAAATAGTTTGAAGTACTGATTTTGTACGATTCGTAGCTCTCGGAATGGACTCAACTGGCTGTATCTCCCGATAATCTCCCCCCTGCTGTTGAAGCACTCGTCACCGTACGCTCTATTGTGACAAAAAGATCGCCACCCTAACAAGCACACACAGGTCCAGCAGCGCACTTTTGTTCCGATCCAGCCGGGCCAGGAGGCTTCTTCTGCTGGCTACTCGTCGTACTATGCTGAGGAGGAGGAATACTATGAAGAAGCGTATATGACGACGACTCTTCCTATAAAAAGATAAATAATGTTTTTCTTTTTATCACTCACTATGTAGGCCCGCTCCCCCGCAGCAACATTTCGGCGGTGGTGGCTACCATCAGCAGCAACCTTCTTACGCTCAACAGCAATCCTACTCGTCCCCGGCTCAGCAATCCTACTCGTCCCCGGCTCAGCAATCCTACTCGTCCCCGGCTCAACAATCGTATGCTTCTCCTGCAATGCAATCGTACGGCGCGCCCGCCGCTGTTGCTCCCCCGCAAGACAACGTGCTCCGCCCAGGCGACAAATGCGTGGCGCTGTACGACTACCAAGGCGATCCCGACAAGCTTTCCTTCGCCGAGAATGCAATCATCGTCGTCCAAGAGGTCGATCCCTCTGGATGGTGCCTCGGCGCCGTCAACGGCGCCGTCGGATGGTTCCCCGTATGTTTTTTCTTATTTATTTTTATTCATTATTTAAAAATCACACAGTCCAACTATGTCGAAAAAGTACAACCCCCTGCCCCTGCTCCCGCTCCCGCTGCCCCTCGTGCGCCGCCGATGATGGCCCCAGTGCATCAACAGAGCTACGCCGCACCGCCTCAGCAGCAGCAGCATCAGCAGTCGTACCAGCCCTCGCTGGCTCGCAAACCCTCAATGGGATCAAACGCAATGCCACAGCCTGCCGCAACGACAGGCGGACCGCCACCGCCTCCGTCCAAGGTAGGACAGATCAGATCAGATTATCAATCAATTTTTTAAATACCTTTTTTTTTCTTGTTTTTTTAATAGGCTGGAAAGTACGGTCAGGGTTTTAGTCAGGGCGCTGCTGGGATTCCTCCACCCCCACCAGCGCCCGTTGCTGCGCCTGCACCGCCCCCGCCGCCGCCGGTTTCCTCTGGTGGCAGTGGTGGTGGTTCTGGTGGTCGTGGAGCCTTGTTGAATCAAATCCAAGGCGGCGGAAAAGGCGGTCTTCGTAAAGTCCAGACGAACGATCGCTCGACCCCCAAGTTCAAGTAAACATCCCTTGCTTACGTCTTTGTTTCCTATCCTTTCCCTCTTTGTTTTTGGAGTTTCTACCCCTTTACCACTCAAATAGATATTTTTTTTTCCGAAATCCTACCACAATAGCATTCTTTGGTTGTTACGCACACAAGTTGTTTAATTTCTATATTACATCCTTATGTCTCCGCCATAAGGTCCTCATCGCAAAGCTCCGATTCTGACGAGCTCGACAGGCCATCGTCAATATCCATGTCCACCCCATTGGCTGACGAGGACGATGCACCACCAGTGCTGCTCTGAGCATGAGACGAGCTGGCTTCGCTTGCGACACTGCTCGAGCGACTTCCGGCTCCTCCGGTGCTTTGCTGTGCAACAGACTGTGGCTGGGACTGCTTCTTTTTGCTCTGACGGCTGCCGTGCATCGGGTGCTCGTTGGCGACAAAGTGCAGAGCCTCGTCGCCGTATCGGTAGTCAAAGAACAGCTCCTCGCCCGCCTGCAGGTCTTGACTCGCAAACAACGCAATGCGGTGGTCGCCGTTGACCATACATACTGCAAAACATCATTCTACTTTTAAAAAATAAATAAATTCGTCTGTAATCGTGTACCCTTGGTCTGGCAGTTGGGGTTGATCGAGTGGTTTGCAAAGCGCATCTTGTTGCCTTTGCGGTGCGCATCCACCACGGTATCATTGTTGAGATTAAACAGGAACGACACGGCGTGCTTGTCGTACACGTTGCCGCGGCGGTCAGCCTCTTCTTGTGAGATCAGCTAAGAAAATGTCCAACGTCAGTAAATAGGAAAGAGGAGATCGGGCAGTACCTCTCCAGTGTACTCGCCGATCAGGTCGTTCTTCTTCACAGGCTCCCCGATAAACAGACCCCATCCAGACACGTCCGACTCGCCGAGATAAGTGTGCTGTGATAAAATGTGTTAACAATCTTCGTTCAGAGAAAACAAAATGAATACCAGTTTCTGACGTTGCTGAAGGCCCACGTTGGCACAGTGAATCTCGTCACCCGTCATGACCAGCTGAGAGCCGGCACCGCACGTCCCGCACAGATCTGGGTCGCACTCTCGCGACATGGCGTAGCATGGACATTGCCTCGTGTTGCATTTGTGCTTGCATTTGCAACCGGCAAAGCGGTTCTTGCACTGGGCGCTGCACGGACAAGTCTTTTCGCAATAGTTGTTTTGTCGGGTGCAGCTGCAATTCGAGTCGGTGCAAGGGCCCTCGTGCTCGCACGGTGTGTACTCGCGCGTGTTTTTGCTTCGGTTGATGAGATGCGATTTCCGTGTGGTTGCCTTGACAGCGCCGGCATTCTTGCGCTTCTTGGCTATCCTCTTCTTCATCGACCCGTTCGCTTCCACAGAGGCGGCCGGCACGATGTTGACGCGGTTGTTGTCCAGTTCGACAATGGCGTTGAAAACCTTTTCAATGCTTGTTTCGTCAGTCGCGTCACATTTTGCATTTTGCTTTGCGTACATCAACACAAGACTTGGATCCGATCAGAGTTGCGATTCCACACACGTTGGCACCAAACATCTATTGGATTGTGCATGTTTGGTTGACACACACACACACACACACACAAGGTTGACTTACGATGCGTCCGCGATAGTAGAGCGTCTTTTCGACGACGGTCCAGCCAGTCAACGATTTACTCCCCGGTACCTCGTGGGCCTTGAGATTGAGCATCGTCTTTGGCGAAAGCACACAGACAGTGCCGCCAATGGTCAAATTTGGCGTGCTTGCATTCTTATAGAGCAGAACGTCGGCGAATACTTTCCTGCAGCACATGTCACCACAGACAGGCTCAACAAGCCAATCGTCGAAACACGTGTCGACGTTTGCCTTGAACGGTTGTGGGGCTATTTCAGATAAACAAAAAATATTACACTTGCGTTGATATAAAATTCAAAAAAAAAAAAAAAAAAATTTTTTTTTTTTACGCACACTTACACACTTGGTAGTGGTTGTGCAAGCGGCAGTCGTATGAGATACACCGACGACAAAACAGGCGGTTGTACGTGTCGAGAATATTTCCCTCCTCGACCATGAAGTCGTCCGACAAGCTAAGTCGAGCAAATTTTTAAAAAAAATTCCTTGCAGAAGCAGCGAACCTGTCCACATTGGGCATCTGCTCAAGCTTGCTCGTCAGCTGTCGCTTTTTCAAATAGCCATAGTAACTATTCATTTAAAAAAGGTCAAGAGATAAAAATAGTGGGGTGCCGTACTAGTCGATGATCTCGTCATCGTCCTCGGGCTTGCAAACGTTTAGCAGGGCTCGAAACATCGCAGGAGCATCAGGGAGCACTTGCGCAGGCTCCTGGGCTTGCACCGATGCAGAGTTACGGCCAGTCCGTTTGGAGCGACTGTCACTTTGACTGTACTGTAGCCAAACTTGGGCAAAGCCGGGCACCTCGTTCGCATCCTACCCCCAAGATTAGTAGGGGAAAAAAACTGGACATTTGCAACGCCGCGTACATCAAACGGCAGCTCGGTCAGCTCTGTGTGAGACTCTGGCGCGTCTCCCTGGCGCAAGGCGTTGATTTGATAGTAGGGAATGCGACAGTTGTGCAGGATGCGGCCAACGATCTCCTCGGCGGCCGTTGCGTCGTCAGTTTCCAGGCTGAGGGATGTCGCGTTGTAGTTGCTCATGTAGTCAAAGTTGTCCACATCGTCTCCAAAGTACGGCAAATGCCTCAGGATCGGGTCATCGTCCACCTAACGGGGAAAAAAACGAGTTACAAAAACATAAATAAAAAGGCTAACCGAGGTACGCGATAGTTCTGGAGCACGGTTGTCCACAGCACGTAACGGGGTATGCCCTTCACCGCCGGTATGACCGTGTACGTCACCCGCTGGACCGTTCCCTTTGCATCCACACTCGAGCACTGACTGCGCCCTGTCGTCCGCTCCACGATCGGGTACCGTGTCCCTTGGAACCTCTGCGCCGCATTTGGCTGTTGTGTTGTTAATTTTTTACTACATTTTTTTTTTTTTCGATGTAGATAGGTACCTGGTCCACCAGGATCCGCTTCTGCGCCGCCATCGCGTCCCGGTTCCGATCAAGGATCCCAGTGACCTTCTGGAGGTGCTCGGTCACTAGCTCCTGCCGAATTGTGCGCGCCTCTTTCCTGACGCTTGCCGACAGGATATCGTCAGGGGTGGACATCTGTAAAAATCATGGCCTCACTTTCCCATTCTCGCAACCAAAAGCAGCATGTCTCGCTTCGACGACGACCGCCGCGGTGGCTACGGAGGCAGCAGCGGCGGAGGCAGCCGGTAAGAAGAAGCGGGGGGAGCGAGCCAAGGGGAGAGAGAGCTTGCCTTTTTAATTGACGACTAACCTTCCTTTCCTATAAAAAAAAAAAAACCGCCGTTCTTTTAATTCGCCACGTGCTGTGTTGATTCAGATACGGCGGAAGCTCTGGCGGCTTTGGCGGCGGCTTTGGCGGTGGCGGCGGCGGCTTTGGTGGCGGTGGTGGCTTTGGCGGTGGTGGCCGTGGCGGCAACGACTTTGCGTCCAAGCTCGAGTCTGTGGACTGGAGCAAGTACAAGCTCATCAAGGTACGAAAGCAAGCTTTGCTGAATGTGTGTTTGCTGACGGCGTCTTTTCTCCTGCTTAGTTTGAGAAGCAGTTTTACAAAGAGCACCCCAATGTGACCGCACGCACGGCAGAGGAAATTGCGCAGTTTTGCGCTCGCCAAGGTTTTTGGTGTGGCGGTCATTGCCCCTGTTGCTGAAAGAGCTTTTGTGCATTTAGGCATTCGCGTCCAAGGTAAGGGCGTGCCGAAGCCCATCTCGTCGTTCGAGGAGGCCAATTTCCCCAGCTACCTCGCCAAGGAACTCGCCGACGCGGGCTTCAAGAACCCCACGGCCATCCAGTCACAGGGTTGGCCCATGGCTCTCCTCGGCAAGGACATGGTAAAATTATTCGAGGTTGTTGTTGTTTTCTTTGCTAAAGCAATCCCCTTCCAGGTCGGTATCGCCGAGACTGGCTCTGGAAAGACCCTGGCGTACTCGTTGCCTGCTATTGTCCACATCAACGCGCAGCCGTACCTCGAAAAGGGCGACGGCCCGATCGTGCTCGTTCTCGCGCCCACACGTGAGCTCGCCATGCAGATTCACAAGGAGTGCTCGCGCTTTGGATCGTCGTCGCGCATCAAGAGCACGTGCATTTACGGTGGTGTGCCAAAGAACACGCAGGTGCGCGACCTGCGCGACGGTGTCGAGATTTGCATCGCCACGCCCGGTCGTCTCATCGACATGCTCCAGGCTGGCGCCACAAACCTCCGTCGTGTCACCTACCTTGTGCTCGACGAGGCTGATCGCATGCTCGACATGGGTTTTGAGCCCCAGATTCGTGCCATCATTAAGCAGGTATGCTCGTTTTTTACAAAGGAAAAAAAAAAAATTTTTTTTTATTTACAAAATCTGTCCTTGTAACTAGATCCGCCCCGACCGCCAGACGCTCATGTGGAGCGCCACCTGGCCCAAGGAAGTTCAGCGTCTCGCTATGGATTTCCTGAGTGTATGGCATATGTTTTCTTTTGGACCAATAATGTGAATAAAACGAAAATCAAATCAAAAAAAACAGGAATTCTATCAGGTGACCATCGGCTCCGACGATATCACCGCAAACGCTCGCATCCAACAGGTCGTCGACGTGTGCATGGAACAGGAGAAGCCCAACAAGTACTCCCACAAAAACAAAACAAAACAAAAAAAATGCAAATTTAAGACGATGGATTCAGGCTTGGCAAGCTCCTCGAGAAGATCATGCGCGAGCCCCAGAACAAGACGATTGTCTTTGTTGGCAAGAAGCGCACTGCGGACGACATCACGAGCTTTGTAAGTGCACAAATTGGCTTCAAAATCAGGTGAACTAATGAATGTCTGTAGTTGCGACGCGAGCGCTGGCCGGCGATGGCCATTCACGGTGACAAATCGCAGCAGGAACGTGACTATGTGATGCAAGAGTTCCGTGCGGGTCGTGTTGCCATCATGATTGCAACTGACGTGGCCGCTCGTGGCATTGGTATTTATGAATCCACTCTATCTCGATCTCGATCTCGATCTTCTCTACATCTCTTATTTTCTAAATGGGTGGGCTGGCTGTGCGGTGATGGCTGTTACGGAGGTGATGCTATTTCTGCTGCTGTGGCAACAGCAGGGGACAACAATGTTGGTTGGGTGACAATGATGATGCTGGTCCTTCTCTCACTTGTCTTTCGGTGGCTCAATCCCCTTCTGCTACTACAATGTCTTTGTTGTTGTATATTCCTTGTTATGCAAGAAACGAGGAGTATCAATAATAAATTCGTCCCGTTTGGCAGTTGGATTGGAAAAACCACGACAAAAGAAATTGAGAAAAAAAGCAAATCATTTGTCACTTGCTTTCATTCCCTTCTCTTCGTCTTCGCGTGATCGCATCACGGGAAGTCGAATGGAAAGAAATAAAGAAGACGGATTTGGGGATCACTTCCACACGCACACAAAGAAAAGAAGAAGAAAACTCACTACTCTGTCTCTCTCTTCTCTATTCTCCTCCTCTTCCTCCTCCTCCTTACTTGGACGGATGAAGAACGGCAGATGGAGAAGAGGGAGGGGCTCAAATAGATTTCTCCTCCTCTTGCATTTCATTTTTTCCCCTAAAACTCCTTGAAAACGCGCGCAAAAACAATTGTTGTGCACTACAGACGTCAAGGACATCATGTTTGTCATCAACTATGACTTCCCCAACAACATCGAGGACTACGTTCACCGCATCGGCCGCACAGGTACAACAACCTATAACACTTGGTTTTTTCTAAATAATCAAAAAAAAAAATTTTTTTTTCTTTAGGTCGTGCCGGCCAGA
>Ga0302230_10001169_pt1 | contig 17858 bp, 18 predicted proteins | sample II_Palsa_N2_1_FD_193523 | JGI IMG/M metagenome (GOLD analysis project Ga0302230, IMG submission 193523) | Peat permafrost microbial communities from Stordalen Mire near Abisko, Sweden - II_Palsa_N2_1 | ecosystem: Environmental > Terrestrial > Soil > Palsa > Peat permafrost | place: Sweden... | reverse complement strand
TCCCGACTACACTCCACCTTGAACTACGTCAGTCCGATGCAGTTCGAGAAACACTGGCTTGCGGCTCTGACCAAACAAGCTAGCCCATGACCACGGTTATGGGATACGAAGTTCGAGGGCAAGGTCATTGAGCAAGTCTTGATCAGCCTCAAGGGGACATTTGCGTTTTCACACAGCCTCGGTCGCAAGCGTACGTCATCTTTCTTGATCGAAGCGGTGATCTCAGTAGCCGTGAGCAAGATGGTCGTCGGCTCAGGTGGCAGGCTTGAGTGGACAGAGGGCAGCACCCAACGCCCGCCGATGCTATCCGACGCTTCCCCGCGGTTGAGTGTCTCGAGTGCAAGGTATTGATCGCGCTAATCGTAAAAGGCAGGGAGCAACTTGAGCGTGTCGGTTTGCTTCTTGTCGTGGTTGATGAAGATGGTTGCTTTGTACGTGGCGATCATTCGCTTGATTTCTTCCATCGATGCGATGGATTCCGCGCGATCCGTATTGAGGGTGGGCACGACGTCGTTCCGAAGGTTTTCCGCAGAATGGGCGACATCACCAGACAGGATGATGAAGCCGGATTTTTTCAGGTGCACCAACAGCGACTGGCTGCCGGGGGTGTGCCCGGGTGTGGAGATCAGAACAACGCTTCCGTCACCGAATACGTCGGTGTCACCGTCGAGTAGCTGCAGCTTTTTCGGCGTACCGAGCAGCTTGCGCGCCAAGGCCATCAACTGGTTGACGTTTTCGTTGGGTCCGTTGCTGGAATGGATCCAGTTGTATTCAGCCCGCTGCATCAAGACCGTCGCATCAGGGAACAAGTCGACGTTGCCTATATGGTCTCCATGCGTGTGAGATACGGCGACATAAGTGATATCGCTGGGTTTCAAACCAATCTCGGCAAGCTGGCTGGTCAATGATTTGTCCAGGTGATACACGATCAACTTGGGCAATGTCGACCAGCCTCGCGGATCGTTGAGCGTAGCCTCGGGAACACCCGTGTCCCAGAGCAACCATGTATTCCCGTGCTTGATCAGCCAGCAAGTGGATGAGAATTCAATGCTGCGTCCAACGTTTTTTCCGGGAGTCCATACCGACTCGTCGTTCGCAAGTGAGTGGCCGCAATCCAATCGATAGAGACGCTCGGCCACGCCGGCCCTTGAGGGGGCGGGCAATGGCGAGGCAGCGCTCGCACCGGGCACGCACGTCATTAGAATCAACCCGGCCGCCATCGCCAACACGGCCGTTATCTTCGCTTGTCTCACCATGACCGTTTCCTCGTCGAATTGAAAAACACAACGAATAGCCATCACGCGACTGGTGGCGCGCGCCCTGCGCCATAGGATCACAACTGATCAGGTCGAACAATCGCACCTTGGTATCGGATCGCGAACTGAGCGCGACGCGGGAGGTCAGGTTCCCCTGCCTCTCCGGACATTCATGCGTTAGGTATGCTTTGGGCGGCGGTCTCAAACGGTCGATGCAACACACTGACGACTGATTAGGCAGCAGGGCCGTGGCATCGACCGTTTGAGACCGCCGTCGAAAACGGACCTTATGACGGTCTTTAGCTATCACCCGTACCCTGCAATGCCTTAGCCCCCTTGAATGGAGCCCCGAACATATAAAAGGCCCGGCGAAAAATTGCCGGGCTCTTTGATTGCACAAATTTTGGTGCTTACTGCACCTCTATATGTCAACGCGCCCTCGTCTCTCTGCAAAACTGCCAGGAATCACAGCTTCTCGATCTTGCCGACCCGGATGTCCTTGACCAGCCAATGCCCTTGCACCCGCGCGAGCTTCATGTCAGAGAACGAGTGGGCGCCAACCGCATTGTTGTCCACATCCATCCACAGACACTCGAAGTAGAGCGTCGCTTTGTCGCCATCAGCCTCTGCATGCATCCGCATCGCTGGCGTGTAACCGATCCAATGATGCTCGGGGCGAAACGGGCCGCTTACGTCCGCCCAGTAGCGGCGCACCTCAGCCTTGCCCCGGTAGACCTTGTTGTCGTGCGCTGTATCGGTCAGCACCGCATCGTCGGCATAGATGCTCATCATGAGATCCAGGCTCTTGTCGGGCAGCATGCTTCCGGCGGTGTGGAACGTCACCTCGATGTTGCGCACGGCGAGGATGTCTGCTGGCGGGCCGCTGTCGCCCAGCGACCCCGCGAGCGCCGGCATAACGAGCACGAGACCTAACATCAGGAACAGACGCTTCATTGGAAACCTCCGTCGATCTGCACACCACCCTGGGGTTAGCGGACGCCAATAGGAGTAGCCCCGCCGCCGCACTCCATGTCAAGCGACAGGCCGTGATTTCAGCGTGAATTTACCGACGATCCAATGCACATCCCCTCGCCAAGATGTGCCTACAACTGACTCTCTTCAACCGGCGCCAGCGTCCGCTTTGTTGGCGGACGCTAGAGCTTGATCAAATTCACGGTCGACCACCAGAGGTTCATTAGGCCGCCAGCCAATGCAAACCATGCCCAGCCGACTGTCGGCCATGTAGCCTCAGACTTTGTGCACGCAAGCGATTGAAGTTTTCCTGGCCCTAGGTTGGCTACGAAGTAACCGATCCAGAGCAACCCGCAAAGCCCAAGAGCTACAAGCTTTGGTACCGTGAAAGTTGCTGCGTACTCCCCGTTTCTACCAGGATTCAAAAACGCGCATACCACGAGCGGGAACCAGAAGAAGAGCAATGCAAATGACAGTTTGTATTGACGCATGGTGCCCCCCGCGACCGCTCGACAGACAAGCTATCTGGATGTTGTCCCTGCACATGCATGAAAGGTCAGCTAAGGGTCGCAGGCAGAGACTTCAGGAATGCTGGATCGCGCTCGTAGAACCGATCAGATCGGGTCTTCGATCGACTTGGCGAGCCCGGTGAAAAGTTTCGGACCGGCCTCGGTCATGTGCCAGCAGTCTTCCAGCCGGATGCCGAATTCGCCGGGAATGTAGAGGCCCGGCTCGTCGGAAAAGCACATGCCGGGTGCCAGTGGCGTGGCGTCGCCATGTACGAGATAGGGCGGCTCGTGGCCGTCCAGGCCGATGCCGTGGCCGGTGCGGTGGGGAAGGCCGGGTAGATGGTAGCCGGGACCCCAGCCTTCCTTTTCGTAGTAGGCGCGCACGGCGTCGTCGATGGCGCCCACCGGGGTGCCCAGCTTGGCAGTGCTCAACGCGATCTCCTGGCCTCGCTTGACGGTGTCCCAGACCTTTCGCTGTTTCGCCGTCGGCTGGCCCGTCACCCAGGTGCGCGAGATGTCTGATTGATAGCCATGCACGGTGCAGCCCACGTCCATCAGGATGACCGAACCCTCGTGCAGGGTCTGCGGTTGGCGCGAGCCGTGCGGATAGGCGCTGGCCTCGTTGATCAACACGAGGGCGAACTCCGGCGCGCCGCCAAGGGCCACGGTGGCGGCGTTCATCATGGCGGCGATCTCGTCGGGGCGCATGCCGCCGCGGACGTTGCCATGGACGTAACGCAGCGCCGCCAGAGTGACGTCATTGGCGGTTTGCATCAGCGCGAGTTCGGCCGGGGACTTGATCAGTCGAACGGCTTTCACCAGAGCGTCGCCGGAAACCACACGGTAGGCCCCGCCGCTTGCGTCGCGCACCCCGTCGACGATGAACAAGCGCGTGGTAGCTTCGAAGGCGATCGGGCCGGAGGTAACGCCGCGATCGTGAAGCGCGCCAACAAGGCGGGCGAACGGGCTCTCATGCTCATTCCAGGGCTGCACATCGCCGTTCACCGCCAACGTCTCGCGGATCGACGGCTCTTCGAAGGCCGGGGTCACGACGACGATGTCACCACGGGCCGGGATCACGGCCGCCGTCGTACGTTCCGAGCGATGCCACTGGATACCGGTGAAGTAGTCCAGGCTCGAGCCCGACTCCAGGATCAAGGCGCCAATCTTCTGATCGACCATCAGCCGTTGCAGCTTGGCGATCCGCGCGAGGCGCTCGTTCACCGAAATCGGCTTGGCGTCGGCGGTCATGGAGGCCAATCCGGCCAGCCCGGTAGGTGCAGCAGTTGCAGCCTGCACCGGCCGACTGGCCAGCATAAGGCCGGTGGACGCGGCGGCGGTGGCGGCTACAGTTCCAGTGAGAAAGTCGCGACGACGCATGGAGACTCCGGACCGAGGCTGAGGATGCTTCGCAGTATGAGGCCGGAGTTGGCGACGCGACTACTGGCCGGCTTGGTGTCGAATCGCGTTGGCGCCATGACCACGACCCATTCCAGCAGGCGGTGATGCTCACCGCTTGCGCTCAAGGTGATGCGCAGTGCGGTTCCAGCCAGAGCCGCCACGCCCACGATCTTTTGCAAGACTACTGATGGCGCTGCGCATCCCTCTGTCCAGAGTGTCCGCTTCGGGGGCGCAAGCAGGCACCCCTAGGTCGAATGCTACGGGTCCAGGCTCCCTATGCCTTGGCTTGAGCTTGGATCGCTTGCGGCTGTGTCGGAGCGTGCGCCGCGATCATCGTGGTCATGAAGACACTGAGCTCGCTGATGTTCACGGCCATATTTTGCAACGACACAAGGATCTTGAACTTGACCTTCTTATAAAGCCACTGACCGAACTTTGAGGATGGCTGATGAAACTTGGCCGGGTCTCGCGGAAAGTAATAGAGGAAATAGTTACCTTTCGTTTCGACAAATTCGAACGAGCCAATGTCCTTCCATGGAACCAATCCATATTTTCGCGAACGGAAATCCTGGACGCCGTTCGCATAAATGGCTCTGACACGGTTACCCTGAATTCGATCGCGACCAGCGATCTGCTCGGCGCATGAACACCTGGATCCGGGAAAGTACATCTATTTCGTCCGCTTCGTTTGGCGGACACTCAAAAGTCCGACGTCGTCCTTCGGCATGGCACCTGAAGCCCGTTTTCACGCGCGAGTCTGGTGACACAAAGCGGCGCCAAATTCGTCGCTGTGGAACCTTCCATCATGTGCCCAGCTCGCTAGATACGTATGCGGCTATCTCTCTGGTGTTTCTGACAAACTCCGCCTCTAAATCAATGCCACACTTGTTTGCAAGAACAATAATCGACCACAAACAATCCGACAATTCATGACCAAGTTTAGCTTTGCAGTCATCAATATCTCGGACACCAGCGTTTGCCTGGATCAGTTTTGCTAGATCGCCTACGTCCCCTACGAAACCAAGCGCAAGTTCTCCTGTGGTCCAGATGCGCCCATACCTTTTGATCTCAAGCTGTTCGTAGAGCTCGTTTAGCTGTAGAGCCGACTTTTCAAGATCACTGAGTTTCATGTTTGTTGCACCTGACGCTGGTTATACGACGCGGTGATGATGGCGCTCATTAACATCCTTCTGGGTGGCGAAAGGGGACATCCCTCAGTGAATTCTAGTTTTGCGGCCAGCACGATCGTCTGGGAAAGAGCTATGGATTACGGGCGTGGACATCCTCGTTCCTTGGCTTATCAAGGTCATTGTCCGGGCAACTGAGGACGCATCCTGATAGGACTGTCGAGTGCCAGGCTCTGGTCGCCCGACGAGGATTTGGGAGGCTCTGCCGGCGAGTCGACGGCCCGTTCAAGCTGAGGGGCGTATTGGGGTCCATTGATGCTGGCGCGCAGGTTGAACGATACCGGGACGCGAACCCAACCCTTCACGGCATGCCCATCGACTATCTCCGGCTCAGCACGCCAGGAGCTCATGGCTTCTGTCGCGGCTCGGACGAACACGGCGACCGGTCGCCGGCCCGTGCTTTGCGCTGACTCAAGATGAATGTCGCTCAGGCTTCCATCCGGCTGTACCAGTGCCAACATGTACAAGGTGGCCTGGACGCGGTTGGTGACCATGTAGCTCGGATACCGTGGTGCTTGGCGCTCGTCGAGTCGGGGGCCATTCCCTATGAAGACAAGACGGGCCTCGTAATTGCTGCCCTGAGGGCGGAATTCGAATACGCCATGCAGGAAGGTGTGAGCTGATGCCGGCTTTCCATTTTCGGTCGCAGGCACGAACTCCCAATGGGACATGGTGGACTTGGCAAGTGGGGCGAGCTGCGCCGCAAGGTCTTTGCTACCCTTGTCCTCGATGGGTAGAAGATCGATATGCTCGACCTTGCCTTGCGAGTCGATGTCGGCAACGCCAGTCACGTACAGCCCAGACCGCTTCCAATCGTTTGAGACAGTGTCTGCAGCCAGGACGGCATGACTGAGCACCAAGGCGGCAGCGCCCGCAGCGAAGCGTTTCATTTCATTCCCCCGAAAGATGATGATTTACCAAGCGACTTGATTGGCTGAGATTACTTGAACTGTCCGCTTGGGTCGAAAGCAGACCTATCGAGATTGCCGATTGGTCGTCCGCTGCGCAAGAGCCGTTCGCGGCCAGGATGTTCAATGCGATATCTCAGCGTCAGAGCCCCTTACCGCAGCACCTTTTATTCACTATTCAAATCTGCCCATCCCGCCGCGCTCTGAACACAGTGCCGTGGCCTCACCGCGTCACCCTCGCGAGGATCGCATGTAAGGGGCCCTGACTCGGTTACCACGGGGGTCTCGCCGGCACCAGTGGCTTATCGGCCGCCGTGCCGGCGAGACCCGCTCATGCGAGGGCCCCGCCAGCTGCTCAATCGACGCGGAAGCGTTCGCCCCACATACGGCTGTCGATGTAATGGCCAAGACTATCCACTTCTTTGTCATGGTGATGACGCTCCGTACATGGAGCGGGCGCTAGAGTATCCGTGGCGACTGGAGTGTCGGTGCCGAGACGTTGGAGGGCCGCGTCGCAATGGGCCAATGGCGACGGCGGCGTCGATGTCTTCGGGAAGGAAAAGCCAAACAGCAGCATGACTGCATTCCTCGAACTGCACCCGGGCTTCGGGCAGCTCTGAAGGTAGGTCAACGGGAGCCCTGCAAAAAGCGACATTTTTGCAATCCAGTATTGAGGTAAGTTCACATGGGCCGACCGCCACTCACCGCGCTGCAGGGCTTCGTACTTGCTGCCCGCATGGGCAATCTATCGTTGGCGGCCCGCTACATGCACCTCACCACCAGCGCACTCAGCCACCAGATCCGCGGATTGGAAGACCGGCTGGGCCAGCGTGTGTTTGTTCGTGGACCGCGGGGCGTCGACCTTACTCCTGAGGGTGCGCGCCTGCTGGAGCTGGTGGGGCCCCAGTTTGAGTCGATCGAACGGGCACTGCAGGAATTCAGTGCGCCGGCCGCCGACCAGCTCACCATCAGCGTCATGCCGTCGGTGGCGTCGAGCTGGCTGGTGCCACGCCTCCCTCGCTTCGTTGCCGCGCATCAGCACCTGCAGCTCAACGTGCAGTCGTGCGTGGATCTGGTGAATTTCGAACGCGAGTCCGTCGATGCTGCCCTGCGCTTCGGCCCCGGTGAATGGCCTGGTGTCCTCGCCGAGCATCTGTTTGACGACTGGCTCACGCCCATCGCGAGTCCCGAACTCATCAAGCGACTTGGCCGCCCCACGCAGAAGCAATTGGCCGACTGGCCGCTGCTAAGGGACCCGGAAAACGTCTGGGCCAAGTGGTTCGACACGTTTGGCGGCACACCGCCAAAACGCTACCTCGCACACTTCGACAATACCGAGACCCTGCACCACGCCGCCGTCGATGGCATGGGTATCGCGCTCGGTCGCATCACCATGGCTCAACCCTTGGTGAAGTCGGGCCAACTCGTGCTGCTCAGCCGGCGCCGACTACGCTCTGACTACGCACACTATCTGGTCTACCCCCCACGATCCGCGCAGCATCCAGCCCTGCTCGCATTTCGCGCGTGGCTACTGGACGAGGCTGAGCACTATGCACAAGAGCCGGGGCGCATGCCTCGGCTCGTCGACGCGCGCCGACGCCATTGATCATGCGTGCTTGTGCAGGAAACGGCGCACCACACGAAGATAGGGTCGGAGTGAGATGGCCCGGATTTGGCGGACACCTCCCGCCCGTTCAAAGGTGTCCGTCGAATCCGGGCCATCTCAGGTGCTGGTATGCGCAACGCATTGGCATCGCCACCGACTTTGCCGCAAGCGCCAATCACGCTCTATCGCCATTGACAGACTTGATCCTACGCGGCCTTGCGGGCGGCATAGGATCAAGTTACCAATTAACTCAGCGACTCCAATGCCGGAGAGTTTCCGTTACTGCTTGTCGTATACAGCTGTGCTGCTGACCTTTTTGCCATTCGCGTCAGTTCCGCTCAAAGTGACCGTGCGGCTCTTGCCGTCGGCAGAGACGACAACATTACCGCTAATCGTGGTTTTCCCACCCTTCTTGTTGGTCAACTTCAGGGTGTGATTGCCACTTTTCTTGTACGACCGTGTATCCGTGGTCGGATCGCCGGTGACCGGATAGTCTTTGCCGTCGAACTTGCCTTTCCATTCGTTATGCGCAGGCTTGCCGGCACCATCGACCCCATCCACCGTCACTTGCACTTCGTCGCCCGCGACCGCGTAAACAACCATGGTGTTCTTCGGCGTCCCGGGGGCTAATGTGGACTTGGCCTCATTTAGCTTCCAAGTGCCCATGTTGGCGTCACTCGCATAGCACACTGATACCCCGAACAAGCAAAGCACCATCGTAAGTAGAATCGCTTTTGCGTTCATATGCCCTCCCATTTGAGGAACAGCCGTTCGCCCCTGGTGCGGAGAAGTCTACCCCCCTGATTGGCCCAAGAGAATGGGACGGAGGAGTTTATAGGCGGACTTCCACGAATATTCTCATCGCGCACTGCGTTCCCAGGCATTTCATCTATTGAGGCTCGAGTAAGGGAGTGACAACGTCGGCAAACTGCGTGTCTTTGAGGCCCGTCCCTTCCTGACCGGAATTCCTCCCGCGATTCCAGTTCGCTATCGCATGCAAGACTGACAGAGGTATGCCAATGAATTCGTCGTTTATTTTGAGGGTCAGATCGTGGCCACCAGCATCGCCGTAGAGTTGGCCGATGGCTGTGCTGGGTTTCACTACAACTAGCACCAATTCGCGAATCGAATCGATAGCTTACCCATCGTATCTGCGCATATCTTGACGTCTTATACGGGTCGATAGCAGACCAGGTCTCACGGCGATTCGTGCTTTGATTGAAGCATCACGGCCATTCGTTGATGGATGAGATTGATTGCCTTCAGTGGTCTGAGCATCACCTTGAATTCGACAATTTGTCCAGCGTCGTTCCACTTAATGAGATCGACGCCGTTAACGATTATTCCATCGATCTCGGTCTCGAACTCCAGCATCGCGTCTGACGCGCCCACGATCTCGCGTACATAGCGGAATGTCGAATTAAAGAGCACGGTGAACGCGGCACTCAGATACGCCGCAACTAGTGCCTTGCCACGTTGTGGAGCGTGGACGACAGGCGAGTAGAAGACTGCATCTTGTCCGAGCAACAAGTCGAGGACGGAAGAGTCTTGGGTGCGGACCAAACGATGCCAAATTTCGAGCGGGTGTTCGTTCATTTCGTGGATTCCCTTTCATCCGTAGACATGTCGGATTTGGGTCGGGAGCAGACCTCAGCAGCGTGTCATCCGCCCGACCTTCGCGCAACTTCTGCTCGCGGCCGATTCTGTTGAAAAACTCGCTTTTTGCACGGCGGATACTTGGCCGATGGCGCGATCGTCAATCCATCGGCGAAGAAAATCGGAGGGTTGAACGCCCTTGAGCGCTATGCGGGGAGGCCTTTTACTTCTTCCTGCACGTTTGGCATCAACCGCTTGGCCATTCGCCTCAGATTCTGTGCAATCGCTGCCATCAGAAACTCATCGTGCGCACCCTGCAGACCTCGCAAGCGCAATCGGTCCAGCCGCAAGATGCGTTTGAGGTGAGCAAATAACATCTCGACCTTCTTGCGTTCGCAGCGAGATCGCAGATATTGCGGCGTGGTGGCGATCTTGCGTGCGACCTCGCGTGCATGTTCATGAATGCTGCGCGTGATCTTGCGCATCGTAGTGTTCGGACAGCATTGCTGTTTCAGTGAGCAGCCTTGGCAGTCATGCTCGCTGGCGCGATAGATGATCGTGTCGGCCTTGGTCACCCCGGTGCGCGGCACTTTGAAGGCGCGCCAGTTCGAGCGCAGCTCTTTGCCGCCAGGACAGCCATAGACGTTGTCGTGCTCGTCCCATGCAAACTCGGTCCGGGAGAACGTGCCATTGTAGCGTTCTGACTTATCCCATACCGGCACGTGCGGTTCGATCCCTTGCTGCTCAACCAGCCATTCCAGCATGGTGGCGGAGCCATAGGCCGTATCGCCAATCAGGCGCTCAGGCTTCATGCCCATGCGCGCTTCAGTGCGCTCCAGCATCGTGCGCGTGGCATTCACTTCCGCTGTGCGATGCGCGGGGCTCGCTTCCACATCGACGATCACACCAGCCTTGGTATCAATCAGGTAATTGGTGGAGTAGGCGAAAAATGCCGGACCGCCTGGCGCGGCGGTCCACTGCGACGCCGGATCGGTCAGCGACACCTTCTTGGGCGGGGTGCGTTCCTCCTCCGCAGCGTCCAACGCGTCGAGGTACTCGCGCACCGGTCGAGTGAGCGGCGTTGTTTTGTCCCAGTGCGCCTCGGTGCCCGGCGCGCCACGCTGGCGGCTGGCGTCGGCCTTGATCACGCTCGCGTCCGTCGCGAAGCCTTCGCCGCCGACCAGCCCCTCGCTCAGACAACGTGCGAGCACCTGTTCGAACACGAACCGCAGCGTGTCGTTGTCACGAAACCGGCCATGCCGGTTCTTCGAAAACGTGGAGTGATCCGGGATCGGATCTTCCAAGCCCAGCCGGCAGAACCAACGATATGCAAGGTTGAGGTGCACTTCTTCGCACAGCCGACGTTCCGAGCGAATCCCAAAGCAGTAGCCCACGATCAGCATGCGGATCAGCAACACCGGGTCAATCGAGGGACGGCCGGTGTGGCTGTAGTGCGCGGACAAATGCGTATGCAGTTCGCTCAGATCAAGGAACTGATCGATGCCGCGAAGCAAATGATTGGCAGGGACGTGATCGTCAAGGTTGAAGGCGTAGAACAAGGGCGCTTGTGCAGCCTGCTGACGTCCCATCATCGCGAAAATTCCGCTCGGTCGATGGGTGATCAGTCAATCACTTTCATCACGCCGCAGCAAGGGTGTTTTTCAACAGAATCGGCCACAAGCGGACGTTCAGCGATAGAGTTAAGCGACGGCGAAGCCGTCCGACTTGAACGAAATGCTAGACATGCACGGCATAATCCGACATTTTATTTAGTGGAGGCATTAATTTTTCGAGGGCCACCCAGAAAAAAAAGAACCGTCGTGACAAGACCAACAAACAAACCCTTTTTAAGGCTGTAATACACAAAATATATGTAATGAAATTGCGCACCTGCAATAAGGTACTGAATGAAGATAATTGCGTATATTAGTACGGCCACAAGCAAGGTTAACGCTATGCCGGCAAAGATAGAGTTGACGAATCGCATCGCTATTCTCATTTAGCATTACCTTTTTGTTTACGACATGGTTTTTGCTGTGCTCTTCTATCGTATGACCAAAACTGAGGTCGCAGAAAGAGGTATGGAAAAGTCGGCCCTGGCCCCTGTTTCGGATCACTATCCTCTCGCCGACTACCATCGAGCACCGCACCCCTGTTGTCTAACTACCGAATATACGGACCCCGGGTCCAGATATACATCCATGATCACTTTCACAAGCGTCCGCTTCGGGTGGAAGCAGACCTCCCGAGATTGTCGCCTTGGCGTCCGTTGCGCAAGGACCGCCGCCAATAGCGGACGTTCAGCGCTCCGGTTGCAGCGGCGTCCCGCGCAGCGGACCGTCCGCAGCAACCGGTTGTTAGGCCGCCCTCACTGACGCACATAGCGCAAGTGCGTGGCGGCTTGGTCATCAAGAACCCTGTCAATGCGAAACTGCGGCCCGGGCTCGCGTAGGTTCTCGAAGAGACGCCGGCCGCCGCCGAACAATACGGGTGCCAAGGCGATTTCCAGCTCGTCGACGACACCCAGGTTCAGGTACTGCTGGATCACGTCCGCTCCACCCGAGATACGAATATCACGACTGCCTGCGGATTCCCTAGCCAGCTCAAGGGCACGGTCCGGCCCGTCATTGACGAAGTAGAAAGTCGTTCCACCGGGGCGCGCCCAGGGTTCGCGTTTCTCATGGGTAAGAACATATACCGGGGTGTGAAACGGAGCCTCCTCTGGCCAGGCGACTTCGCCTTGGTCGAACATTCGCTTGCCCAAAATGTTGGCACCGGTGCGCTCGGTGGTGCTGCGAAGCAGATCATTGACCGGGCCGGTCTCTCCTCCTGGTCCGAGCTTGAGGAGGTTCTCGCGAAAGTACTGTTGATTGAAGATCCAGGCCATCATCGCACCCCACTTGGCGCCCCAGTTCTTGTACTCAGGCTTGCCCATGGTCATCCCTACCGGTGCCATGTAGCCATCGAGGCTAAGTCCAATGTTGACGAATACTTTGCTCATGATTCTCCTCTCGCATGTTTATATGGGGATGTCCGCTTTGGCTGGCGGACGTGACCTATCAAAACCGCAGTGCTTGATTCTTGCTTGGAAAAATCAGATCAGGCAATTAAATTCATCCTCGTCTCATAGCCATCCGCTTGAGCGTAGCCACCTTGCTGCTCGCCCATGCTCCACACCACATGCCACATAGAGCAAGCGAAGCGAGCACGACCAGACGCGATGCAACACCCAGCCGGTGCCAATTCGGTATCTGAAATATTCGCGAGCTCAGCAAGCCACTTCTGTCAATCCGATCCAGCGCCATCACACCTGGCGGAACGGGAATGCCCATTCGCAGGGTCTAGGGCCAGGTTCGCTTTTCGCCACGTCCGGTGCCCTCTCCGGACGTCAGAAAATGACGCCGTCTCCTGCCTGATTCAGGCTTTACCTATCACCTTGAAGGCGCCTGGATTGACTAGGTCAGACAGAGGAACGCCGAGCGTCTCTGCGAGCAGGCCCATGTTGTCGATCGCGATGTTGCGGGTTCCGCGCTCGACTTCAGAGAGGTAGGTACGGCTCAGTCCGGCCTGAAGTGCCAGCGCTTCCTGTGAGAGATCTTTGAGGCGTCTGCTTTGACGCAAGTTCCTCGCAAAAACTTCGCGCGCGCTCATTGGTTTGGATGCCTTGCTCATAGTACAGAGCATCCATGCCGATCATGTTGCGTGCTACACGGTATAAGTGTATAAAAGACAACTATAGGCGACAAATGATCAGAAAAGAATGACGATCGGTAGCCTATGCGGGTCTACGCTGATTTGCACATTGGATTGTGTGTGGTTGCGCCAAGGAGGGGCGCCATGAGTAACGAAGCAAAAACAGCGACCGAACTATTCGGAGCACATCTCACAAGCGAAGGCATCAAAACCTTCGCGGCTCTTCCTGAGACCCGGAGAAAACTCGGAATTTTCTCCTGGCCACCAAGGGCGAACCCGCAAAGTTAAAGCCGGGGATTGTTGTTGTCTGCATCCATCGCAACACATGTCGCTGGCAAGGGAGCCGGCGCATTCATCAGCCGTGCGTGTGATTCGGAGCCACAGGGCTCGCGCCGGGCTGCCATTCAGTCCGTAAGGAGACGGTACATTGAATACAAACAATCCTCATCAGATCCGCACTCGCCATTTTCTCGCACTGGCTTGCATGGCCGCGCTGGGCACAGCCCCCGCAATGGCACAGGACAATGCAGCCAGCAGCAAGAACGCCAAGAAACTGGAATCGATCATCGTCACCGGTTCTCTGATTCCACAGACCCAGATCGAGACAGCAACTCCGGTCACGACGATCACCGCCGAGCAGCTCAAGGCCCGCGGCTTCGCCACCGTGGCCGACGCATTGCAGCAGTCCTCGTTCGCCACGGGTAGCGTGCAGGGTGCCGGAGGCGGCGCCAGCTTCACCAAGGGCGCGCAGACGCTCAGCTTCTTTGGCCTGCCACCTGGCTTTGTGAAGTACCTGATCGATGGCCGGCCGATGGGCAACTTCCCGGCGCTGTACAACGGCAGCGATGCTTTCAACAATTTGAGCAGCATCCCCGCTGAGATGGTTGACCATATCGACATCCTGCCGGGCGGGCAGTCCTCGTTGTATGGCTCCGACGCGATCGCCGGTGTCATCAATATCATTCTGAAGAAACGTATCGATGCGCCCGTGATAGACGCGCGCTACGGCTGGCTTTCTGACGGCGGCGGCATCGACCGTCGTGTGTACCTCGCAGACAGCTTCAGCTGGGGCAAATTCAACATCATCGGCGGCGTGCAGGTTGAGAAAACCCAGCCGATTTGGGGCTACGACCGCGACCTCACCAAGCAGTACTACACCGAAGGTACCGGCCCGGCCGTCGCCGGGCGGGACTATCTGGTCAACAGCACCACCAAGGTGAGCAACAGCTATGTCAGTCCCAGCTTGCTGGATCGGAACAACTGCTCAAATGTCACCAGCCAATTCCAGAACACCGAAGGTGCTCAATGGCGCAAAAACAGCGGTAACTACTGCGGCTCGTTTTACAGCCCAGGCTACAGGACGCTACAGAACGACAAGAACACCGCCAACGCCTATACACACGCGACCTTCGACGCGACCGACAACCTGCAGCTGTATGGAGACTTTCTCTACAACTACAGCGCGCAGAAAATGTCGAATGGCAGTGGCTATACGTGGTGGGGTACCCAGCGCGATTACGGTGCCTTCTATGACCCGTCGCTCAAGGATTACGTGAATCTACAACGTGCCTTTACGCCTGAGGAAGTGGGTGGCTACGGCTCGATCATGGACAAGCAGTACGAGAATTCGTACATGCTGACACTGGGTGGCAAGGGCACGTTTGGTCAGTCCAGCTGGGACTACGACGCCGCATTCACCCATTCAGATGACCATTTGATCGAGCGCGACTTCCAGCGCTGGTCCGATGCGATCGACGGCTATTTCCAGAGCCACGTGCTGGGCGCCAACCTCGGCCTCAGCCCTCGCGGGTTCGATACCTATGCACCGAACTATGCGGCCTTCTATCGGCCGATTTCGACGGCCGACTTCCGCAGCTTCACCGGCTACACCGACAGTTACTCCAAGACTTGGGACAATATGCTGCGCGGGCAGGTGACGAATAGCTCCCTGTTCACCTTGCCCGGGGGCAATGCAGGTATCGCCATGGTGCTTGAGGGTGGCAACCAAGGTTGGGACTACTCCCCCGATCCGCGCCTGATCGCTGGGGATGCCTGGGGCGCGACTGCGGTGCAGGGTGCCGGCCATCGCTCGCGTTACGCCGCGACGACCGAAATGAACATGCCGCTTTTCAAGCAGCTGACGGTGGATCTTTCCGCCCGCTACGACGATTACAAAGTGGCTAGCCAGGACGTTGGCCATGGTACTTACAACATTGGTCTGGAGTACCGCCCGTTCGACAGCCTGCTGTTGCGCGGCAAGTACGGCACGGCATTCAAGGTGCCCACGCTGCCCGACGAATTCCAGGGCCCGAGCGGCTACTACAGCTCCGTGACCGACTACTACAACTGCGCCAAATTGGGTTATATGGGCAGCAATATTGGCGATTGCCCAAACAAATATGGCAATGTCTCGTTCGCCGGTCAGCAATCCGGTAGTACATCGCTCAAGCCGATCACCGCCACCGTGTGGAACTATGGCGTGGTCTGGGCCCCGATCAACAACCTCTCGGTGAGCGTGGATTACTACCACTACAACATCAACAACGAGGTCAGCCAGCAAAGCGCGGACCTGCTCTCGGTCGAGGAGTTTCTATGCCGTGGCGGCGCGCTCGACATCAATTCGCCAAGCTGCAAGCAGGCATTGAGTCAGATCGTCCGCAATCCCTCGACATCGAAACAGTTTCTTGGCGATATCAAGACGATCTATACACCCAAGGTCAATGTGTCGAACGAGCAGGTCAACGCGCTCGTTGCCAACTTCAACTATCTGCAGGACGTCGGCCGCTTCGGCAAGCTGGCATTCAATGCCTCCTACAGCGACATATTGAGGCATGACCAACAGCAGTATCCGGGCGACCCCACGATCGACCTGCTGCGCAGTCCGTACTTCAGCAGTGACTTCAAGACCAAGGTCAATTCCTCGGTCACCTGGAGCATGGGCAAATGGAGCAGTACCTTCTTCGTCAACCGCTATGGCAGCACCCCGAACTATCTAGCCTCGGCGTTCAACAACTACACCGCTCCAGGCACGGGCCGTCTCGCGCCGTGGTTTCTCTACAACGCCAGCGTGACCTATAGCCCGTTGGACAATCTGGCCGTGTCATTCCTGGTGAACAACCTGTTCAACAATATGCCGCCGCAGGATCATAGTTATCCGGGTACAACCGGCACGCCTTACAACGCGGAAAACTTCAACGTATACGGTCGTGCGCTCTATCTTGAAGCGACCTACAAGTTCGCCAAAGGCAAATAAGCCAGTCGAGACTGTTATGAGAAAAGCCCCGCCATTGAACTGACCCCACAAAGTTGGACAGTTGAAAGCTAGGCACCGAAGGCCTGAGTCCGGTATTTCACCGGGCTCAGGCCTTTTAGTTTGAGCTTGATGCGGTCGTGATTGTAGTAGCGGATGTAGCGGTCGATGCCCCGCTTCAGTTGCTCGATGCTGTCGAACCGATTCAGATGGAAAAACTCGGCTTTGAGCGTGCCGAAGAAGCTCTCCATGGCCGCGTTGTCGAGGCAATTTCCCTTGCGGGACATGCTCTGGGTTATCGACCGTTCCGCCAGCATTTGCCGGTAAGCCGACTGCTGGTACTGCCATCCTTGATCCGAGTGCAGCAGCGGCGCTTCCGACGGAGCCAAGCATTCGAAGGCTTTGCTCAGCATGGAACGCACCATGTTGAACACGGGGCGGGGGCTGGTCTGATAGGCCACGATCTCGCCGTTGTAGAGGTCCATGATCGGCGATAGGTACAACTTCTGTCCGTTAACCTTGAACTCAGTCACATCGGTCACCCATTTCTGGTGGGGTCGCTCGGCCTGGAATTGACGCTTGAGCTCATTTGACACAACAGCGCCCTCGGACCCACGGTACGACTGATACTTCTTGATCCGCACCAACGACTTCAGACCCATCGCCGTCATCAGGCGCTGCACCGCCTTGTGATTGATGATGTCTCCCGTCTGGCGCAGGGTGGCCGTGATCCGTCGGTAACCGTACCGGCCTTTATGTCGGTCGTAGACGGCCCGGATCCGGCATTCCAAGGCCACCTGCTGGCCGACCGACGTCATGGCCTGGACCTGGTAGTAAAACGTGCTGCGTGACAACTCGGCCGCCCTGAGCAATAGGGGCAGCGGATGCAAAGGCCTTAATCCTTGGACGGCTTGCGCTTTTTGGCGCGTGTTGCCGCTTGCTCTTCCTGGATTAAGGCATCGAGTTTTTTTAAGTAGGCGGTCTCCGCACGCAGATACGCCAACTCCTTGAGCAACTCCCCGCGGGTGAGCTCCTCGTCGGGCTTGAGAGCCGGGTCCGTGGATTTTTTCAGGGGCATCCGAGGTTTTCGTTCGCAGGCAGGCGTCAGCGCGCCCAGATCGCCTTGATCATACTGGCGTTGCCACACGCCAATGATTCCAGGGCTGCGAATGCCAAACAGTGTCGCCGCTCGCCGGCGAGACAATCCCTCGTCACGCATCCGCTGAAGCACGCGCTGTTTGAAGGGGGCGTCATAGCGACTGTACTTCTTCGCCAGACCCGCCCGGCCGTGTTCCCGGTAGCTGTCGACCCAACGGCGCACCATCGAATGGTCCAGCCCATACCGGCTGGCTATCTCCCTCAATCCGGCGGTGCCTTGCGCACCTTCCCGGGCCACCTTGAACTTAAATTGCTCGTCGTACTTCGCCATGAAAAACACCCCAGAGATTGGACGGGTGTCCAACTTCTGGGGTGCAGTTCA
>Ga0302230_10001166_pt1 | contig 17892 bp, 10 predicted proteins | sample II_Palsa_N2_1_FD_193523 | JGI IMG/M metagenome (GOLD analysis project Ga0302230, IMG submission 193523) | Peat permafrost microbial communities from Stordalen Mire near Abisko, Sweden - II_Palsa_N2_1 | ecosystem: Environmental > Terrestrial > Soil > Palsa > Peat permafrost | place: Sweden... | reverse complement strand
GCCACTTGCGAGACGATTCGGGTCCGCGACATCCCGCACACGACGTGCCTTGACGTCGACAAGCAAACCTTTTAACCAGTCACGGTCGAGATGTCGCTGCATGTCGAGATGACGTAGCAGATGGTCTCCGCCTGTCGAGATCACCGCACGCAGTTCTTTCCGGATTGGGCCCAACTTGGTGATGCTCTCGTCGAGTCGCGCGATCCGCTGCTGGATGAGATCCTGGACGGCAGCAAGATCGCTGAGGTGCAGAAAAAGCAGAGCTCCGTACAGCGTCTGCGATACCGGGCCAGCTTCTTCGAATTGCCGATGTAGCAGCTCCCGAAACTCGGTCTTTCCCTTGGTGGTGATCTTGTAGATGGTGCGCATTCCGCCGCGGAGGACGCGCTCTCGGGATACGGTCGAGATCAGGTCCTCTTTTTCGAGCTGCCTGATCGCGTAATAGAGCGTCCCGACATCGACGTCGGTGTAGCACTCGATCATCGCGTTCTCAAGACGGCGCTTGATTTCGTAAGGATGGAAGTTACCGCGATGCAATACACCAAGAATGAGTAGTCTTGCCTTCATAGTTCAATCGTATTAGTTTAATTAAACTAATACAACAGGAGAGCGCGCATGTGGCGGACGATCGCGGGGATCTTCGCGGGGCTAGTGGCCTGGGTTTTGGTGGTAACAGTGCTGAATTGGGGCTTGCGGCTATGGTTGCCGGGTTACGCGCAAGCGGAGCCTGCCATGCTATTCACCGTCGGCATGAAAATCGCCCGCCTCTCGATCGGGGCGCTCACGTCTCTCATCGCTGGCGCTTTAGTGCGTGCTATCACGCCTGCAAACTTGGCGCCCTGGATAGTTGGACTAGTGTTGCTGGCACTGTTTGTACCGGATCACATCCATGTCTGGAACAAATTTCCAATTTGGTACCACCTCACATTTCTGGTCACGCTTGCGCCGCTCTTATTTCTCGGAGCGAGGCTTCTGTCGAAGGCCAAAATTACGGCAACATAGACGGTCCGCCATCAGCCACCAACGCTCGATATTGACATCCGCCTCAGGACTCGATGGATCCATTCGCGATTGAGCAATTTTTCCCGTAGCTCGCCATCGACCGTCGACTCAAAGTCCGGCGCGCTCTCGGGCCAGAGGAATCGCTATCTCGCAGCGAACTGGCCATCTCGAAAGCAGTCGTTCGCCACCGACAACAACGGGTCGTTCCCGGACATTGGGCCAGATTCGGAATCCTGAGATTCATTGCTGGCGGGTGAATGGAAACTCTGCATTTGGACGGCCATGCGTTTGGACGGCTAACTGTAACGCGACAGAGCGGGCTTGTTCAGAGTTTTCCTGGCGCCTATTTGCTGCGATTTTGCAGAGCCAGAAAGTCCTGCAGCGACTTGCCTCGCTGTTCTAGGCGTTCGCTCATATGGCGTTGGGCGATGTCGAAGGCGTCGCTGTGGGCCTTGGTTGCGAGGTCGATCATGGTGCGGTTATTGGTTAGCCCGGTTTCCAGCGCCGTCTTGAACCGGTTCACCGCGTCCGGGCACTGGGGCGGCGGCAGGCTTGCTACTTGGCCGTTGGTCTGTGCGACCGTGTCAATGAGGGCGCGCTGCAATAGCTCGTGCTGACGCTGGAACACGCTGGCGGCCCCGTCGGTCAGGGCTTGGGTTGCCTGGGTAAGCGTGGCGAAGTTCTGTTGGTAGGCTTCTTTCAAGGTGTTCCCAGCGGCGGTGCTCAAGGTGTCGCTACCCGTTTGAGTAGCAGTCGCTGCAGGTTTGTCAGTTTTTTTCGTCGCCATGATGATGCTCCAATGGAGTTGCTAACAGATGGCCGGAATGACGACCAACGGCGACGTCCGCAAGATGCGGACATGGCCGAGGTCGCCGCCCAAGGGGTCTTCCAACTCGCCCAGATCCGGCAGGGTTTCCACCACGACCAGACTCAGCGGCGAGGTCGGCGGCAAGGCGAGCGATACCAGAATCGTCTCGATCAACGCGCGTTGCCAAGTCACCGCGGCCAGTCCGTTGGCGGTCACCGGGGCCAAGTCGCTGAGCTTGTCTTGCCGCCTGAGCCGGAGGCGATCGAGCAACACATTGCGCTGGGCTTGGCCGTCTGCCTGGGTTACCTGGGCGTAGAGCAAGGCCCACAGCTGGCTGCGCGGTGGGCTGGGCAACAGATTGCGACCGGTGAAAACAGGGGTTGCGAACGGTGCACTTACGGCCACGGTGGCCGGTTGGCTATTGACTACAGGCAACAGCACGGGCGCGGGATGCTGCACCCCGGCCACCCGCAGCGGTGGGCCGAAGCGGCCTTGGGCGGTTGACCAATTTTTGCTGTGCCCGGCGCGTAATTCGTAGACGAACATGCCGAACAGTTCCGGTGCATCGAGCGCCAGGCCAGTGGGAATCGGCAACATGTAATGCAGCGGCGAGCTGGACGGGATCAACGGCTGCATGGCGCCCAGTCCCGCGTGGTCGTCCGATTGACCGGGGACGATCAGGCGGGTCAGCTCCGGGTCGATGGGCAGTGCGGGCTCAGGCGGTGGCTCGACCCCGCCGGGATCGATGAAAGGGGCGCCGGTTAGCAGCTGATCGGGCGCATAGGCGAGCACGCGGGCAAAGTAGATGTCGTCTGGGTCCGCCACCGGTTCGGTGAACTCCAGCCACAGTGCGCGCTGACGTGGTGCGGTGGCGGAATAGTCCGGTTGGGCGTCGTAGGGCGACAGGGCGAGGCCGGCCGAAGCCAGTTGCGGCGTCTGGGTTGGCGGCGCAGCAATCGGCAGGGTCAACGGCAGCGATAGCGGCGCATCGAGCAAGGCCGGTGTCACCGCGAACACCGGCTCGATCTGGTAAGTCAGGTTTAGTTCTGCGGGGAAACTGCCTGCTGCCGGCTTGTAGTCGACCGCATCGAAGAACACCAGCGAAGCGTTGCTGCGATCCGGATTGGCCAGCGCGCTTATACCAACGGCGTCGGTCATATTGATGCTGCCGACCACCGTATTTGAGCTATCACGTATATCGAAGCGGATCGGGTTAAGCACGCCCCAGGTCCAGTCGCGTGCCAATTGCACGGTGATCACGATCAGCCAGTGCTGGGTCAGTTCACTCTTGGCACCGAAGGTAAGCGCGCCGTGTTCAGGCGAGAGCGAATGACGCAAGGCGGACGAGCAGCCAAATACCACGCGCTGGCCGGGCTGGCCCGAATAGGTAAGGCCGGTGAAGTTAAGGCCCAGCGCTTGGGCCAGGCGCTGGCTCAGGTCATAAGCAGTGGTTCCGCCTTGACCGGCGACGGCTAGCGCAGCGGTCACATTGCTGGTCTGCACCGGGTCGGGCTGCAACAAGATGCCGCGAATGAGATTGGCCTCGATGTCGGGGGCGAACAGGCTCCGTTCGTCGGTTGGGTTGGCGCCAGTCAGAATTTCCACCGCCTGGCCGAACATGGCGTCCGTCGAGCCCCAGTAAAGCAACTGCGGGTCCGCCGTCGCGGCTGCACGCAGTACCAAGCGGATGTTGCGAAAACGCGGCAGCAGCAGCGGCCCGGTATCTGGCTGCGGTGGCAGCGAGGTGATGTCCGGGATGTCCTGGAAAGCGATGTCCAACTCCAGCGACGCGGTGGGGTCGGTTGGGAACGCGCGGGTGGTGGTGTAGAGCAGCGCAAAGGGCGATGGGTCTTGGTCGGAAACCAGTTGGGCCGCATCGCCGGCCAGCTGCATCACTTGGACTTCGATCGACAGCAACGCAGCATCCGGATCGGGCAGGCCTGCTTCACGGCCTTGCGCTTGCGCGTTTGGCAAATCCGCCACCAGGGCCGCGGCCACGTTAGCCACGCCGGCATAGGCCACCGCCGGATAGTTCAATAGTGGACGTCCAATTTGATAGCTGGTCTGCGGGTTCGACGGCGTAGTGGTCAGGTCGAGATCGGGCGTGAGCACGTTTTTGAACGGCACATAGCGGCGAAACGGCAAGGTGGCGATGGGCGCCGGGCCTGGGTTGATCGCCTCGTCGGTAACGGCAGGGCCGCCGCGCGAAAGGTCGGTCAGGCGTACGCGCACGTCGTAACTGCGGCCATACAGCAACGGCACGGCGTCGGCAGCGACGGCGGTATATTGCTGCGGGACCGCTGGCGTGCCGTGCAGTTGTGCGGCGAGCGGATCGGGCAACACGATGGAGCCGCCGCGCCAGTGGCTGAAGTATGGCGGCAACCACCAGTCTTGCGGTTGGCTTGGATCAAGCCGCACCGGCATCGATTCCACGCTCAGCTCGCCCTGGAATGTGCCAAGTTCGGTGGACCCCAGCGCCAGGCTTGCGGTCACTTGGCACATGGAATTCCAGGCCGTGTTGCCATGGGCGCGCACATCGATCCGGTAGCCGGCGACCGCGAACGGCGCATCGACTGCGGTGGAATCCATCTGCTGGTTGTACCAAATGGTGATCTGCTCGTCGTCCCAGCCCAGTTGCATGCCGAAATCACCTGAAGGTGGCAGGCCGTTGGATGACGAGTCGTACATGGCGGCACGATCGGGCTGGGCACCGTGCACGATCTTTACGAAGCCATCGTCGTAGTCTTCGGCCTCGGTGAAGGCGCCGTCATACGAGCCGGTCGGCGGCATCGAAGAAACCGGGAACAGCACCGCCGCAAATAGCGGTCTAGGTGTCGATGTCAACGGCGGTATGCGCGCGGCGTAAAGCTGCAACAGGCTGGGATTAACCGCCAGCTGAGGCTGGAAGTCGCTGCTTGGGGCCAGGCCTACATAAAGCCAGCCACCGTTGGCGAACGTGGTGGGGTCGGGCAGAACCACCGTGGTTTCGTAGAGCAGGCCCAGCGCCTTGGCCAGCAACGGCTGGCGCATCGTAAAACCAATCACCCGGCCCCAACTGACGGTGCTGGGCGGAGGCGGCTGCGGAGTGTTAATCGGCAAGGTTTTGAGCAGGCAGCTGTAGCTGTCGTTGGTCAGCGCGAACGGGGTGCGTGGGCGGTCGAAATCAAATGCGTTGCGATAACTCTCAGGCAGAAACTTTTGCACGCTGTAGCCCACCCGCCGGGGCGGCTTGCCCGGTGGATCGGGTGCGATATTGAACTGCGCGGCCAACTGCTGGAACAGGCCGCGCGCACCGGTCGGTGGCGTGATGGTCAGCGGAATTTGCGCGGTTACCGCCGCAGGCGCGGGCAGGGCGTCCAGTGAGGGAATCAGCGCAGCGACGAAACTGAGGTTGGCGTCGGCAAAAGCTGGAGAGTCGGGTGCGGGTGCGACGCCGGTCAGCAAGGCGGACGTTGGATCACCCTGCGGCATTACCAGGATGCGCAGCGTGATCTGCGTGCCATCCCAGCTTTGAGGAAAGGCTTGCAGGCTGAGACGGTAGTTGGGGTTGGTCGTCATGGCCGATCTCAGATGGACTGGGTGTATTGGAAGGTGAGGTCGAACGCGATATCGAGGAACCAGCAGATCGTGATATCGACGGATACATCGAAAGTCGCTTGCACCGATTTGGGGTTGGTGACCGCCACCAAGCCAGTGGCCGTCGCGGAGAATGTGAGCGCCAGCAGCCCGTTGAGAATCGAGCCGGTTACCGAAATGGTCAGCCCGCAGCCGATCGCCACGCTGGTCGACGCGCCCATGCCGATCACCAGCATGAAGGAGAACGACACCGAGCCTTCCACCTTCAGCACGTTGGGCACGATGTTGCCGCCGATGGAGGCGATCACCCCGATCTGGAAGCTCAACGTTTCGCTCTGCGGTACGGTGCCCGCCGGGAAATACACCTGGATGCCGAAGCCGAGCAGCCCGCCGGCGAAGATCGGCGGGAACACCGCCCATTGCATGTTGCCGTTGATGGTGAACGAGAACATCCAGCGCGAAGTAGATGAAAACAGGTTGCCCGCCGAGCTGGCGGTGTTGCCAAAGCCGACCTTCAAGCCGACTGACATTTTCCAGGTCGGCGTCTGCATCAGCGGCGTTAGCGCGGGGATCAGCGGCGACGGCAGGCTGAAGCCCAGGTTCGCATTCATCTTGTAGATGGTGGAACTGGTCGAACCGCCGTTGGCGAACGACATCGCCAGAGGATTGGGCAGGCCGAGCATGGTCAGGAATTCGATCAGCAACTCAAGCGGCTCCAACACCGAACCGAGTACCAGCTGGCCATTCTGTAGCGCGACGCCGTTGGTGCTGGAGGCTTTGAAATCCCCGACGCTGCGAATCAGGCCGTCGAAGGCACCCATGTCCAGCCGCACGTTGACGCCGGTAAGGCCCACCGACCACTCGCTGGAGTCGATGGCGACGGAAATCGCCGCTGGCGTGCCGTGCTGATCGGCATATTCCAGCGCGACGGTGCCGACGCTGGCGGTAGATAACGTGCGATCGGCGCGGCTCGGCGCAAAGGGTGTCGGCACATTGGCGAGAGTGAACGCGCCAGCGCCGTCGATCTGTAGGGCATAACTGTTGTTCGGAAAGGTGAGGCAACTGTCCTGACGCGGACAGATCGACGTGGCGCCCATCAGGGCGAAGCCATCAGCCAGCAACGGTATTTGATCGCTGCTGAACGCGCTGGTGCCGTGGGCGATTACCGGGCGGGGAAATAGCATGCGAGTGGAATCGGTCGCATGCATCAAGCAGTAATCCATCGACGGCGAGGTCGGTGTCCATAAATCGACCGGCTCGGCCAGCCGCAACGGTTCGGTGGTCGGCGAACCGCCGGCAGCACCTTGCTGGATCAGCGGCACGCCCAGGTCCGGATCAATTGGCGTGGGCTCGGAGACACTATCCGTGCGCGCCAACACACTCCAACTACCCGGTTGTGGCAGTACCACCGAGCCGCGCGCGGTGGCGGCGAATTCGTGGGTTTCGGCGGCGCCGGCGTGTGGCGCGTTGTCTACTTCCACGCGCGAAACGCGCATGGTCTGCGCGGTTCCTGCCAGGGCAATCACGCAGTCCACCGGCCCGCCCAAGGGGCCGCGCGCCGAGATCAGTTTGGCCAGCTGCGCGGGCGTGATCGGCGTATGCGCCGGTGCGGTCTGGATATAGCCGAACTGGCCGGTGCTGGGCACACGCCCGCCCGAGCCGCCACTGACCAAGCCCGTCATGGCGATATCGGCATCGAAATAGACACCGACCAGTTCCACCCCGCCGCCCGGCGAGTAGGTTTGCGAGGTGTCGCGAATTTCGCGGATGTTGTACGCACCGGTCACCACGCCTGGATGGGTTGTGCCGGGCCCACCGAACAAGCCCGGCGTTGCCGCCACCCAGCCGCTGTCGCTGCGGGAAATTTCGGCGTCGTCCTGGCGGTCGATGGTGATCGTACGCACCACGATCGCCCACCACGGCAGCAAGATGCTTTTGACCTGTACCACTTCGTGGTTGGTGCGCCCGACCATGATGTTGAACCGTGCTTGCACCACCGCTGGTGGCACCGCGTTCGGATCGGTCCAGGCGCTGAAGCTCGATGCGCCGTAACCGGAAAAGTCGATTCGCGTCACCGGCACGGCGGGGTCTACGCCGTCTGGTGCGAACTGGGAATTGAAAATCTCATCAACATCCGGCCCAAGCACGCTCAACTGCAGGCCGCCCGGCGCCGGTGGCGCGCGTGGATCGAGTAGCGGGTTGCCATCTTGATCGACCAGGTTGCGCAACTGCACGGCCGCGCCAGGTAGCGTGGGGCTGGCGAGCGTATTGAACACGTTGGACGGCGCGGTCAATGCGAGTTGGCGACCGCCAAGCATGTCGTTGGCGGCGAAGTTGGGACGCACCGGCTTCAGCCCCGGGTGTGGCAACGGGTAATGGCCGGTCTGTTGGGCTTGCAGCGTCGCCAGGGCGGTCATGCCGAATGGCAGCGTGAATCGCGCTGCTCCGGTTTTTCCGTGGGCGTAGGACAGCAGCACTTCGTCCAGCAACGGCGCCGGGGCGACAGGCACCAAGGTGACGTTGTTGATGCCAATCAACGTCGGGCCGCCGTCGTTGAGGAACCCGGCCGGTGATGGGAACGGGTTCGGCTCGACATTGGGGTTCTGCACGGTAACCAGCGGTTCCCATTGCACGGCTGGCGTGGTGAACACGCGCATGGTGCTGGCGGGGGCCACCAGGTCGAGGCCGGCGATGGAGATCTGGGTGGCCTCCGCCGTTGCGACCGTGCCAGCTGCGGTGGCCAAGGTTGTCGGATCATTATCTCGATACGAACCGACCACCGAGACGGCGACGCCGAGCTGATCCACATTGCTGGATACGTCCAGCATGAACAGCTGCGGATCACCGCCGCCTACCGCCGCGTTGAACTGCCGGTCCAGCGCGTTGAGCCATGCGGCATCCTGCTCGGCGGCATCCCCGCTGATGACAGGTGCAGGTGATGGCTCCAGCCCAGTGACGCGAAAGCTCGCCAGGCTGAGCGAGGCATCGCTGAAGCTCAGTACGGCGTGGGTGGTCGCCGTCCACAGCACTCTGGCCAACAGCATCGATGAGGCCGCATCACCGGCGCGACCGAGCGGCAGGAAATTGGCGGCATAGGGGTCCGGCAAAATCGGGAACAGCGTTTCCAGGCCGAAGGCCAGCAGCAGGCCGCCTGCCGTGATTTCCGCCGACGTAGCGCCGAAGGTGCCGGCGACCAACAGCAGCCCCGGTGGCGTGGTCACCATCAAGGCGTTCTTCAGCGCCAGCGCGATGGGCGTTTGGAGCGAGTCTGGCGCGGGTTCACCGAGCAGAATCACGCCGTTTCTGCTGGCCGTGGCGTAGAGGATAAGCAGCCCCGGCATATCCGGGCCTAGCCGACTTCCATCCGCCGCCACTGGCCGGTCGATATGCGCGGACAGTTCACCGCCGCACAGCACCATTTCGGTCTGCGTGACGCTGTCGTAGCTGTCGATGCTGGTGAAGTAGACGAGGGTGCTGTTGGGCAGGGCGAAGTCGATCGTGCTGCTGGCGGTGGAAGGCGAGGGTGCATTGGCCCAAAGCTTGAAGGTTCCGCACGCTCCACGTGGCCCCGTGGTGGCGCCAAGCACCGCCAGCACACCTGCGGCACCTTGCAGCGCAACGGCTGACAACGCGGTGGCCCCGTTCATGCCATCCCATTGCGCTTTGAGCCCGGTGCCAAGTAACAAGATAAGGAAGCCGCAGCCAGAAGCGGCGCCCAACTGTGCTGGTGTGGTGACAGCCACGGGCAAAGCCCAGGCGGCTTCTGCGGTCGGGGCGCTTCCTGCAAGGCTGAACATTGTTGACAGGCTGCTACCCACGGTAAAGCTGGCAACGCTGGGAAGGTACGGAATCAGCAGCTGGCTCAGTCCCGCCTCATAGGTGCAAGACCCGGCTTGCCATTGCAGCGGCGTGGTCGTGCCATAAGCGGTGAAATTTGCGTCCCCCGCTGCGGTGACCTGTGCGCTCGTTTCGGTGAAGACGAACGTCACCTCATTGGGCAGCTCGGCAACCACCGCGCCGCCGTCTGCGCCAACACCCGTTCCGCCGGTCGGGCCGTTCGTGGCGGCAGGTTGGACGGTAAGCGTCAGCGTAACCGTTTGCCCCACAGACACCGCGCCCGTAGTCGCAGTGCCAGCAGCCGAAAGCGTAAGCGTGCCGCCGTCGATCGCGAGGCCGACAAAACTGCTCGCTGGCGCGGTAGGCACCAGTAGCTGCGCGTTGATCCACAGGCTGCCTGCCGCCACCGTCAGTGAGGTTGGTGTGGGGCCGTTGGCCAGCGCGAGCGGCAGCGACATGACAGCCACTGAATTTCGCGAGACTAGCGTTTGCGCCACCGGCGGCACGATATCGAACCAATGCAGCGCGCCCAGCAAATCGGCGAAGGGGCCAATGACGTGGGCCTTCATGCCGTTGGTAGCGGCCGGCGTGAAGGCCGGGTTGCCGATCGGCGAAGCCGGCAGGCTGCGGCGCAACACCAGTGGCGAGGCGCCTACCAAAGGGTTGGCCTGGACCTGTGCCACGGCATCAGCGATCGCCGTAAGTTCGACAGGAGACGGAGCCGGCGTTGGCGCGGCGGGCAAGCCGGCAGCGGCCTGCGCACCATTGGCACCGTGTTGAGCAATGGCGTGGGCCAACGCTTCACGAACGGTTTGCAGGTCAAAGGCAGTGGTTTGGCCGGTGGGTGAAAGTCCGGAGGTCAGCCAGGCGATCTGGGCCAAGGTGGATGATGTATTCATGGCGTGCGCCTCACCGCGCCCGAACCGGCGCTAGCCGGTCTGCGTCGTCTGTGCTGGACATGGGGGCGGTCATCGCACGGCTCCTCATAAGAAGATCACCAGAATCAGAAGGTCGGCAGCCTCAAACTCCACGCCCACTTCCGCGGCCACCACGCCGCCTTCCACCAGCTCGGTTCCGGTAACAACCGCCTCGGTGCCTTCCACTACCTCTGCCGTGTCGACCGCGGCAGTGGCGTCTCCAGCCAGCGACGTACCATCGGCGGCATAACCGTTCTCGGCGAGGAAGTCGGTACCAGCTTGGCTGTTTGCCCCAATCGGGTTGGTTTCCAGCTGCGAGGCGACCCCATCATTTTGGATAAACGAACCTTCACCGAATTCGGCGTCCATCTCCGCATTCACATCGGCATTGGGGTTGGCGTAATCGCCGGGATCGTTGCTGTAATCGCTAAGGTGATCGTTCTCAAAATGCGAAGCCGGATCGTTGAGATAGGAGTTTTCCGGGTTGATCGGGTCGTTCTGAATCGACGGCACATCGGAAGAATCAACCGGGCTGATCGCGCCGGGCTCGCCGGTGAACTTGGCATAGCTCTGGCCTGATTCCCATGCATCAGAAATCTCCGTCGCGGTATCCGGCGTGATGTTGTCCATCGTGGCCGTGGCTCTTGGCGAATACGTGCCGGACTGAACCGATTCGCTGAAGTCCTCAAACGCGTTGACCTTGGCGTCGTATCGCGCCGATGCAATGGCCTCGTCGGACGCCTCGAAATCGTAAGTGGATACGTCGGATTTCAAATACTCGTTCCACTCCGCCAGTTCTTCCGGCGACATGGTGGAAGGGTCGACGGCGCCGCCCATGGCCGCGCCCGCACCCAGGCCAGTGGCGTCCGAACCGCCGCTGGAAGCTGTATCCACGGCACTGCTCTCGAACGGAGTGCCGCTGGGTTCGCCGGTAAAGCTGGCGTTTGGTTCGGCTGGTGTGCTGTCCGGCGGCGCAACGCTCACCTGTCCGGTGTAGGGGTTCGCACTTTGCCCGCCGGTATAGGGATCAACCGCGGCCGCTCCGGTGTAAGGGTCGACGGTGCTGACATCGGCGCTGCTTGAGGTGGGGCCAGCCGCCGATGCCTCGGGATCAAGCTGCTCACACACCAGCTGATCCGAGGTGGGATCGCTGACGGGCGGCTCACTGTTGGAGGGGTCGACCTGCGAGGTATTTGACGCGGGTGGCGCTACCGAAACCGGCGCCGTATCCGTAGCAACCGATGTCGCCGGTGGCGGTGCGGCAGACACCGGTGCAGGCGCGACGCTGACATTGGGCGTGCCTGGGCTGACCTGCGGTGGCGAGGTGCTTACCGGAGGGCCGGTGCTAACCGGCGGCGTCGGTGGTGGTGGCGTCGGCGCTGGCGGTGGTGTTGGAGCAGGTGGTGGTGTCGGGGCAGGCGGCGGCGTCGGTGCGGGCGGCGGAGTTGGGGCCGGCGGCGCAGGCGTAGGAGACGGCGGTGGTACCGGAGGCGGGGCGCCCATAACAGGTTTTCGCTCCCGGCCTTAAGCGATGGTTGCTGAAGTGCTGTCGTAGTCGAAGCTGTAGTGCAACGGCAAAATTGGATTTCCCCCGCCGTCGAGATTGTTGCACTTGACGACTACTTCCCAGCGGTCATCGTTGCCCTGATTTCCGCGTGCAGCAACCACCTGTCCTGAAATAACCGTCGGTGGCGTGCCGGTTGCACTGAAGAGCGTGGTGGTTACCGTGACGGTGTTGCTCAGCGTGATCATGCCGCGATACACCAGGATGCCGACGAGATAAATCTCCTGGTTGTTCTCGACCCGCACCACCGCCTCGCCCGCGCTCACGCGATCGCCCGGATTTTTGTAGCGGCCGGTAACCACGCCGGGGATCGGCGACAGCAGCAGAGTGCTCAAGTAGGACACTTGCAGGCGTTTGACGTCCAGGTCGATTGAGCTCAATTCGTTCTGGAACACCTTCTCCAGGTTCGGCAGGTTCTGCGCGTACATGTACTGCGAAAACTGTTCGTCCATCAGGCTGATCTGCGCGCGATGGTTCTGCGCCGAATTTTCCAGATTCGGCACGCGGTAGCCGTAGTCGGTGTTCACGCCCGACTGCAACTGCTTGGCCTCGCCCTTGCTGTCGGCGCGCCCGATGCTGACGCCGTACTGGGCTTGAAAGCCGCTGCCAAATGAAGATGCCAACGAGGACGCGGTAGCAACCCCAAACGAAACGTCGTCCGAAATGGTGTTGGTCACGCCACCCGATGCAATATCAACGGCGATATCGGTCGCAATATTGTCGGTGAACGTATTGGAGGTACCGTTCTGCGAACCGGTGTTGGTGGATTGGTTGAAGCCATCGTTGACGGTGGTCGAACAGGTTTCGCTGACGCTGTCGGTGGTGGAGCGAATTTCCGCCGTGGTCGACTTGACCACCGCCAGTCGCCCATCGGCGAAGTAGGCCGCATAGAGCAGATCGGTCTGGTTCTGCGAAATAGTGCTGAGCGCCGTCAACCGTTGCGGTTTGGAATTGAGCGTGCCCGGATCGTAGTAGGCCCGGGTCTGGGCGATTACGGCGGTCTGATTGGCGTACTTGCCGTAGAAACTGTTCTCCCGTGCGGCCACCGCCTTGTCGAGCACCGCTTTGGCCGGTTCGGCGCGCAACGCGCAGAGCGTGGAAGCGGTAACACCGGGGTCGGCCCCGATACCTGCGGAGTCAAACTTGAGCCGCGCCGGCATGCCGAGCACGGTCGTACCAAGGTTGCCGTAGAAGGTCGGGAAATCGAAGGGCGTTACCGTGTCGCCAAGTTCGACTGAACTGCTGCCCATCACACCGCCAACCTCAAAGCACAGGTTCGCCCATTGCGACGGCTTGACTCTCAGGTTCTGAATTTTTGCTGCAGCCATGACTATCTCCGCGGCGTATCGTCGACATACAGATATTTTTCAACCGAAGCTGACCGGCGCGGTTAGCGCACCGTGCAACTCACCATGGATTCCAGCGTGCAACTGGCAAACACCGCACAGATGTCCTGAATCGGGATGGTCAGGCACTGCCCGGCGTTAAGCGTGCCAAACGTGTTGCGCGTGCCGTTGGCCAGTTGGGTGCCGATCGTGATCTGCTCGCCAAACAGATCGTTGTGGATATGCAGCAGCAGCGGCTTATCAAAACTGAGATTCTGGGTGATGCCGTCAGAGCCCCACAAAAACACCGTTGCGCGCACTCGCAGCCGATATTCGCGGCGATCATGGACATGTACGCGGTGCTCGACCTGAGAGGTTCTGGGCGAAGCTGATGTCTGAACTGGCATGGTCTATTTCCTACCAATCGAAAGTGTTGGGGAAGACAAAGTTGGTGAAGGAGACCATCGCGCTGGTCTCAAGCGAGCGGACCTGATGCCACCAGCCGACAGGCATAAACAGCACCTCGCCGGGCTCAAGCACCACCTCTTGCACGTTCGCGTGGCGAAACAGCGGCCAGTGATAGAAGTCCGGATGTTCGCAATCTACTTCGCTGAAATAGGTGGCGTAGTGATAGACAAACGACCACTGCTTCGCCGGCACGATCTTGAAGCGCTTGCGTCCGAACACCTGCGCCATAAACACATTGCAGGGATCGTGGTGCAATGGAGTCATTGACCCGGCCGGCCCAAACCACAGGAAGGTATGGCCGAGCCGCTTTGCCAGGTCCAGGTATTCGGTAAAGGGGGGCGCCTCGCCAAGCAAGGCTTCGGTGCCGGGATGACGGAAGAAATCGTTATTGGCAGTCAGGTAATAGTCATTGCTCGCTCCGCCATCGAACACCTGATCGACGTAGTCAGCGAAGCGAATCTCGCGACGGTGGCGATGGATGTTGGTTTCATAGCTCGGGTCGGTGGCGCGACCAGCCATGATTTCCACTTGCGCGTCGCCGGCGCATCGCTTGAAATGCTCGCGCGACCATAGCCGTATAGCCGGCCAATCGTCGGTAAGCCCGCGCATGATCACCGGTCGATTGGCCGCGTAATACCGCTCCAGAAATTCGTTGCGTGATAGCGCCGATCGCCGTTCCACGGTCGAGGTGGCCGGGGCGAGCGCAGCCAGCTGTTGTAGCGCGCTTTGCAGGCGGTCGGCCTTGCCCGAAGTGGTGGATCGCACTTGCGTGCGGTTCGCTTCGGCCTCACGAGATTGCTCGTACAGCGGGCTGGAAAGCACAGGTGTAACAGCGGTGTCGGCGTCAGCACTATCGTCGGGAAAAGCCAGTTTGAAAGCCTGGTATTGAGCTAGCCACGCTTCGGTTTGCGGGTTCGACTGTTGTTTCAGGCGAGGTGTGCCAACCGCCGTAGCGTCAGCGCCCGGAATGCGTAGCCATTGCAGCACTCGCGCGATCTGCCCTGCATAATCCGCTGCCAAATCCTCGTAAACGACCACCAGCGGTTCGATGTCATGGCGCTGGAAATAATCCTGCCAACTTCGCTCGTTAGCTTCCAGCACCCGTTCCAGCTTCCAAATGGCTGGGCCATCGAACGGTGGGTCCTCAAGCGCAGCCGCCGGCCGCGCCACGCCATCAATCCGCCACCATTCACCCGACTGGCACGCGCGAAAATAGGAAAGCGCCTGGCGGGCTTTGTCGCGTCGCGTGAGCCAAATATGGCGTGGATGCCTCAACACCGTCGATATCAATTCAAACGCGGATAGCCCACGGTATTCCTCAAGCCGCCCCAGCTTCTCGGGCAACTCGGCGAATTGATAGTAGTGAAGCTTGGCGCCGAACACGCCATTGGGCGTAGTGGCGGCAGCCCGCACGTGCTGCAGATAGATGCGGTAGGCCGCTTCGGGTGTGGTGCTCAGTTGCTCAGCAGGGATGCGCGCGTCTTCTTCCAGTACGTTGAACCACTCGCGCGGATTTCCTGCCAGACCGCTCGCCGTCAAACCCTCGCTCAACAGCCAGCTGCCAGAGCGGGGATTGGTGCAGATAATGTAGGACGAGATCGGGCTATTCGATCGCAGCGGACTCGACATATCAATGCCGCGCTGTGCGAGCCGTTCCGCCAGGTCGAGCGATGGTCGAGATGACATAAGAACAACAACCTTTTCAGTTATTGCACATGGCCGATCACGCCGACGACTCTGCGAAGAGTCGGGTTCTTTCACTCTATTAATGTCTTGCAACACGCCCTTGCAGATCGTTCACCGCACGAATTACGATCCGCCCATACCCCAACCGAGTCAGTTGCGAAATTTAAGCAACCTATCTCCGAGCGGCGGAATCTATACCCTCGAGAGTTATATGGCGATGAATTTTTAGTGAATATCGCCTAGATAACGGAGAGGGAAGGTTGCTCTGGCGTATATGTGATCGCCGTGTCGTGCCGCGGTTTTCGGCTTGATGGATCAGCGCCAAAGGATGCTCCTTCTGGGTGCGACGCGGTTTCAGGCTTCGTGCAGTTCTTGGCGCAACACCTCACGCAGCTTACGCACCGTGAGCGGGCGTCCTCGGTGTTCATGGCAGCGCGCAACGTGTCGTTGATGAACGTCTGATAGTTGCCGCCACCCTGCACCTGCGCACGAAACCATGCCAACACGTCCGCATCAAGCCCGATCGTGATGCGTTCCTTACCCTTGTTCTCCGCCATCAAGGCGTGCGGCTGGTTTGCTGCAGACGAAGTCGTGGCACTCTCGTAGTTGGGCCGTCGCCTCGCGTCTCGATCTGCGTGTCCGCTTTGGGTGGCGGTCTCAACCGGTCAATGCAACACATTGATAAAGCCGTTCGGCCGGTATTTCGAAGTTAAGTGCTTGCCGCCATGAAACAGCAGGGGCTGATCGACAGCCAACATCCTGTCATGGCCCAACACGTTCTCCCAGCAGGATGCGGTCATGCTTGTGCTGAGCCATCCACGAAATGCTCTCGGCGGCAAGAAGAGGTCGATTGAGGGATGGCAACTTCAATCGTCGCGCAATGGATCCAGGATTTGGCCATTCGCCGCAAATTCTGGACTATGGCTGCCATCAGAAACTCATCATGCGCACCCTGCAGACCTCGCAGGCGCAATCGGTCCAGCCGCAAGATGCGTTTGAGGTGAGCAAACAAGATCTCGACCTTTTTGCGTTCGCAGCGTGACCGCAGATATTGCGGCGTCGTGGCAATCTTGCGTGCGACCTCGCGTGCATGCTCATGGATGCTGCGCGCGATCTTGCGCATCGGGGTGTTCGGACAGCATTGCTCTTTCAGTGAGCAGTCTCGGCAGTCATGCTCGCTGGCGCGATAGATGATCGTGTCGGCCTTGGTCACCCCGGTGCGCGGCACCTTGAAGGCGCGCCAGTTCGAGCGAAGCTCCTTGCCGCCAGGGCAGTCATAGGAGTTGTCCTGCTCGTTCCATGCAAACTCAGTCCGGGAGAACGTACCATCGGAGCGCTCTGATTTATCCCACACCGGCACGTGCGGTTCGATTCCTTTCTGTTCGACCAACCATTCCAGCATGGTGGCAGAGCCATAGGCCGTATCGCCAATCAGCCGCTCGGGCTTCATGCCCATGCGCACTTCAGTGCGCTCCAGCATGGTACGTGTGGCGTTTACTTCCGCCGTGCGATGCGCGGGACTCGCTTCCACATCCACGATCACACCTGCCTTGGTGTCGATCAGGTAATTGGTGGAGTAGGCGAAAAATGCCGGGCCGCCTGGCGCGGCGGTCCACTGCGAGGCCGGATCGCTCAGCGACACATTCTTCGGTGGGGTGCGTTCCTCCGCCGCCGCGTCCAACGCTTCAAGGTACTCGCGCACAGGTCGGGTGAGCGGCGGCGTCTTATTCCAGTGCGCCTCCGCGCCCGGCACCCCACGCTGACGGCTGGCGTCAGCCTTGATCACGCTGGCGTCCGTCGCGAATCCCTCGCAGCCGACCAGTCCCTCGCTCACACAACGTGAAAGCACCTGTTCGAACACGAACCGCAGTGTGTCGTTGTCGCGAAACCGGCCGTGCCGATTCTTCGAAAACGTCGAGTGATCCGGGATCGGATCTTCCAGGACCAGCCGGCAAAACCAACGATACGCAAGGTTGAGGTGTACTTCCTCGCACAACCAGGGTTCCGAGCGAATCCCGAAGCAATAGCCCACGATCAGCATTCGGATCAACAGCGCAGGGTCGATCGATGGACGGCCGGTATGGCTGTAGTGCGCGGACAAATGCGCATGCAATTCGCTCAGATCGAGGAACTGATCAATACCGCGAAGCAGATGGTCAACGGGAACGTGATCGTCAAGGTTGAAGGCGTAAAACCAAGGACGCTTGTGCAGCCAGCTGACGTCCCATCATCGCGAAAATTCCGCTCGGTCGATGGATGATCAGTCCATCACTTTCATCACACCGCAGCAAGAGTGTTTTTCAACAGAATCGGTCGCTTTCTGCCGGTCGACGTCGGCCTGCAGTTGATCATGCAGGTCTACGGCCTAGTCATCGCCGATCGGTCGCTTGTAGTACGTGTTGCGGTGGACGCAGGTTTCCTTGGCAACGTGATTTTCGGTGAAACTGGCTCACCCTCGCGGCGCTTTTCAGGCCGTTTTGCGTGGCGGGCTTCACATCGTTACAGGTGGCCGGTTTCGACTGGGATATGCAGCTGATTTCTCTTTGGACGCCTACTGGACGTCTATCTGAAGGATGCGGACTACCGCGAACTTGTCGAGGGGAAACCGTGCACCTCTAGAGATCGCCTCGATCGAGGAGGTTCGCATCGATGCGTTGGACAGCGCTACGCGCCTTGCTCGCCCGGGTCGACCATCGCCCGATCCATGAT